>QWCJ01000082.1_pt1 | contig 39260 bp, 39 predicted proteins | sample 1972501 | NCBI WGS metagenome assembly QWCJ01 (sample SAMN09866711, study PRJNA288562) | Human vaginal metagenome isolate term2_vaginal, whole genome shotgun... | isolation source: vagina | host: Homo sapiens | place: USA: California
GTGCCATCAGTCAGCGTGAGCGTGACCTCGTCACCGGCACCGGATTGGATACGCGTCCATTCGGGAAGCGGCACCATAACAATCGGCCGTGGTACTGCATGCGGCACCCCACCGCCGTCGCCATCACCGCGCAAGATACCCATGAGTGCATCAGCCATCTGGCCGGCTGGCGGCAGTTCCGTATCGATCAGCCCACGCAGCGTGTGCTCAATATCAGCAATATTGCGCGCCGAATGCGTCAAGTGCAGCGTGGCCATACCCTCACGAGCACGAGAAAACCGCACTTGCTTTTCAGGCGCGGGTTTCTTCGCATCAATAACCCGATCGGCATAACGCGAGAGCGCATCGAAGCGGCCCTCGAACTGCAACAACGTAAAGCGCAACCGCCAACGCTTCGCCGCGTCTTCAACCACCGCGAGTTTGCGTTCGATTAAGCACAACTGATCCAAGGGTGTGTCTGCTGCCATGTGGCGTGCGTCGGATTGTTTCCGCGTGAATTTCGTTGCCCCGTAGTAGACGTCGTGCACGCGTGACCATTCTCGGATGCGCGACGGGTTCAGCCCGGCAGCGAGGGCTGTGTCGCGGTCGAAGTCGGCGATGTCCGAAAGTCGGAAGCCGAGAAGGTCTACAAATGCCATGACATAAACGCTAAGCAACCTCCAAACAACCGACAAGGCCCAACAAAAAATCTGTGGATAACCCACCGACTCATGCCGGAAAGTTATCCACAGATTTTGTTGGGTCTTGACTTTTAGCGTTTGGTCACTTTGCCGGTCAGTTTCGCGAGTGGTGCTGCGAAGGATCCGCGGGCGAGGAACCATCCGAGCGCGGTGACGGCTACGGCGCCGAGGAATACCAAGGTGCCGGTCCAGGAGGTGGAGTCTTGGGCGGCGAACATGGCGTTGAGGTTGGCGCGCAGGCCGGTCGTCGCAACGAGGAAAACGTGGATGACCATGAAGATGAGGAAGTAGATCATGGTGGGGAAGTGCACGGCGCGTGCCCACGCGACGGGCACCCCGTTCCACGTTTTCGGCCACATGGAGCTCATGCGGAAGCCGGATGCGATCGCGAGTGGGGAGGCGATGAATACGGTGGTGAAGTACGCGAGTTCTTGCAGCGCGTTGTAGTGGACCCAGCCGTGTTCGTTAGGCCAGTCGAGCGCGAGGTATTGCAGTCCTGCGGAGATGGCGTTGGGGATGGCATCGATGCTGGTTGGCACGATGCGGACCCATTGGCCGGTGGCAAACAGTAGGATGTAGAACACTACGCCGAGTGCGACCCATGCGATGTCAAGGGTTTGGTGCAGCCATTGGGTCAAGGAAATCTTTTTGCCGTTGCGTTTCGACGTCCAGTAGCCCGCCGGCCGCTTCTCTCTACGCATGTCGAGACCAGTCTTGACGATGAGAGCCATCAGGAACATGTTGAAGAAGTGGGCCCAGTTGAGCCAGGCGGGGAAGCCGACGGGGGCGTTGTCGGGTAGTGGCTGCATTCCGTCGTAACGTGCGACGAAGTCGGCGCCGGTGTCGGTGCCGATGAACCAGCGTGCGCCGACGAATGCTGCGATGACCAGTACGAGGGCTGGAATGAGCCATCGCTTATCGACGACCCCACGCCCCGCCGGCACCTCCACCGGCGCAGGCGCTGCGGGCGTTGGGGCTGCCGGTGCTGCCGGAGCCGGATCGGGCGTGGGCGTGGCGTCGGCGGTTGTTGCGGCCGCTGGTGCAGCCGTCGGTGCTGGAGCTGGTGCGGCTTCGGGCTCGGCTGGTGCGGGCACGTGGACAGTACCGGCGGGTGGCCAGGCTTCGCCACCTGTGACGCGGGGGAGACCACGGCGCAGGGGAACTTCGACGGTGTTTGCGGGGGGTGCAGCTGGAGCTGTGGCCTGATCAGCTGCGTCAGCCGTGCTAGTCGCAGCAGCGCCAGGCTCGCTCGGTGTCGCTGTGGACGGAGCCGCAGCAGCGCCCGCAGCGCCTGCGAAGGCAGCGACGGCGGTGGCCGGTGGCCAGGGTTCACCACCCGGGGTACGAGGTAGGCCCTGGCGCAAACCGGTGGTCGGCGAGGAAGCAGACACAGTGGCAGGCGCCGCGACAGGCTCAGCGGGTGCGCAGGTGGTCGGGGTGGTGGGGTCGTCGATTAGCGGGGGCCATGGTTCGCCGCCGGGAACACGGGGCAGGCCGCGTCGGAGTTGGGGCATTACTTACGAGCCTCGATCTCGGAGATGATCTGTGGGACGACGTCGAAGAGGTCGCCGATGATGCCGAAGTCAGCGATGTCGAAGATGGGGGCATCCTCGTCATTGTTGATGGCGACGATGGTGTCGGCGGTTTGCATGCCCACCAGGTGTTGGACGGCGCCGGAGATGCCGATGCCGATGTAGAGCTTCGGGCTGACCAGCACGCCGGTTTGGCCGATTTGGGCTTCGTAGGCGACTTGGTCTTCGTCGACGGCGGAGCGGGTGGCGCCGACGGCGGCGCCGAGGGTGTCCGCGAGCCCGCCGACGAGTTCTTCGAACATGTCGGCGTCGCCGAGTGAGACGCCACCGGCGACGACCTTGTCTGCGGTGAGCAGGTCGGGGCGGGTGGAGGTGCGCTCGACGGGGGTGACGGAGACGACCTCGGCGGTGCGTGCGCCGGAGGTTTCGACGTTGAGGTCGCGCACCTCAGGCGTTGCGACGGCAGCGGCGCGGGTTTCCACGGCACCGGGGCGCACGGTGATCACCGGCGCCGAGTGGGTGGCGGCGGCGGTTGCGGTGTAGGCGCCGCCGAAGTTCTGGTGGTCGGTGACGATGCCTTCCGCGTCTCGACGAACCGCCACCGCATCGGTCAACAACGCCTTGTCGGCGCGCACGGCTACACGGCCGGCGGTTTCGCGCCCGCGCACGGTGTGGGAAAACAACACGGCGGCGGGGTTGAGGGTGGTGAGGGCGGTGGTGGTGGCGTCGACAAGTGGGGCGTCGGAAACCAGCACCGTGGCCGCGCCGAGGGTGCTGAGGGCGTCGGCGTGGGTGCGGTCGTCGATAAGAACGATGGGGGTGCCGATTTCGGAGGCCGCGCCGATGAGTTCGGCGGCGTGGGGGTCGAGGCTGCCGTCGTGGGAGCGGTCCGGGACAACGAGAGTTTCAGTCATGGGTGCTCCTTAAATGAGGTTTTTGGATTCGAGGAAGTCGACAAGTTTCGCGGCGGCGGTGGAGTTGGCGTCGATGATTTCGCCGCGTTCGCGGGCCGGGCGCTTGTCAATGGCGACCATGATGGCGCGCGGGTGGGTGAAATCTTCCGCGTCGATGTCCAGGTCGGCGAGTGTGAGCGTGTTGAGCTCCTTCTTCTTCGCCGCCATGAGTCCCTTGAAGTTGGGGTAGCGGGGGTCGGCGAACTCGTCGGCAACAGCGACGACGGCCGGAAGGTCGGCGCGCAATTCGACGATCGCGCCGTCGGAAGCCTGGGTGGCGGTGGCGGTTGTGCCGTCGACGGTCAGTTCCGTCAGGTTGGTCAGTACGGGCCAGTTCAGGTGTTCGGCGATCATGGGGGCGACGACGCCGGTGCCGCCGTCGGAGGACATGTTGCCCGTAACGACGAGGTCGTAACCGTTCTTGCGAACCAGCGCCGCAAGCACCTCGGCGGTGAGGGTGGCGTCGGCGCCGGTCAGGGCGTCGTCGGAAACGATGTAGGCCTCGGTGGCGCCCATGGCGATGCCGCGGCGGATCGAATCGGCAGACGTTTCGGGGCCGACGCTGAGGATTTCGACCACGGTGTCGTCGTTAAGTGCTTCCGCGATGCGTAGCGCTGCTTCGACGGCGCGTTCTCCAACTTCGTCGGCAACAACGTCGCCGGAGCGGTCGGTCAGACCGGTCTCCAGGTTCATTTCGCGGTCGCTGTAGGTGTCCGGCACCTCTTTCAGCAGCACGGCAATACGCACGGCCACTCCTTATAGGTAGGGGGTAGGCAATCGTGCGCAGTCTAGCGCACGGCTAAAAGTCGAATCCCCCGAAGTCGAAGCCGCCGCCGAAGTCACCCATGTCTCCGCCGAAATCGCCACCGCCCATGTCACCCATGTCACCCATATCTCCCATGTCGCCCATGCCTTCGGCGCCAGCAGCGTCGCCGAGACCGCCAGCCTCAAACGCTTCGGGTGCGGCAGCGCCGGACATGCCGGCGAACATGGTGGAGTAGAACATCATCGACGACGCAGCCCACATGCCCGTCATCATCGCTGGGGCCCACCATGCGGTGGAGTACCAGCCGGCTGGCACGGGGCGGCCTGCGACGGCGCCGCCGGGGTAGTAGTGCGGGGTGGCCTCGGTGGCCACCGGCGACGCGGTCACAACGGTGCCGTCCTCTTGGCGCACGCTGCGCTGTTCGGTCACGCGGCCTGCCTGGCGCTGGCCTTCCAACTCTGGCAGCGCGGGCCCTGCGGGAAGCCCCATGATCTCGCGCGCTGCATTGACGTAGTGCAGGCCCTCGAGCGCGGATTCACGGGCGAGCATGGCTTGTTTCGGCGTGCGGGCGTCGGCAAGACCTGCGCTTGCGGCGTTGAACCGCTCGGAGGCGTCCGCCATGGCCTGGGTGGAGGCGGCATCGTTGCCGGAGAGGTTCAGCACCTGCGAGCCGAGTCGGTCGGTCCATCGCTTGGCGTCGGCGTAGGCGTCGTCGAAAGAAATCTGTGCCTGCTGGCGCGATTGCACTTGACGACGACCCCCGCCACCCATCGTGGGCAGCATGATCAACGCGCCAATGGCGAAAACGATGAGCAACAGACCGAGCATGGCTTCTCCTAAAATTCGTTGTTGTTTGGTTCAACGGGTGAACCTGCGCTAAAGTTCCGGGCAGCCGTTAAGGCAGCGTTTCTACGCATGGGAATGTCGTATAGTGGCTAATACCTCAGCCTTCCAAGCTGAAGACGCGGGTTCGATTCCCGTCATTCCCTCCACTGTCATGAGTCGCGACAATTGGGAAGCCTTGCATCAGAGTGGTTCTAAGCGATTACTCTGGTGCAAGGCTATGTTTGTTTGCGGGATTGTGTTGGCCGGCTTTGCCTGTATTGTGGCACTATTCCCACAGTTTGGGGTTGCCAGATCGTTGAGTGTCTACCTTCCCTTCGCTCAGGTGTTAGCCTTCCCGCAAGCACTGGGGCTGGTGATACTACTCCTTGGCGGGTGTGCTACCGGTGTCGGTTGGTGGAGGCGATGGCCAAGACTTGCCCTAACTTCTTGTTTAGTGTGGATTGTCGCGGGAGCAGGATTTTTGTTCGCACCGAATGGTATCCCACATCAGGTCAGCGACCAACAACATTCCACTGTTGCAGAGAGGAACCTGACGGTCGTTACGTTTAATACGGGATCAATGCTGGCCACCAGCGATTTCCAACAACTTGTCAGTACATGGGATCCCGACATCATCGTTTTGCCCGAAACGTCCGGCTATGAGCTTCGTGAAGCGATAGAAACGTCAAACTATGACGGCCAGCTCTTTGAAACTCGTAATGATGGTCTTCCGAACACTTATACAGGGCAAATCGCCCCCACGTCAGTCGTAGTACATAAAAGGCTTGGAGCAGCGCACTTTACACGAGGCCCGGTAACATCATTCGGAACAGTTGCCATCGAGTTTGAGGATGCTCGGCTTCCTGTGATTCTAGGGCTACATACAGCACCACCGTTGCCTAGACTTATGAATCAGTGGCGAGATGACATCAATCGTGTCGTTGAGTTTGGGAGCTCGATACAAAAACCGCTCATAATCGCGGGCGACTTTAACGCCACTCTTCGCCACGGACCTCTTGCCACTAGAGGCAGGCTTATTGATTCGCAAGAGCTCTGTTCAACCACCCCCACTGGTACGTGGCCAGCTGGTGCGCCCAACCTTTTAAGATCACCCATCGACCATATCTTCGTAACACAAGGAATAACAGCCCACTCCTGTCAAGTGCAGCAGATTGGTTACTCCGATCACCTCGCTTACAAAACTCAAGTAGCGGTTCAATGAGTGTTTGAGCACTGCTTAGAGTTGATGCCTCTAATCATTTTCGCAGCATAAAACGCGCTTTAAGCGATTCTGAGGTCCTTAGATTCCCGGTGGAAGTTGAGGATTAGTTTTTCTTCCTTTCGACGCTCTGCGGGGTTTACAGGCCCGTAGGGGGCATGAGATCTCTAGCGCCTAGGCTATGGGCTGGTGGGCTAGGCCCTCCGCGCGCAAAAATCCCGAATCAAACCCCGGATTGACCTATTAAACCCAGGAAGGAGGTGGGCTCGTGGCCAAGGACGGCACCAACCGCGGCGGCAGACGCGTCCGCGCCGGCGCGAAACCCGATCCCCTCAAGGACAAGCTCGAAGCCGGCAAACCCGCCTCCAGGCTGCTCGAACCCGCCGACCTGGACCCTTTCGGCCTGGACGGTGTGGACATGGGTGAAGGCGCTGTACTCGACGGGAAACTATGCCCGAACCTTCCGCCTATCTGTCCGCGACACAGCGTGATGGTCAGTCGCTGCTGGCTGGGGAGCTCTACCGGGAAACCTGGGCCTGGCTCAACGCACGTGGTGTTGCCTCCTTCGTATCCCGAAGATTGATTGAGGCCTACGCCCAGGCGTTCGCCCGCTACATCCAGTGCGAGGAGGCGATTACCAAGTTCGGCCTGCTCGGCACGCACCCAACCACGGGGGCTACGATCGCGTCCCCGTTCGTCGCTATGAGCCAGAGCTTCTCTAAGCAGGCGAATGTGTACTGGTACGAGATCTACGAAATTGTCTGCGCCACCAGCACCCGTGAGTACGCAGGAGCCAGCCCTGCGGATGAGTTGGTGGAGCGCCTGCTCAAATCCCGCTAACCCCACAGACCTGCTGCGCTTCACTCGTCCTTTTGTTGTTGTCCATCCCGGTGAATGCCAGGGTGGGCATTTTTTGCCCCTACCCACTTCCCAGTTGATTGGAGTGCACCCGATGCCCACTGTTCGTACCGGTGAGTCGACCTGTATTGGTCACCCGGACAAGCTCTGCGACCTCATCGCCGACACCATCCTCGACGACCTGCTCGTCACTGACCCGGCGGCGCGGTGCGCGGTGGAGGTCATGGCGACCAAGGGCCGCATCATCGTCGCAGGCGTTAGCACCTCCCTCGAAGCCCGCGACGGGAATGAATCTGCGTTCGTGCTCACCGGTGCTGGCGACCAGGGCACCGTCTACGGCTACGCCACCGCCGAGACCCGCGAGCGCCTTCCCCTGCTACTCGTGATCGCGCACGACATCTGCAAGCGCCTGGATACCGCACGGGTGGATGGGGTGATCCGGGGTATCGGCTCGGACGGCAAATCCCAAGTCTCCTTGCGTTACGACGATGACGGCCACGCCACCGGCGTGGAAGCAGTCGTCGTCTCGATCCAACACACCAAGGACACGGATTTGGAAGAGCTTCGCCGCCAGGTCACGAACCTCATCATCACCTCAGACTTTGTATCCACCGTGACCACCTTTGGTCCAGGGTAAACGCCGGTTCTGCATGCAGAACCGGTTTTCTTATGCCCCGATGTGACCCTGGAATAAACGCCCGCTACAATGATCAACCTGAGCCGCTTGAGTGGTTACTGATTCGGTTCATACCGTGGCGGTTTTGCCGCCTACGGGGCGTGGCGCAGTTTGGTAGCGCACCTGCTTTGGGAGCAGGGGGTCGCAGGTTCAAATCCTGTCGCCCCGACAAAGGCGGGCCCGTTTTGTACGGGCCCGCCACTTATAAGCACTGAAACTCGTTGATGGAAACAAGTACAGGAGAAACCCGTGAAGACTAACGTCGAAAAGCTCAGCGACACCCGCGTTAAGCTCAACGTCAGCGTGCCGTTCGACGAGCTTGGCCAGGAGATCGACCAGACATACAAGGCGATCTCCCAGCAGGTCAACATTCCGGGCTTCCGTCGAGGCAAGGCTCCGCGCCAGCTGATCGACGCTCGTTTCGGCCGCGGTCCGATCCTGGAGCAGGTTGTCAACGACATGCTGCCGACCCGCTACGAGCAGGCTCTGGCAGAGAACGACCTGAACCCGCTGGGCCAGCCGGAGATTGAGGTCACCAAGATCGAGGACAACGACGTTGTCGAGTTCACCGCTGAGATCGACGTTCGTCCGGAGATCGAGGTGCCGGACTTCTCCAAGATTGAGGTCACTGTTCCGGAGCTCAAGGTTGACGACGAGGCTGTTGACGCCGAGCTCGACTCCCTGCGCGAGCGTTTCGGTGAGCTCAAGGACACCAAGCGCAAGATGAAGACCGACGACTTTGCGGTCATCGACCTTGAGGCTTCTATCGACGGCGAGAAGCTCGATGACGCTTCCGCTGAAGGCCTGACCTACCGCGTTGGTGCCGACGACCTGATGAAGGGCCTGGACACCGCTCTTCGTGGCATGAAGACCGGCGAGGACAACGAGTTTGAGACCGAGATCCAGTACGGCGAGAACAAGGGCAAGAAGGCGACCGTAAAGGTCCACGTCCAGCAGACCAAGGAGCGCAAGCTTCCGGATCTTGACGACGAGTTCGTCCAGATGGCGTCCGAGTTCGACACTGTCGACGAGCTGCGTGAGTCCATCCGTGAGCAGGTTGAGGAGAACGCGAAGGCGAAGCAGGCTGCTGACATTCGCGACGAGGTCCTCAAGGCTGCCCTCGCCCAGGTTGAGTTCGCGCTGCCGGAGTCGATCGTCGACGAGCAGGTGCACAACCAGCTTCACCAGCTGCTCGGCCAGATGGCTCACGACGAGAACGCACTGGCGCAGCTGCTTGAGGCTCAGGGCACGACCCGCGAAGAGTTTGACAAGGAGTCCCGCAAGCAGGCTGAAGAGTCCGTGCGCACCCAGCTGTTCCTCGACGCTGTCGCAGAGGAAGAGCAGCCGGAGGTTTCCCAGCAGGAGCTCACCGACCACATCCTGTTCACCGCACAGTCCTACGGCATGGACCCGAACCAGTTCGTGGCTCAGCTGCAGCAGTCCGGCCAGATCGCGAACCTGTTCTCCGACGTGCGTCGCGGCAAGGCCCTCGCCGCCGCTATCTCTCGCACCTCGGTGAAGGATGAGGCTGGCAACAAGGTTGACCCGAACGATTACTTCGGTGAGATCGAGGAAGAGGACGAGGCTGCTGAGGAGCAGTAACCCCCTCTAAACCAAGGGTTTTTGGGCGGCCGGGAGCGAACTTTCGCTTCCGGCCGCTTTTTGTTTGGGGGCGTGGGGTCGTCGATAAGAGTTGCCCGTACGCCGGTAGCGAACAAGGTTTAGCTACCTCCCGTGCGCGAGTAGGGTGGTGGCGTTACACGACGAACTAGCGAAGGAGCATCTGTTATGACTTCCCCGACTCAAGGTATGAACCTGGGAGACTCGGTGTACGAGCGCCTCCTGCGGGAGCGCATTATTTTCCTGGGTCAGCAGGTGGATGATGAGATTGCCAACAAGCTTTGCGCCCAGATTCTGCTGCTGTCGGCTGAGGATCCGACGCGCGACATCAGTCTTTACATCAACTCGCCGGGCGGTTCCGTGACCGCAGGTATGGCGATTTACGACACGATGAAGTACTCCCCGTGCGACATCGCTACCTACGGCATGGGTCTGGCTGCTTCCATGGGCCAGTTCCTGCTGTCTGGCGGCACGAAGGGCAAGCGTTACGCGCTGCCGCACGCACGCATCATGATGCACCAGCCTTCCGCAGGTGTTGGCGGCACTGCTGCTGATATTGCGATCCAGGCTGAGCAGTTTGCCGCGACGAAGCGTGAGATGGCTGAACTTATCGCAGAGCACACCGGCCAGACCTTCGAACAGATCACGAAGGATTCGGACCGTGACCGTTGGTTTACCGCGATGGAGGCCAAGGAATACGGCATCGTGGACCACGTCATCGAGAATGCCGCCATGGCTGGCGAGCACGCGATTGGCGACTAAGGCAAGCAACGAGAAGAGGAGACTTTTACTATGACTTTCCAAATGCCCAGCTCCCGCTACGTGCTGCCGCAGTTCCTGGAGGAGACCAGCTTCGGCACGAAGCAGATTGATCCGTACGGCAAGCTGTTTGAGGAGCGCATTGTGTTCCTTGGCACCCAGGTTGATGACACGTCGGCGAACGACATCATGGCCCAGCTGCTGGTCCTGGAGTCCCAGGATCCGGACCGTGACATCACGATGTACATCAACTCCCCGGGTGGTTCGTTTACCGCGTTGATGGCGATTTACGACACGATGCAGTACGTCCGCCCCGACGTGCAGACGGTGTGCCTCGGCCAGGCTGCATCCGCCGCCGCAGTCATCCTGGCTGCCGGTGCGCCGGGTAAGCGTGCGGCGCTGCCGAACTCGCGTGTGCTGATCCACCAGCCGGCTACCCAGGGCACCCAGGGTCAGGTGTCGGACCTGGAGATCCAGGCGGCTGAGATCGACCGTATGCGTCGTCTCATGGAGAACACGCTGTCGCACCACACGGGCCGTACGCCAGAGCAGGTTCGTATTGATACCGACCGCGACAAGATCCTCACCGCTGAGGAAGCCGTGGAGTACGGGATCATCGACCAGGTCTTCGACTACCGCAAGCTCAACGGCTAAAAAGAAAGGCGCCCGTAAGGGCGCTTTTTAGCTTTACGACGACGCCCTCACCGGCGTCGCACCACAACCACCTACTGTTCGGTTGGGGTTTCCACGACGTCGGCGGAGGTCGGCGCTGCGTCGTCGCAGAACTTCACTGCGTTACGGATGGCTTCTGGTGCGCCCTCGAAGTCGCCGCGCGACCAGCACACGCCGTCTGCGGTGTTTTGTGGGTCTACAGACGCCCAACCGTTGCCCCGTGCGACCCAGTAGTAGTCCTGACCGTCTGGTGTGACGGTGCGGGCCCATTCACGGTCGCAGAAGGTGCTGTATTCGTCGCTGGCGCCCTGCGAGCCTTGTGCGGGCCATGCGCAGGCTGCACCCGGCTCGTCCGGTGCGGGAGCGACCTCTGGCTCACGTGCGGAACCGCCGGAGTTGCCGGATCCGCTCGAGCTGCGGCGACTGCTGCTGGACTTGGTGGACGACTTCGTCGTGGTGGACGTCTTCGACGAGGAGCTCGAGGAGCTCTTCGTGGTTGTGGACGAGGAGGTTGTGGTCTCGTCGTCTTCCTCGGAGGTGGTGGTCGTCGGGGTTGGGGTGGCTGTTGTGCTGGTTTGGGGGAAATCCAGCACCGGTTCAGCAATGCGTGCCTCGTCGTCCGAGCCGCCGCAGGCGGAGAGCGCCGGGACGGCGATGAGCGCTGCGGCGATGGTGGCAAGTGCGCGGCTGCGTTTCACGGGTACGGATTTCCTTTCAGACACATCAAAGAATGTGTCTAGGCTAGCTGATCGTTCCGAGGACAATGCGCTTAGTTTAGTCCCACTGCGTTTTGGGTGCGTGGGACGGGAACAGGGATGTGTCGTCGTGCGTTGTAGGGTGTGGGGTTCAGCACCCACTAGACTTGGGGAAGATTTCGGCGAGGGAACGGGAGTAGATACGCGCATATGGCCACTACGCATGACAGCGCTAGCCTTCTGAAGTGCTCTTTCTGCGGCAAAAGCCAGCAGCAGGTCCGCAAACTGATTGCGGGCGGAGGCGTCTACATTTGCGACGAATGCATCGAGCTGTGCAACGAGATCATCGAAGAGGAGCTCGCCGGCGCAGAACGCCAGGAGGAATCAGGAGAGCGTTTGCCGCGCCCTTCGGAGATCACTGCGTTTCTGGACGAGTATGTGATCGGCCAGGATGCGGCCAAGCGCACGCTTGCTGTGGCTGTGTACAACCACTACAAGCGCATTAAGGCGGAGGAGTCGAACCTTTCGGCCCGTGCGAAGGACGAGGAAGTGGAGATTTCCAAGTCCAACATCTTGCTGCTTGGCCCGACGGGTTCTGGCAAGACCTATCTCGCGCAGACGCTGGCGCGCATGTTGAATGTGCCGTTTGCGATCGCGGATGCCACCAGCCTGACCGAGGCTGGCTATGTCGGCGAGGACGTGGAGAACATTCTGCTGAAGTTGCTGCAGGCGGCAGACTTCGATGTGAATCGTGCGCAGCACGGCATCATTTACGTCGACGAGGTGGACAAGATTTCCCGCAAGTCCGAAAACCCGTCGATTACCCGCGACGTTTCGGGTGAGGGTGTGCAGCAGGCGCTGCTGAAGATCCTGGAGGGCACGGTTGCGTCCGTGCCACCACAGGGTGGACGTAAGCACCCGAACCAGGAGTTCATCCAGGTGGACACGTCGAACATCCTGTTCATCGTGGCCGGCGCGTTCGCCGGCCTGGACAAGGTGATCGCGGAGCGCGTGGGCAAGAAGGGTATCGGCTTCGGGGCGGAGATCGATTCGAAGTCGGAGCGCGACGAGGCGAACATGATGGCGCAGGTGCAGCCGGGCGACCTGGTGAAGTTCGGCCTGATCCCCGAGTTCATTGGCCGTTTGCCGATCATCGCGCACGTCGATGATCTGGACCGCGACTCGATGAAGCGCGTGCTTACGGAGCCGAAGAACTCGTTGGTGAAGCAGTACAAGCGCCTGTTCGCGATGGACGGCGCGGAGTTGACGGTGACCGACGAGGCGCTCGGTGTGATCGCGGACAAGGCGGCGGAGCGCAAGACCGGTGCGCGTGGCCTGCGTGCGATTATGGAGGAACTGCTCGTTCCGGTGATGTACGAGTTGCCGGATCGTGACGGCATCGCTGAGGTTGTGCTGGATGAGGCAGCCGCTCGCGGGGAGGGCGAACCGAAGTTCATTGAAGAAGAAAAGCAGCGCTCCGCGTAACGCAGTTCTGCTTAGACTAGGCCGCCGTCGTCGCTGTAGACGTCGGCGGTTTCTTCTTCCGCAGTGGGGGTGGGTTCGAGGTAGGACTCGTAGCCGGAGTAGGGGATGTTGGACGTGAGGAACGTCAGCACGGTGTCGATGACCATGCGGCGCATGCCGTCGACGTTGCGGCGGCTTGCAAAGTCCACGTCGCTGACGCTCAGTGCGGTCAGGCTGTTGCCCACGCGGAAGAAACACAGCGATGCGACCAGCGTGAGCAGATCGACAGCGGAGATACCTGGGCGGAATGCTCCCGCGTCTTGGCCTGCGAGCAACAGACGTTCAACGTGGAGGAGTACTTCGTTCTCGCTGACAAGCGCTGCGGCGTCTTCTTCGGCGGCGACGGGGTCGAGGTTTTCACGCAGGACGAGGCGCACACCGTCGGGGTGGTCCAAAAACGCGTGGTAGAGGGCGTCGATGTAGCGGCGCATCCCCTCGACGGGGGCGGCGTAGGAGCGGGTGGCGATGTCCTGAGGCGGGGTGATGCGAGCACTTGCCACCTTGAGCGCTGCGAGGTACAAGCCGCGCTTGTTACCAAAGTGGTAGTGGATCATGCGCTTGCTCATGCCCGTGGTGCGTGCAAGCGCGTTGAGTTTGACGTCGTCGTAACCGTTGTGGGCAAACGCGACAATCGCGGCATCGACGACAGCACCGGGGGAAGGGGAGGTGGCAGTCTCGGGTGCGGCGGTGTCGGCCATGTCCGTGGGCTCCCTTTCGGTGTGGTTCGGTGTGGTGGGGTCGTCGATACGCTTCTTTGCTTCCTCTCATCGTGCACCACTTGGCAGATCAGTGGCGCAGTACCGGCCAATGTTGCCCCCTGTGGGGGTAGGTTGAAGGGGAAACAGAAACAGAAAGAGGAGGCCTCATCATGTCCCAGACCCCCGCAAACGTCGTTGTTACCGGCGCAGCAGGCAACATTGCGTACTCGTTGCTGTGGCGCGTGGCAGCAGGCGACGTCTTCGGCCCCGATCGTCCGGTGAACCTGACGCTGCTGGAGATCCCGGAGGCGGTGCGTGCGGCTGAGGGCACGGCAATGGAGCTCAACGACTCGGCGCTGCCGCTTCTGAACAAGATCACGGTGACCGACGACGCAAACAAGGCATTCGACGGTGCGCAGGCGGCGTTCCTGGTGGGGGCGAAGCCGCGCGGCAAGGGCGAGTCGCGCGCGGACATGCTGGCTGCAAACGGCAAGATTTTCATCGGACAGGGCCAGGCGATCAACAACGGTGCTGCGGATGACGTCCGCGTGCTGGTGGTCGGCAACCCGGCGAACACGAATGCCTACATTGCGAACAAAGCGGCGCCGGATGTGCCAGCGGATCGCTTCAACGCGCTGATGCGTTTGGACCACAACCGTGCGTTGTCCATGCTCTCCCAGCAGCTCGGGGTGTCCTCGACTGCCATTGAGCGCCTGACGGTGTGGGGCAACCACTCGGATACGCAGTTCCCGGACATCACCTACGCCACGGTGGACGGCAACCCGGTTGAGGTGGATCGCGCCTGGTATACCGACGAGTTCATCCCGCGCGTGGCCAAGCGTGGCGCGGAGATCATCGAGGTGCGCGGTAAGTCCTCGGCGGCGTCTGCAGCGTCGGCGTCGGTGGATCACATGCGCGACTGGGTACAGGGCACGGCTGGCAAGTGGACGACGGCTGCGTTGCCGTCGACGGGCCAGTACGGCGTGGACGAAGGGCTTGTGTTCGGCTTCCCGGTGACGGGTGAAAACGGTGCGTGGGAGGTCGTCGAAAAGCTGGAGCTCAGCGACGATCAACGGGCTCGTATCGACGCCAACATCACCGCCTTGAAGGACGAGGCGGCGATCGCCGACAAGCTGTTCTAGGGAGCTCGTTAAGATAGGTCGCGTGACTGACAAAAATCTGAACCGCACTGACGCGCTGCCGAAGTCGTGGGTGCCCAGCGACCACGAACGCGACCTCTACGAAGGCTGGGTCAAGGCAGGCTATTTCACTGCCGACGCCCACTCTGACAAGCCTGCGTACTCCATCGTGCTGCCGCCGCCGAACGTGACGGGTCAGCTGCACATGGGCCATGCTCTTGACCACACGCTGATGGACTCCCTGGTGCGCCGCAAGCGCATGCTGGGCTACGAGGTGCTGTGGCTGCCGGGCATGGACCACGCAGGCATTGCCACCCAGACCAAGGTTGAGGCGAAGCTCAAGGCCGAAGAAGGCAAGGACCGCTACGACTACGGCCGTGAAGAGTTCATTGACCGGGTGTGGGAGTGGAAGGAGCAGTACGGCGGCACGATCACTACGCAGATGCGTGCGATCGGCGATTCCGTCGACTGGTCTCGCGAGCGCTTCACGCTGGACGAGGGCCTGTCGCGCGCCGTCCAGACCATTTTCAAGCAGCTCTACGACCGCGGCCTGGTCTACCGCGATTACCGCCTGGTCAACTGGTCGCCGGTGCTGGAGACCGCCGTGTCCGACATTGAGGTCGTGTACAAGGATGTCGAGGGCGAGTTCGTCTCTATCCGCTACGGCTCGCTTGACGACGACGAGCCGCACCTGATCGTCGCCACCACCCGTGTGGAGACGATGCTGGGCGACGTCGCCATCGCTGTGCACCCCGACGACGAGCGCTACTCACACCTCATCGGCGAGGTCTTCGAGCACCCGCTGCGCGAAGGCATGCAGGTCAAGGTCATTGCCGACGACTACGTGGACATGGAACTCGGCACCGGTGCGGTGAAGATCACCCCGGCGCACGACCCGAACGACTACGAGATGGGTCTGCGCCACGACCTTGAGATGCCGATCATCATGGACGAAAAGGGCCGCATCGCTGATACCGGCACCAAGTTTGACGGCATGAGCCGCGAAGAAGCCCGCGTCGCCGTGCGCGAGGCGCTGGCTGAGCAGGGCCGCATTGTCAAGGAAGTGCGCCCGTACGTCCACTCCGTGGGCCACTCGGAGCGTTCCGGTGAGCCGATCGAGCCGCGCCTGTCCCTGCAGTGGTTTGTCAAGGTCGACGAGCTGGCCAAGATGTCCGGCGATGCCGTGCGCGAAGGCGACACCAAGCTTCACCCGGAGTCGATGGAGAAGCGCTACTTCGACTGGGTGGATAACATGCACGACTGGACCATTTCGCGCCAGTTGTGGTGGGGCCACCGCATCCCGATCTGGTACGGCCCAGAGGACGACAACGGCGAGCGTGACGTGGTTTGCGTCGGCCCGGACGAAGAGCCGCCGGCAGGCTACGAGCAGGATCCAGACGTTTTGGATACCTGGTTCTCGTCGGCACTGTGGCCGTTTTCCACGATGGGTTGGCCGGACAAGACCCCGGATTTGGAGAAGTTCTTCCCAACTACCGTGCTGGTCACCGCCTACGACATCTTGTTCTTCTGGGTTGCCCGCATGATGATGTTCGGCACCTTTGCAGGCTCGACCACCCCGGAGATCCTGGGGGAGGGTAAGGATGGCCGCCCGCAGATCCCGTTCGAGCACCTCTACCTGCACGGTCTGGTGCGCGACGAGAAGGGCCGCAAGATGTCGAAGTCCTTGGGCAACGGCATCGACCCGATGGATTGGGTGGAGCAGTACGGTGCGGATGCGCTGCGCTTCGCCCTGGCTCGTGGTGCGAACCCGGGTGTGGACCTGCCGATTGGCGACGACCACGCCACCGCCGCCCGCAACTTTGCCACCAAGCTGTTTAACGCCACCAAGTTCGCGCTCATGAACGGCGCGCGCGTGGACGCGTTGCCTGCACGCGAGGTGCTGACCGACGCTGACCGTTGGATCCTGGATCGAGCCGAGGAAGTCCGCGCCAAGGTGGACGCCTACCTGGACGATTACCAATTTGCCAAGGCCAACGAGGCGCTCTACCACTTCGCGTGGGACGAGCTGTGTGACTGGTACCTGGAGATTGCCAAGACCCAGATCCCGCGGGACGAGGCTGACGCCTCGTCGGAGGAGAAGGAACGAGGCGAGAACACCAAGGTTGTGCTTGGCCGCGTGATCGACGTGGTGCTGCGTCTGCTGCACCCGACGATGCCGTTTATCACCGAGGTGCTGTGGAAGGCACTCACCGGCGGCGAGACTGTAACCATCGCACCGTGGCCGACCGCAGAGGACACCAACGGTGGTGCCGCGACCGATGAGGACGCTCGCCGTCGCATCGAAGATTCGATCAAGCTCATCACCGAGCTGCGTCGTTTCCGCTCCGACCAGGGTGTCAAGCCGTCGCAGAAGGTGCCGGCTCGTTTGGACTTCGCTTCGGCCGATCTGGTTGGCCAGGAGGCGATGGTGCGCCAGATTGCGAAGGTGACGGCACCGGAGGACGACTTTGAGGCATCCGCAAGCATTGAGATGCGTCTGAGCAAGGTCAACCTGGACGTCGCGTTGGATACGTCCGACACCGTCGATGTCGCTGCGGAGCGCAAGCGCCTGGAGAAGGAGCTTGCGGCGGCGCAGAAGGAGCTCGACACCACTGGCGGGCAGCTCGCCAATGAGCAGTTCTTGGCTAATGCGCCGGCGCAGGTCGTCGAGAAGATCAAGGCGCGTCAGAAGGTCGCACAGGAAGAGTTTGAGCGCGTCACGGCTCGTCTTGAGGCGCTGAAGTAATGGCGGATAAGTCGTTCGACCCGGAAGCGCGGGCAGCGTACGAGGCACTTCGAGCACAGCTTGGCGACGACGCCCTCGAGGGCATCGACATCGCCGACCTCGAATCCGGCCGTGACACCGACTTCGGCCACCTGGAGATGACCGATCACGGCATCACGCTCAACCTGGCCGACATGCCGGCCGAAAGTGGCGCGGATGCCGCCGAGACGGACAGCGACGAGCCCGCACCCACCTTGGCGCCGGAGGGCGACCACCCGGACTTTGACAAGGTGGTTGCCAAGTTGGATGCGCGTGCGGCGGCGAACGATCCGAACCCGTCGCTGGATCGCATTGCGATGCTGATGGATCTGCTGGGCACTCCTCAGCAGTCCTTCAACGTCATTCACGTGGCGGGCACGAACGGCAAGACGTCGACGGCGCGTATGGCGGAGTCGATCCTGCGCGCGCTGAACCGTCGCACGGGGTTGTTTACCTCGCCGGAGCTGGAGCGTGTCACCGAGTGCATCCTCATTGACGGGGAGGAGATTTCCCAGACCCGTTTCGTGGATGTGTGGCGCGACATTGAGCCGTACGTGGACATGGTGGACGCGCACTTCCGTGAGCGCGGCGAGGCGGAGATGAGCCGTTTCGAGCTGCTCGTCGGCATTGCGTACGCGGCGTTTGCGGACGCACCTGTGGATGTTGCGGTCGTCGAGGTCGGCATGGGCGGCACCTGGGATGCGACGAACGTGGTGGAGGCGGACGTGTCCGTCATCACCCCGATCGGTATCGACCACCAGCGTTTCCTCGGCGAGACGATCGAGGAGATCGCTGCGCACAAGGCCGGCATCATCAAGGCGCGTGAGCGCGACGGCTACGGACCGGCGGAAAACATCGCCATCGTTGCTGAGCAGGAGCCGGAGGCGATGCAGGTCATCCTGGAGCGCGCGGTGGAAACCGGCGCTGCGGTGGCGCGTCAGGGCCGCGACTTTACTATCGACGACTCCTCCGTCGCCGTCGGCGGCCAGCAACTGTCGCTGCAGGGCCTTGGCGGAGTCTACGACGACATCTTCCTGCCGCTTTCCGGCGCACACCAGGCAGAGAACGCTTCGGTGGCGCTGGCTGCGGTGGAGAGCTTCTTCGGCGTGTCCCGCGAGCACCCGTTGGATATGGATTCGGTGCGCCAGGGCTTCGCGGAGGTGAAGGTGCCTGCGCGCGTGGAGCGTGTGCTGGGTGATCCGGTGGTGCTCATCGACGCCGCCCACAACCCCCACGGCGCGGCCACGCTTGCCGAGGCGATGCAGCGCGACTTCAACTACCAGTCCGTCATCGGCGTGGTGTCCATCTTCGCGGACAAGGACGCCCGTGCGATGCTGGCAGCGCTCGAGCCGGTGCTCGCGGATGTGGTGATCACCCAGAACACCGACCCGCGCGCGATGGACGCTTACGAGTTGGCGGAGATCGCCTACGAGATCTTCGGCGATGAGCGTGTGCGTGTCGACGACAACCTGCCCTCGGCGATCGAACTCGCCATCGAGTTGGCCGAGGAGGAAGGCCCCGAAGGCGTCGGTGTGCTCATCACCGGCTCCGTTGCCACCGCAGGTCAGGCACGCACCTACCTGCGTTCCTCGCGGGGTGTGCAGTGAACGCGCACCTGCTGTTGCCTGGCACGGCGCCTGTGATTGTTACGGCGCCGCACGCCGTTGAGCAGCAGCGCGACGGCAAGATCAAGCTTGCGGAGCCCGCGACCCGTTGGCTCGCGGAGCAACTCCACGAGCACGCAGGTGCTACAGCGTTGATCAAGACCGACGCGGATAAGGCGGATCCGAACTCGGACGAGCACAGTCCGTTCCGGGACGTCGCGGTGCGCGAGGTCGAGCAGCGCGGGATCGTTGCGGGCATCGACTTGCACCAGATGAACCCGGACCGGCCCGATCAGGTGATCCTGGGCACCGGTCGCGGGCGCAACATCCACGACGATTGGCGGGTGCGCGACATTGTGGTCGCCGAGTTCAACGCGTGCGGGGTGCCCGTGCTTGTCGACGAAATCTTTCCCGCAATGGGACTTCACCGCGTGTCCTCCGACGTCGCGCTGCGTACCAACATTCCGTACGTGCAGGTGGAGATGAACAGTGCTGCACTCGATGAGGGGCCGCGCGAACACATGCTCGCTGCGTTGACGCGCATCGTGCAGCGCTTTGCGGAGGAATTGGCGTGAAACCGACCTGGCTGGTGACTAACCGATGGCTGCACTGGGACAAGTTTGAGTGGCAGTTCGACCAGATCATCGGGGCATCACACGGCCAGATTAAGCGTGTGACCACTGACTACGCGGTTACTCATTTGGACGACCTTCCCGAGGTGGCCTTCGTCATGGATAAGGATGTCGCCGCGGTTGCGCAGTTGGAGGCGTTCGGGGTCAGGTGCGTGAATTCGTCGCAAAGCATTGCGCTGTGCGACAACAAGGCGTACACGCATGCGGCGCTGACTCGGGCGGGGATCGCGCACCCGAAAACGATCACCGCGCCGCTGGTGTACCGCAACCTCGCGGCGGAGGAATGGGCCAACAGCGAGTTTGTTGCCGCGGTCGAACACTCCCTGGGGTTTCCGGCGGTGGCGAAACATGCCGTCGGGTCGTGGGGCAGCGGGGTGTTTCTTGTAAAAAGCCGCGACGAGCTCATCGACGTGCTGCGTGAGGCGTACCCCTCACCGGTGATTGTGGAGGAGTACGTCGCTGGCTCGCACGGCCGCGACGCGCGGATCTACATGGTGGGCGACACACCCGTCGCAGCGATGCGGCGCTTTGGCCAAGGTGGAGATTTCCGCGCCAACATCACAGGTGGTGGGCGTGCGGAAGCCTGGGATCCCCCGGCCGAATACGTCGACGTTGCGCGCGCCGCGATGGCAGCGCTCGGGCTGGATATTGGGTCGGTGGACTTCCTTGACGCGCAAGAACCCCTGGTCGGCGAGGTGAACTCGAACGCGCAGTTTGCGTCGCTGACGGAAACCACCGGAATCGATGTCGCAGCAGCAGTCGTTGAGTACCTGGAGCAGCTATGACCGAGATGTACCTGCCGGCCCGTGAGGTGCGGCTCAACGGGAAGAAAGCCAGTGTGGCAACCTACCCGGTGAACTCGCTGGTCATCGGCCGGGATTGGCCGGGCTGGGAGGGGCTCAGCGATTTCCACCCGGCGCTGTTGGACGGCACCACCGCGGTGCAGTTGATCAAGGGTGGTGCGGGCGAGGAGGCATCTGCAACCGCACGCATCCTCCGTGCCGTGCCTGACGGTGTCGCGTCGGTTCAGCCTGTGCACGCGGAGGTGTTTTCCACCAACGTGAAACAGCGCGCGGACAAGGCGGGCGATAGTTCGATCGTGATCAGCGAGTCAGTCCGCGCCCGGCTGCCGGAGGCGGAGCACTACCGGGTGGTATGCCCGTTTACCAGGTGCTCGTTCGTTGTCACCCGCGACGAGATTGAGACGTTCCCAGAAGGCGAATACTCCGAGGGCACCATCAAGATTTCTCGTTATCAGCGCATCCTGCTGCGGCTGCACCCGCCGATGGACATCACAAAGGCGCATCGCGACGCGATCCCGCACGAGCACCACGCGCTCATTGACACCCACTACAAGGACAGGGGTGTTTGGCCGCGCGAGCGGAGCGACGATCTCGCCTACCCGGACCGCATCCAACTCAATAGGGCCCTTCGCGCAGCGAAATTCTTCGACATCATGGTCGTGCCGATGATCGAAGGGGAGGGCACCTCGGTGTTCGGGGACAACGAACGTTCCACCGCGCGCAAGAACCCGCTGCGCAGGTCGTGGTACTGGACCGCGAGGAAACTCCTCGGTTCGCGAACCTACGTGATGCGGGTCGCCCGACCGAACGACATCGACGAGTCCCGCGCAGTGGTGCGACTCACCGCGGATTCGATGCAGTCGTTGGGCATCGAGGATTCGGATATAGTGCGGCTGCGCTACGGCGACCGCACGATTGCGGCGCGTGCGATGGCGATTGTCGACGACACCCGTTTCCGCCAGAACTCTCACATCAGCGTCATCGAGCCACTCGATGCGGTGATTGGTATTCCATCGAAACTGCGCGGACAACTTGGTGTTCCGAGTATTAACGAGTCGGTGAAGGTGGACCGCGACGTCAACCACCTGCTGCGCAAAACCTTGAACGTGTACATTTTGTCGGCGCTCGCATGGCTGTTTACCGTGCTGCAGGTCATCCCGGAAGGTCCTCGGGCGACGATTGGCACCGTGGGGTTGTTCGTTCTCGCGCTGCCGTTCATTGTCTACCTTGCGGCGGCGCCGCGCCGGGCGCAGGTTATGGATGCCAGCTAGGTCTGGCTACGATTACTACCATGGCGAGAAAGCAGACGCAGCAGGAAATGGGCCCACTTGGGCCCGGTCACGCTCCGGTGAAGGATCCGATGGCTGGGCTTACCGGTGTTCTGTCCGGCACGTTGATCATGGAAGCGATCACGATCCTGCTCATTCTCACGGTGATCCTCAAGGTAGATGAGGGCGAGCACTGGACCACGTTTAACTGGGTCTACATCACCGTTGTTGGTCTGGCGCACGTGGTGATGGCTGCGTTTCAGCGCAAGCCCGGCGCCCTGTGGATCGACCTGGCGTTGCAGGTTCCACTAATTTTTGGCTTTTTCATCCACTGGTCGGTGACCGCTGTGGGCGTGATCTTCGGCATCGTGTGGTACTTCATCATTCAAATGCGCTCGGAGATGATTCAGCGCATGCGTCACGGTTACCTGGTTACTCAGCACCTGGGGACGTAAGTTCGCGCCGCAGGATTTTGCCTGCTGCGCTTCGGGGGATCGCATCGACGAAGGTGACCATTCGCACCTTTTTGTAGGGGGTGACGCGCTCGGCGACCCAAGCCATGATGGCGTTGTCGCTCAGCGCTTGTTGCGTGACGACGAACGCACGTGGCACCTCCTCAACCACCCCGTCCACCGTTCGGCGGTGGCCTGTCACGGCGACGTCGTCGATATCGGGGTGGGTAAGCAGGAGCGCTTCGAGTTCTGCGGGGGCGATTTGGAACCCGTGGTACTTGAACACGTCCTTGGCGCGGTCGATGATGGTGACCGTTTCATCCTCGTTGATCCGGGCGATGTCGCCGGTGTGCAGCCAACCGTCCCGGATGGCGTTTGCGGTGGCAGCCGGGTTGTCCAAGTAGCCACGCATGAGTTGGGGCCCGCGCACAAGGAGTTCGTTGTCCTCGCTGAGGCGGAACTCGGTGTTGGGGATGGCGAACCCGATCGTGCCTGGGTCTGACTTGCCGGAGATGCCGACGTGGGTCACGGGTGCGGATTCGGTCGTGCCGTAGCCTTGGAGGATTTCAACGCCGATGTGGCGCTCGACTTTGCGCGCCAGGTTCGTATCCAGCGATGCCGCGCCGCACACCAAAAAACGGGTGGTGGCGAAATCTTCAGGGGTGGGGTGGTTGGACAACGCGAGTGCAAGCGGGGGAGCGATGTAGGACACATCGATTGCGCGGCCGCGGTGGGCAGCGGTGAACTCAGCAAGGTTGAAGCGGGCCGCGGTGGTGACGTGTCGGCGTGCGGTCAGCGACGACAACAGCAGTGTGTTGAGCCCATAGATGTGTGAAAACGGCAGGGGGGCGATCACACCACCGCCCCGGCCGATGCCGCTTGCAGCCAGTGCTGCGTTGAACTGGGCGGCGTTGGCGGTGATCGCGACGTGGGTTAACTCCACGCCTTTCGGCAGGCCTGTGGTGCCGGAGGAAAACGGAATCACCGCAACGTCGTCAGCGCTTCCGACGGGGTCGAACTCGCCGGGGCGGATGTCCTCGGCGGTGACGCGGTCAGTGGTGTGGGCGAGGGTTGCGAGGTGGTTCGCTTCGTCGTCGATAAGCGAATGCCCAATGACGCACACACGTGCGCCAGTCGCGGATACGCCGAGGAGGCCTGCGGCGAAGTTGATGGAGTTCGGCATGCGCAGCTCGACGACGCTGCCCGGGCCCACGCCGCGCGCGGCGAGCGAGGCCGCAGTGCCGAGCGCCAACGCACGCAACTGCGGGTACGTGACTGTGCGGCCAGTGTCGATCTCCGTAATTGCGGGGGTATCCGGCAGCGCCTCTTCATCCGCCGCAAAGACAGACGCGAACAGGGTTGTCCCCGGTAGATCAATATCCGGAAGTGGGCTGCGGTGACACATGGGGGCAAGACTACGGCATAGCCAAGACGTGCAACACGTGTCGGGTTGGGTAAGATTGCGAGCCATGACTGAACGTACTCTGATCCTGATCAAGCCGGACGGCGTGGCAAGCGGCCACGTCGGCGAAATCATTTCCCGCATCGAGCGCAAGGGCCTGAAGCTCGTCGAGCTCGACCTGCGCACCGCTGACCGCGAGACCGCTGAGAAGCACTACGCAGAGCACAAGGACAAGCCGTTCTTCGGCGATCTGGTCGACTTCATCACCTCCGCTCCGCTGGTGGCTGGCATCGTCGAGGGCGAGCGCGCCATCGAGGCGTGGCGTCAGCTCGCTGGTGGCACCGACCCGGTGTCCAAGGCAACCCCTGGCACCATTCGTGGCGACTTCGCCCTGACCGTTGGTGAGAACGTCGTGCACGGCTCTGACTCTCCGGAGTCCGCTGAGCGCGAGATCGCTATCTGGTTCCCGAACCTCTAAGCGGTAAGTCCGCTTCCCGGCACCGTGCTCCGCGTGAGGGGCGCAGGTGCCGTTTTCGTTTCTACGAAGCGAAACTCTATGATTTTCTACGGCTTTTATTGGATTTAAAGAAATCGCATGTCTACACGATGCGATGGAGGGTAGATGGCAACGTCATCACGGTCCGAGCAGGCGCGCGCGATTGAAAAGCGCGCAGCAATTCTTCACGCAGCAACTGAATTGCTGCTCAACGAGGGGCTCCGCGGCGTGACCCACCGGCAGGTGGCCGCCGAAGCAAAAGTGCCGGTCGGGTCGATCGGTTACTACTATTCCACGCGCGAAAAGCTCGTGGTCACATGCCTGGATCAGCTTTTTGAGTCCCGCCGTAAGGTGTTCCACGAGATCATGGGGGGCAGCGTCGACCTGAAGGACCCTGTGCAGTTCGCTGAAGCGGTTGTCAATGTCATCTCGTGCGCACAAGCAGAGCGCGTACGCCAGACGGTCTATGCTTTCGTCGATTCCGAACGCGAGCCGGGCGAAGTGCAGGCGTTTTCCTCCGCTGGTCTTGAGGAGCTCAAGGGCATGGTGACCAAAATGATGGAACAGCATGGTGTGGACGGTCTGAACTCCACCCGTGTTGTCCAGGTAGCCGTCGGTGCTGCGGTGACCGAAAACCACCGCGACGCCCCGGTTTCTGCGGTGATTGATCTCCTGCGTGTCGCCGAGCAGTAGCGTCGCGTATCTGTGGCACGAAAGTTGTGCAAGAATGAGTCTCAGGCGACGAGCAAGGATGACTCGGAGCTGAGAAACTTTTGCATACCCGTGGCACACGATGTTCCGCGCGGCTGCTCGGTAGTCTTGCCGGCGCCCGGACATGACGGTTGGCCACGGCAGGAACACTGGAGCGTGCCGCTTTGGCTAAAAATAAATCAAACCGTTTCGCCGATTTTGACCGCTCGGCGCTGTCGGAAAAGACCAGGGTGTTCAACCTGGCGAAAATGCTTGATGTCCCATCGAAGGACTTGGTTGTCGCACTCGCAGACTTAGGTCTGGTGAAGGTTGCGCAGTCTACGTTGACCAAGGCGGAAGCAGACATGCTTCTCGACGCCTTGGCGGCAGGTGCCAGCACCACATCCGACCCTGAGCGCGATAAAGAGGCGGATGAGAAGATCCGTAACCGCGTGCGCAAGGACGTGGAAAACGAGATCCACCAGATCGAAGAAAAGGTCGAGGCGGAACTGCAGACTGCCGAAGAACCGGCCGAGGAGCCTGCCGAAGAACCAGCGGAGGAACCGGCTGAGGAACCGCTCACCGACATCGAGCCCGAGATCACCCCGGCGCCGCAGGAGGATCCGGAAGAGGATCGCATCCCCGCTACTCACGCGCCGCTGTTTAAGGCACCGACGCGTTCGGAACGCCGCCGCGCCACCCGCAAGGCGAAGCCGGCCGAGGACACCGCCCCGCAGAAGCAGCAGGTAGACGAGCCACTCGAAGATGACCGGGTGGAGGATTCGGGTGAGGGTGTCGTCGATACGCACAGCGAGATCGACGAGCCTGTGGCGATCAAGGGGTCGTCTCGTCTGGAGGCGCAGCGCCGTCGTCGCTCGGAGCGCCGCGAGGAACACCGCAAGCGCTCCCGCATTGTGAGCCAGGCGGAGTTCTTGGCGCGCCGCGAATCGGTCGAGCGCCACATGGTCGTGCGTGAACGGGAGCGCCACGACGGGCAGGGGCGGATCACGCAGGTTGGTGTGCTTGAAGACGGCATGCTCGTCGAGCACTTTGTCACCTCCGATGCGCAGGCCTCGATGATTGGCAACATCTACCTGGGACGTGTGCAAAACGTGCTGCCGAGTATGGAAGCTGCCTTCATCGACATCGGGCAGGGGCGCAACGGTGTGCTCTACGCCAGCGAGGTGGATTGGAAGTCTGCCGGCCTCGGTGGGCGTTCGCGCCGCATCGAGCATGCGCTGAAGTCCGGCGACCAAGTACTGGTGCAGGTGACTAAGGATCCGATCGGGCACAAGGGTGCACGGTTGAGTACCCAGATTTCGCTCGCGGGCCGCTACCTCGTCTACGTCCCGGGTGGGCGCAGCGCAGGTATCTCCCGCAAGTTGCCTACCCCGGAGCGCAAGCGCCTCAAGCAGATCCTTGCGGACGTGGTGCCGGGCAAGGGCGGTGCCATCATCCGCACCGCCGCAGAGGGCGTCAGCGAGGAAGCGATTGCTGCGGACGTGAACCGTCTCCACAACCAGTGGACCTCGATCCAAAAACGTGCCGAGGAGGAGAAAAACTCCAAGGGTGCCAAGCCGGTGACCCTCTACGAAGAGCCGAACCTGCTGGTCAAGGTTGTGCGCGACCTGTTCAACGAGGACTTCACCTCCCTGATTGTGGATGGCCGGAAGCCCTGGAACACCGTGCACGCGTACGTGCAGTCGGTTGCGCCGGATCTGCTGGATCGGTTGGAGAAGTTCGACCGGGGTGCCCACGAGGGCAAGGACGCGTTCGAGGAATACCGTGTCGACGAACAGATCTCCAAGGCACTGTCGCGCACCGTGTGGCTGCCGTCGGGCGGCACGTTGGTCATTGACCGCACTGAGGCGATGACGGTGATCGACGTCAACACCGGCAAGTTCACCGGCTCTGGTGGCTCGCTGGAGGAGACGGTCACCTCGAACAACCTCGAGGCGGCTGAGGAGATCGTGCGTCAGATTCGCCTGCGCGACATCGGCGGCATGATCATCATCGACTTCATCGACATGATCCTGCCGGAAAACCAGGACCTCGTGCTGCGCCGTCTCAACGAGGCGCTGGGCCGCGACCGCACGCGCCACCAGGTGTCCGAGGTGACGTCGCTGGGCCTGGTGCAGTTGACTCGCAAACGCCTGGGCACCGGCCTGTTGGAGACGTTCTCCAAGCCGTGTGAGTGCTGCGACGGCCGCGGTGTTGTGCTCACCGAGGACCCCGTCGAGGCCGAGGAGAGGAAGCCCGAGCGCCCTGCTCGCAAGTCGCGCGAGTCGAAGCAGTCTCAGCGCAAGCCGCAGCAGAAGCAGCCGCTTGACGACGACCACATGGACGAACTGCTCGACTCCATCTTCTCCTCTGACAAATCTGCAAACGGCTCCGCTGAGGAGCCGACTGAAGAGTCGGCTGGCGAAGAGAAGCCGCGCCAGACCCGCCGTCGCGGGCGCCGTGGCGGCAGCCGTGGCCGCGGCCGCTCCGACGCCCCGCAGCGTGGTGAGCAGCGTGACAGCGCCACCACCCCGGAGCGCGGCGAGCGGTCCGAGAAGCCGGCGCAGCCAGAGAAGCCGACCCAGACGTACGAGGAAGCGGTTGAGGAGTTCGAGGCCTCGCCGCGCCGCAAGCGTCGCACGCGCGGCAACTCCCGATCCGATCACAGGCCGCGCCGGGAAGACTTCGAGCAGGAGTCGCAAGCGCAGCAGGAACAGCAGGTACAGCAGGAAGAAAAGGCCCTGAAGCGCAGTGCGTCTCGTAAATCGAGGAGCGCAGAAGCAGGGGCAACCGTGCAGGTGACGACGAAGACGAACCGTCGTGGTCGCCGTCGTGTTGTCCGCAAGTCGGCAACCTCTGCGCCGGTGCGTCAGCACGTCGCAGCGGATCCGGAGGACAAGCCGGTGAAGAAGGAGACTCGTCGACAAGCGCCTGCTGCACGACGTGGCCGCCGCCGTGCTACCCGACGTGGTGGCGGGCGCGGTTTGGAGTAACGCGTAGGGGCGGTGTAGTCTTTGGCAGTCGCTGTTTTGGGGCGTGCCGCCTCGTTGCCTTTGCATGCGGGCACGGCTGGCCACGTTAGGCCCTAAAACGCTTAAGTTGTTCCATTCCGACCTCGTTGCATGCCGAGGTTGGGCGAGTAGAGATAAGGGGTAACCCTCTATGTACGCGATCGTCAAGACCGGCGGCAAGCAGTACAAGGTTGCCGAAGGCGACCTCGTCAAGGTCGAGAAGCTTGAGGGTGAAGCAGGCGACAAGGTCGAACTCACCCCGGTCCTTCTCGTTGATGGCGCAAACGTCACCTCCGGTGCCGACACTCTGTCCAAGGCAAAGGTCTCCGCGGAGATCGTTGAGCAGGGCAAGGGCAAGAAGGTCAAGATTCTGAAGTACAAGAACAAGACCGGCTACAAGGTCCGTCAGGGTCACCGCCAGCCGCTGACCACCGTCAAGATCACTGGCATCAAGTAACCAACTAGGAGAGATTGAACTATGGCAACCAAGAAGGGTGCATCCAGCTCCTCGAACGGTCGTGACTCTGAGTCGAAGCGCCTCGGCGTGAAGCGCTTCGGTGGCCAGCAGGTCAAGGCCGGCGAGATCATCGTCCGCCAGCGCGGCACCAAGTTCCACCCGGGCGACAACGTCGGCCGTGGTGGCGACGACACGCTGTTCGCACTGGCCTCCGGCTCCGTGCAGTTCGGCATCAAGCGCAAGCGTCGCATCGTCAACATCATCCCGGCTGACGGCCAGGGTGTTGCTTCCGAGGTCCTCGAGCAGGCTGAGGCAGCAGGCGTTGTTGAGGAAAACACCGCAACCGCGTAAGCGCGTGTAACGCTTCGGCGCCGCAGGTCCCGTGCATTCGGGCTTGCGGCGCTTTTTGCATATCATCGTCCGTGTTACAGAAAGGCGGAAAACAACCATGGCTCAATTCGTTGACCGTGCCACCCTGCACCTCCAAGCCGGCGATGGTGGCCACGGCTGTGTGTCCGTCCACCGCGAAAAGTTCAAACCCCTCGGCGGACCGGACGGTGGCAACGGCGGCCACGGCGGTGACATCATCTTGGAAGTCTCCACGCAGGTGCACACCCTGCTGGACTTTCAATACCGCCCGCATGTGAAGGCGAAGCGTGGTGGCAACGGCGCGGGTGATTGGCGCAACGGTGCACGCGGCGAGGATCTCGTGCTCGAGGTGCCGGTCGGCACCGTTGTGCGCAGCGAAGAGGGCGAGGTGCTCGCAGACCTCACCGTGCCTGGCACCCGCTTCATCGCTGCAGAAGGCGGCTTCGGCGGCCTCGGTAACGCGGCGTTGGCTACCGCGAAGCGCAAGGCACCGGGCTTCGCGCTCAAGGGTGAACCGGGCCAAGCGCTGGACCTGATCCTGGAACTGAAGTCCATGGCTGATGTGGGCCTGGTGGGTTTCCCGTCGGCGGGGAAGTCGTCGTTAATTGCAGTGCTCTCCGCGGCAAAGCCGAAAATTGCGGACTACCCCTTCACCACGCTCGCGCCGAACCTGGGTGTGGTCAACGTTGGCCATGACACGTTCACCATCGCCGATGTGCCCGGGCTGATCCCGGGGGCAAGCCAGGGCAAGGGGCTTGGTCTGGACTTCCTGCGTCACATCGAGCGCACCGCCGTGCTGGCCCACATCGTGGATGTGGCCACGATGGAGCCGGGGCGCGACCCGATCTCTGACATCGAGGCGCTGGAGCACGAATTGGATACCTACGCCGAGGCGTTGGATATGGACACCGGCCTGGGCGATCTGCGCGAGCGTCCCCGCATTGTGGTGCTGAACAAGATGGACGTGCCGGAGGCTAAGGAGCTCGCGGAGTTCCTCAAGGACGACATCGAGGAGAAGTTCGGCTGGCCGATCTACATGATTTCCACCGCCACCCGCGAAGGTCTTGATGAGCTGAAGTGGGCGATGTGGGAGATCGTCAAGAAGGCCCGCAAGGCTCGCCCGAAGCCGGAGCGCACCGCTGAGGCTGAGGTGATCCGTCCGCGCGCGGTGGGTCGTTCCAACCGTGGCGGCATCGAGGTCACCCGCGACCCGATGTACCCGGAGGGTTGGCTGGTTACCGGTGAGAAGGCGGAGCGTTGGATCCGCCAGACCGACTTTGAAAACGACGAGGCCATCGGCTACCTCTCTGACCGTCTGAACAAAGCTGGCGTGGAGGAAATGCTGCGCAAGCTCGGCGCGGAAGAGGGCGATACGGTCACGATTGGTGAGATCTCCTTTGACTGGGAGCCGTCGATTGGTGGCGACCCGACCCTTGCCGGCCGTGGTCAGGACGCGCGTCTTGGCGGCACCGACCGTGTGTCCTCGGCGGAGCGCAAGCGTGCATCGCAGGCTCGTCGTGGCCTGATCGACGAGTACGACTACGGCACCGGCGAAGAGGCCGATCGCGAGCGCTGGCAGGGATAGGGATGTCGGATCTTCGCAGCCAGATCGCGTCCGCACGTCGCATTGTGGTGAAGCTGGGCACCAGTTCGCTTGTCGACGACACCGGGCAGGTATCCCCAGCAAAAATCGACCGCATCGTCGACGCCATCGAAGCACGCATCGCCCGCGGTACCGACGTGGTTGTCGTGTCCTCCGGTGCGATCGCCGCCGGCATGGTCCCGCTCGGGTTGAAGACGCGCCCGCGTGATTTGGCGACGAAGCAGGCCGCAGCCTCGGTCGGCCAGATCCACCTGGCTCAGGTGTGGGGCGCCTCGTTTGCGCGCTACGGCCGGACGACTGGCCAGGTGTTGCTGACCCAGTCCGATGCCGGTTCGCGTGAGCGCGCCCGCAACGCGCAGCGCACACTCGAGCGGCTGCGTCAGATGGGTGCGGTGCCGATCGTCAACGAAAACGACACGGTTGCCACCTCTGAGATGCGGTTTGGTGATAATGACCGATTGTCGGCGATCGTCGCTACGCTGATCGCCGCGGACGCGCTGGTGTTGCTCTCCGACGTGGATGCGCTCTATGACCGCAACCCGGCCGAGCCTGGGGCAGTGCGTATCGACGAAGTCCGAACCGGCAAGGACCTCGAAGCCGTCCAAGCCGGCGACGGCGGCGTTTTCGGCACTGGCGGCATGGCCGCGAAGGTGTCGGCGGCTCGCCTGGCTGCACGTGGCGGCGTGCCGGTGCTGCTCACTGCAACGGAGAACATCGACGCCGCGCTCGACCACGGCCAGGTGGGCACCGTGTTCCATACGCGCCCGGGCCGGAAACTTTCGGCGTGGAAGTTCTGGGCGCTCTACGCGGCAGACGCGGAGGGTGTGCTGCGCCTGGACAACGGTGCGGTTGAAGCCGTAACACGTGGCGGCACGAGCCTGCTCGCGGTGGGGATCACCGGGATCGAGGGTGAGTTCCACGCTGGCGACATCGTGGAGATCCTCGGGCCCGACTCTGAAGCCATTGGCCGTGGCGAGGTGGCGTACGACGCCGCCGAACTTGCCGGGATGCTGGGTCGCCACTCCGACGAGTTGCCCGAACAGCAGCGTCGCCCAGTCGTCCACGCGGACTACCTGAGCAACTACGCGTCCAGGTTGTAGTCCAGGCTGTAGGCGTTAGCGGAACAGTTCGGTGGGCATACGCCAGATCTTCTGGCCCAGCGGGGTGATTCGGGTTTCGGGTTTGATCTTCATCAGGAAGTTCTCGTCGCTAGCTGTGCGTGGCAGGTATGCGAATCCCGGAAGGCTCGTTAGGCCTACGACAGGGGGGTAGGACGGGTCGTAGTCGATAACCACGTCGAATTGGAGCAGGCGCTTGATGAGTCCGTTGGCTCGTTCGCGGGACTCGTTCGTCAGTTTCCCGGGCGCGACCATTTCGTGGCCGATGAGCCGGAAAGCGACGAAGGTGGCGTTTTTGGTGAGGGCCGGATCGACGTCCCAGGGCAGGTTCTCTTGGACGGTGGTGATTGGAGAGGTGTAGCCGGCTTGTTTTGCCAGTTGATGAATGTACTGGCGGGAAACGTTGTACTCACGGGCGATTTCTACCTGGCGGTAGCCGTTTTCCATCATGTAGATCACGAGCTCGGGTGAGAGGGGAGTTGTCATAGGCAATGCACTTTCTTCTACAGGTGTCGGGGAAACACTACAGGCCCTATAGGTGTGATCACATGAGTTTTCTTGAGGAATTCTTGACGGGCACTGTTAACTTCCTTACAGGGGTGGCGCCCGTGCGATCGTGGACACTCGAATAGTTCCAATGTCGGTGCCGGGGGTCGGGTTCTTCCGTACTCTGGGCAGGCATGAAGTTCACGTATTTGCCAAAGCCCAAAGACGAGCCCATCGCCGCGCTGGAGGCACAGGGCCATGAGTATGTCGCTCTCGAGGACAACCCTGACCTCGTGCTGTTCGGCGGCGGTCCGAAGGATTTCCCGGATGAGCTGCCCGACAGCGTGAAGGTCGTGCAGATCCAGTACGCCGGCATCGAGGGTTTGCTGGAGGCTGGCATCCTGGCTGAACATGCGGCCAACGGTGTGCGCTTTGCTAATGCGGGTGGGCTTTACGACGACACCGTGGCCGAATCCACCCTCGCCCTCCTGCTTGCCGTGGAGCACCGTATGAAGGCCGTGGACCGCGAGTGGAACAACACACAGCTGTTCAAAGAGAAGGAGTACCTCTTCGATAACAAGAAGCTCGCCCTGATTGGTGCTGGTGGTATCGGTAAAACCCTGATCCGCTTCTTGGAGCCGTTCGGTATGGAGATCACCGCCGTGAACCGCTCGGGCAACCCGGTGGACGGTGCGGACCGGACCGTTGCCATGAAGGATGCCGACGAGGTCTGGGCCGATCACGATTACTTTGTCCTGCTTACCCCGTTGACGGAGGAAACCCGCCACATGGTGAACACTGATCGGATTGAGCAGATGAAGGACACGGCGGTCGTCGTCAATGTTGGGCGCGGCCCGCTGATTGATACCGAGGCACTTACCGACGCACTGGTCAACGGCAAGCTCCGTGGCGCTGGTCTTGACGTGACGGAGCCGGAGCCGCTGCCGGCGGACCACAAGCTGTGGGACCTGGATAACTGTGTGATCACGCCGCACACCGCGAATATCCCGCGGTACATGGAACGCCGCATCGGGGCGCTGGCGTTGAAGAACTGGGGCCTCTTCGAAGCGGGGGAGAAGATGTCGACCGAGGTCGACGTCGAGGCCGGGTACTAGATCACCACTACGTCAGTGCGGCAGAGTCCCGCTCTGAGCGCACCGCGTCTGCGACGGATTCTTGCCCGGTGTCCACCCGGGGAAGTTTGGTAAGTCGCGCTAAGGCTTCTGATCGTTTTACGTTTTCAGGCTCGGGCGTGTGCTTGTCGGACATGAAAAAATGGTGCGCCAGCCCACTATCGGTGTCAAGACCTTGGCAGTTGCATTAACGCTACGATTGCCGCATGACTGCTCAACAGACTGATCAGCAACGCCAAGCCGAGCGCGACGAGGTACTCCAGAAAGCACAGCGTGCCAAGGATGTTGCCCCGACGATTGCGGTGCTGCCGACACCGGCGAAGGATGCGGTGCTGTTGGCGGCAGCGCAGGCACTGGCCGAGCGCGCAGGTGAAATCCTTCAAGCCAACGCGCGCGACATCGAAGAGGGTCGCGCGAACGGGCTGGCGGAGTCGGTGTTGGACCGGCTGGCGCTCGACGAGGAACGCATCGACGGCATCGCCGGGGGGCTGCGCCAGGTTGCGGGCCTGCAGGATCCGGTGGGCGAGGTGCTTACCGGACGTACGCTGCCCAACGGGATTCAGATGAAGAAGGTGCGCGTCCCGCTCGGCGTGATGGGCATGGTTTACGAGGCACGCCCGAACGTCACCGTCGACGCGTTCGGCCTGGCGCTGAAGTCGGGCAACGTGGCCCTGCTTCGTGGCTCCAAGACGGCGCGCCACTCCAACGAGGCGCTCGTCGCCGTGTTGCAGGACGTCCTCGCTGCCAACGATTTGCCGCGCGAGGCCGTGCAGCTCCTGCCATGTGAGAGCCACGATTCTGTCCAGGACCTCATCACCGCCCGCGGGCTGGTGGACGTGGTCATCCCGCGCGGAAGTGCACGTTTGATCAACGCGGTGGTGACCGGCGCGACCGTGCCCACCATCGAGACCGGCACTGGCAACTGTCACTTCTACATCGACGCGTCCGCAGATCTGGACAAGGCGATCGCGATGCTGCTCAACGGCAAGACGCGCCGGGTCAGCGTGTGCAACTCGACAGAGACGGTGCTTATCGACGCCCACCTGTCCGAGACCGACAAACACACCATCATCGCGACGCTGCAGGAGGCTGGTGTGGTGGTGCATGGTGACGTCGATAAGCATGCTGCGTTCGGTGCCACCGTAGAACCCGCAACGGAGGAGGACTTCGCCGAGGAATACCTCAGCATGGACATCGCAAGCGCCATCGTTGACGGCGTCGATGGTGCGACCACGCACATCGCGCGTTACTCCAGCGGCCACACGGATGCGATCGCAGCCCAAGACGCAGATGCTTTGCGACGATTTGCTGCCGCCGTCGACTCCGCCGCCGTCGTCCTCAACGCCTCGACCGCATTCACGGATGGGGAGCAATACGGCATGGGTGCAGAGATCGGCATCTCTACACAAAAGCTTCACGCACGCGGACCCATGGCGTTACCGGAGCTGACCACCACGAAGTGGATTCTGGAAGGTAACGGCCAGGTGCGCTAGTCTATCGGCGTGCTAAAATCCCGGACCTCCATTCGCGCCAAGTTTGCGCTGTTTGCCACGGCTATTGCGACGGCTGTGACCGCAACGTTGAGCCCCGTCGCACCGACCCCCGAAGCAGACGCGCAGACGCGCTGTCCGGCGGTCGCCGTCATCGCTGCCCGCGGCTCGGGCCAGAACACGCAGATTTACCGCACGAAGTATTCGTGGGCTGCGCCGTGGACCTCCAACGGTTGGGAGGGTGAGACGATTCGTGCGTTCCTGCAGCATGCGGAGCGTCGCTACGCAGCCACCCACGGCGGTAACTCGCTGATGAAGGACGTCGAGGTCATCGGCCTGGAGCCGCGCTACTACCCGGCGACGTTCCCCGAATACGACGTACCGTCGGTTGCCGTACCAAGCACCATCCTGCAGGCACTGGCTCTTGCGCTGCAGTACGCCAACCCGGTGTGGATGATGGCAAGGCGAGTAGCCACAGAGTTCGTGGATTCGGTCCAGATCGGACGCACCGGTGTGATGCAGATGGTCAATGACTACGAGCATCGCAGTGGTTGCCGCCCGAAGTACATCCTGTCCGGCTACTCGCAAGGCGCGATGATTCTGCTTGAGCACGAGCGCGAACTGGCACGCCGTGGCCAGTTGGCGGGTGTGGTCTACTTTGGCAACCCGAACACGGCGGCGGGGGATTGGTCCACCGTCGGCGTGCCAGCAGGTGGTGCCGGAGGCATGCTTGGCTTCTTGCCGTTTAACACCAAGACCGCAGGGGCGACCCCGAACCGCGTGAACTACTGCTTGCCGCAGGACTCCGTGTGTGACCTGTCCATTCAGACGCTGCAGGCATCCCAGCCAACTGGTGGCAACCACGCGCGTTACTTCCGTTGGCCATCGCGCTGGGACAACCAAGTCTCGGATGCTTTCGGCCGATTTGTTGATCAGGTACGCTACCGCTAATGAACCGCATCATTTCCGCTACTGTCGCTGCCGCGTTGTTGGCTGGCGCGACGCCTACTGTTGCCTCGGCCGCAGAGTTTGTGCGCAAGACCGAGGAAACGAAAACCGTCAAGGAAACGTGCCAGTGGAAAGTTGATGAGGAGGGCGGCAACCCCGTCCCGGTGACCAACAGCAAGGGCGAGCAGATCTGTGTCACGGAGACCGTGTCCCAGCCGGGCAGCTCCAACAAGGCAAAGTGGGCTGACGAGTCGAATCGTCCGGTGATCATCGGCACGGTGCTGGGTATTCTCGGCGCGCTGGTCGCAGGCGTCATCGGCATGTCTTTGCTGTTTATTGAGTCGATTAACATCCAGCCACTGCCAGGACTGAGGTAAACACCCAATGGCTGAGCACTACGCGGCATCGCTGGACAACGCCCGGCGCATCGGGGTGATGGGTGGCACGTTCGACCCGATCCACCACGGCCACCTCGTTGCCGCGAGTGAGGTGGCGGATCGCTTCAACCTCGACGAGGTCATCTTCGTACCCACCGGCCAGCCGTGGCAGAAGGCCGACCGGCACATCAGTCCGGCGGAAGACCGCTATCTGATGACCGTGGTGGCCACCGCGTCCAACCCGCGCTTCTCCGTTTCAAGGGTGGATATCGACCGCGGGGGACCCACCTACACGATTGACACCCTGCGGGACCTACGAAAACAATTCCCGGACGAGGCCCTGTTCTTTATCACGGGCGCGGACGCGTTGGCGTCGATCATGTCCTGGCACGACTGGGAAGAAATGTTTGAACTCGCCGAATTCGTCGGCGTGACGCGCCCCGGCTACGAGTTGCGCGAAGACATGCTGCCTGCGGATATCCAGGAACGCGTGCACCTCGTGGAGATTCCCGCCATGGCGATTTCTTCGACCGATTGCCGCGAGCGCGCCTCCAACGGGCGCCCGGTTTGGTACCTGGTGCCGGACGGTGTGGTGCAGTACATCGCGAAGAATTCGCTCTACGCACCCTAGGCGCGACCCCTGAACTGGAAATGTTGCGGTCATACGTGGGACAATGGCCCAGTTGATTTGTCCATGACCTGAATAAGGATTGCTACTTGACTGCCCCGCAGATCTCCATTGACCGCGCCAAGGTAGCCGCGAAGGCCGCCGACGAGAAGCTCGGCACCAATATCGCTGTTATCGACGTGTCTAACGTCATGGCGATCACCGACGTGTTCGTCATCGTCTCTGCAGATAACGAACGCCAGGTTGCCGCCATTGTTGAAGAGGTCGAAGGCGACCTGACCGACCTGGGTGTTGAACCGAAGCGCCGTGAGGGCAACCGCGAAAACCGCTGGGTGTTGCTTGACTACGGCAACTTCGTGGTCCATATCCAGCGCGAAGCCGAGCGCGAGTTCTACGGCCTGGACCGCCTGTACGCAGACTGCCCGGCCATTGAGGTCGAGGGGCTCGAACCGTACGAGCGTCCCGCAGCGTTTGGCGACGAAGCCGACCTGCGCAAAGCCCAGACCATCGAGGACCTTCCTCTGGCAGGTGAGGGACCCGAAGCCGCGGACGACGAGTACTAAGACCCATGCAGCGCCGACTGATTTTGCTGCGTCACGGCGAGACGCTCTATAACGCAACTCGCCGCATGCAGGGCCAGCTGGATACTGAACTGTCCGAGCGCGGACGCGCCCAGGCGCACGCTGCGGCAGAGGACCTACGGCACTTGGGTATTAACAAGATCGTGTCATCTGACCTCATCCGTGCGAAGGATACGGCTGATGTGGTGGCGGCAGATTTGGGCCTTGAGGTAGTCGTCGATAAGCGTCTGCGCGAAACCCACCTTGGCCAGTGGCAAGGCAAGACGCACGAGGAAGTGGACACCGCCCACGACGGGGCTCGTGCGTTGTGGCGCACCGACCCCACCTGGGCGCCGCCAGAGGGCGAAAGCCGCATCGACGTTGCGCAACGTTCCCGCGAAGTGGTCATGGAACTCATGCGTGACCACGATGAATGGGACAATGCTGCTGTCCTGCTCGTGGCGCACGGAGGCACCATCGCCGCGCTGACCGCCACGCTGCTTGGTCTGCAGGTGTCTCAGTATCCGCTGTTCAAGGGGCTTGGTAACGCGAACACGTCACGGCTGGTGGCAATGCCGCGCATTGACGACGATACCAAGACCCAGTGGTACATCGAAGCCTGGAACCGAGGCCGTAACTAATGGGTGTTCGCGTCGTGGTGGATTCCTCCGCGGGGTTGCCGCAGGAGGTCGTGGAGGAACTCGATATCTGCGTCGTTGACCTGCACCGTGTCGAGGGCGCAGAAGGGGAGTCCTCGTCCGGGTTGTCGTCGCTGGAACTCGCCGCCTGTTATGCCCGCCAGCTCGAGCGTGGTGGCGACGACGGCGTGATCGCCCTCCACCTTGCTAAGACGTTCTCGTCCACCTGGTCGGCTGCGGTGGCCGCCTCTGCGGTGTTCCCAGGCACGGTCCGTGTCGTGGAGACGCACTCCGCGGGCATGGCGATCGGCGCCGCAGCGATGGCAGCCGCGACTGTTGCGGCGGAAGGCGGCACGTTAGACGAGTGCGAAGCGATGGCGAAGTCCACCATTGCGCGCTCCGAAACGTGGTTGTACCTGCACCAACTCGACGATTTGCGCAAGTCCGGCCGCCTGCCTGCCGGCACTGCGATGCTCTCGGCTGCGCTGCTGGCAAACAAGCCGATCCTGCACATTCGGGAAGGCAAGCTCGAACTCGCGGGCAAGACTCGCACACAGTCGAAGGCGTTTGCCAAACTCACCGAGTTGGTAGAAGAGCGCGCGTGCGGCGAGCCCGTTTTCGCCGCAGTGCAGCACGCGGACGTGCCGGACGCCGCCGAGCAACTCGCGGATCTGCTGCGCGAAACACTTCCGGAAGGCTCACGGGTCATGGTCGAGCCGCTGGTGAAGGTGATCGCGATGCATACCGGCGAAGGGGCAATCGGCCTGTCGGTGGTGTTCTCATCTCGTAATTGTGGATAACTGTTGTTTTCGTCGCCCGTAGATGGCGGATTATCCACAGATTTTTTCCGACCCCTTGGCGAGTGCGCCGGGGGTTTATAGCGTTTTTGGTGTGAACGCCACTGAACGACTCAAGGAGCTCACCCGGCCCACCGGGGAAGAAGACCTCCTGACGGTGCGCTACCCGGAGCCGCGGGTGCGCATCCCTGTGAAACAAGCTGCGGCCGCCGCCGGTGCAGTGCTGCTCGCCGTCGGCGGATGGGCGGTGACCCGATCCGGCCCCATGGATGATGAGGGCGTTGCGTGGGAGCAGGTCGCCTCTCCCACCGAGGTCACAGGCACCGTGGTGGTCTCTGTTGTTGGTGAGGTGGAAAACCCGGGCCTGATCACGTTGAACCAGGGTGCACGGGTCGCGGATGCGCTGCAGACGGCCCGGCCATTGCCGGATGCTGACTTGATCTCGATCAATCATGCGCAATTGCTTGTCGACGGCCAACAGATCCACGTCCGCTCCCAACACGCCCCACCGGCCGCTACGGATTCCGGTGGCGGTGCTGGCGCTTCGGCGGGTGGGGTGGTGTCGATCAACTCCGCATCGGTGCAGGAATTGACGACGATTACCGGAGTCGGCCCGTCAACCGCAGCCGCGATCGTGGCGCACCGTGAGGCAAACGGGCCGTTTGCGTCGGTAGATGCGTTGACTGACGTGAAAGGAATTGGACCGGCGAAACTTGCGGCAATGCGCGACCAGGTCGGCTTATAGACGGGGCGTGGGGTAAGTGGGGGAGATCAGGCTTGTCCCGGCGGCGCTGGTGGTGTGGGCAGCGGCTGCGGTGGCGATCACCCTCGGAGTGGGCATCGCGGTGGTTGTGGTGCTGGTGGCCGTTATCGGTGCTGTGGTGCTGCGCGCCTACGGGCAGGCGGTGTTCATTGCGG
>QWCJ01000223.1_pt1 | contig 38037 bp, 32 predicted proteins | sample 1972501 | NCBI WGS metagenome assembly QWCJ01 (sample SAMN09866711, study PRJNA288562) | Human vaginal metagenome isolate term2_vaginal, whole genome shotgun... | isolation source: vagina | host: Homo sapiens | place: USA: California
GGTCATGTGCGTAAGCACACTCCCTTCGCCCTCACTCTCAGTTCCTTGCATCTGTGGCATTCTGCAAAGTCCCTGCCGAAAAAGCGGTGCTTTTTCGGCCAAAGACCATTTTGCAAAGGTCTTGGTATTAGGATTTCGCCCGACCTCGTAACGGGATCGACACAGACTTGTAATGGGATCTCAACAGACACTTATCCACTTTGTCACAGGAGATTAATCGGTTGGTAACACCACTTTCTGACCTTTGCGGTGAAAAATAATCAAGCAGATAGACTCTTACAGTAATGAAGGCTTACCGTATTACACTCCTGGCGATCATGAGTTGCAGCACAGCTGTGGCGACAGCGATCCCATCACTCGGAAGCAATCGTCCGCTCACTATGGTGGCAGAGCCGGATGGCGACGTCGCCGGCGGCACACTCCATGGCGTCATCACCGATGGGGCTACCAAGGAGCCGCTCATCGGTGCCACGGTCCGGCTCGAGGGGACTTCCCTCGGTGGCATCACCGATATGGACGGAAAATTTACCATCAACGGCATCCCCAAGGGGGTCTACACTGTGGTGATCTCCTACGTCTCCTACAAGACTGAGCGGATCCCCAATGCTGTGATCGAACCGGGACAGCGTGCCACGCTCGACTTCACCCTCCGTCCCGATGATGAATTGCTTGACGAGGTGGTGGTGACAGCTAAGGCCAATCGTGAGTCGGAGAGTATGCTCCTCCTCGAGCAGAAGCGCGCCCTCATTGCGATCGAGGCGATCGGCGCCATGGAGCTGGATCGCAAGGGGATCTCCAATGCCGAGGCCGCCGTGCAGCAGGTCTCCGGCATCTCCAAGCAGGAGGGGGTGAAGAATGTCTTTGTCCGCGGACTCGCCGACCGGTACAATAGCACCTACCTCAATGGTTTCCCCATCCCCTCGGATGACCCTGAGTACAAGAATATCTCGCTCGACATCTTTGATACCGATATGATCCAGAATATCGGTGTCAGCAAGGCCTTCAGCTCCACCCGTGGCGGTGACGTGGGCGGTGCAGCGATAGATATCAAGTCCAAGCAGCTGCAGAGCGACCACCTCCTCTCCATCGGAGCCGGCGTGGGGGGCAATGCGACACTCCTCGGTCGCGACACCTTCCTCCGTCAGGATGGGGTGGACTACTTTGGCTTCGCCAATCGGACCCAGCCGGATCGTAGCCTCTTCCCCGGCTACGGATCCGAGATCCGGAGCGGGACGGACTATCCCTTCGTCAATAAGCTCCAGCCGGTCAGGGTGCAGGCCCCCGTGGATCACAATCTCAACCTCTCTCTCGGCAAGCGACTCGACCTCGACAGCGTAGTCCTCGACCTCCTGCTCGTGGGCCGGCACGAGGTGGGCTACTCCTACTCCAATCGTATCAGTCGCAGCTTCTCCACCGTCTTCAATGGCGGGACCACCGGTCTCTGGTACACCAATCAGGAGGGACCGATGTACGACACCGATGTCCGCCAGCTCCTCCTCGGAGACGCCTCGATGCGGATCCTCGACAAGCATACTATCCGCTACACCGGGCTCTTCATCCACTCCTCCAAGCAATTTGTCACTACCCTCGTCGGTCAGCACTCTGAGCACAATCAGGACGGCTCCACGACGCGCCAGCCGGATGGTGACCTGCTCCCCGAGGGATCAGAGCCGATGGAGCTCAATCACATCAGCCTCACCCGCCAGCAGAATAACGACAACCGCCTCCTCATCAATCAGCTCGACACCGACTGGCAGCTCACGGATGCGCTGACCCTCAATGTCGGAGCTGCAGCGAATATCCTGCAGGCGTACGAGCCGGACCGTCGGCGCCTCTACATGGTCCTGACTGATAAGGGCTGGATCCCGGACTGGTCGATCAGCAACGACCGCTTCTTCTCCCACCTGAGAGAGAACGACTACAATGTCAAGGCCTCTGTGGAGTGGAAGTTTGCCCCCGAGTCGTTCCTCACCCTCGGCTACAAGGGTCGGTTTATCGACCATAAGTTCAATTCCATTGCCTACAACCTCCTTACCACGGTCTCTGAGGGACTGGATGCCAAGGGGTACAAGGAGCTGGACTGGGATCAGATCTACAATGCGGAGACCCTGCGAAATAGGGATACCAGGGTGACCCCTTTCTCCAATATCATGCTCAATAACGACGAGTGGTATCAGGCGATCAAGCAGACACATGTCGGCTACCTGGATGCGGTCTGGAAGGTGTCCGATGCCCTCACCCTGCAGGGCGGACTGCGGGTGGACCTCCTCCGCCAGCGTGTCTCCACGGGGATCAACTCCGACACCCCCACCTCCACCGTCTACGCCGGCACCGACCCCGACAAGTATAGCATGAAGCCCTTCGTCCTCCCGAGCTTCAACATCCGCTACGACATCAGTGACCGGCACACCCTCCGCCTGAGCGCCTCCAAGAGCTACTCTATGCCACGCTTCAAGGAGGTCTCCACCTACAAGTACGTCAATATCGACTTCACCAGCTGCGGCTGGTCCAAGGTGCGCTTCTCGGAGCTCTACAACGTCGACCTGAAGTACGACTGGTACTTCTCCCCGAGCGAGCTCTTCACGGTCACCGCCTTCTACAAGCACATCAAGGACCCGCTCTCCCGGGTCTTCCTCGCCGGTACCGCCGGCATCCTCCAGTATGCCAATCCGGCTGACAAGGCTGAGGTGGCGGGCGTGGAGCTGGAGCTGAGGAAGGACCTCCTCAATACCTACAGCATCGCCACAGAGCGGCGACACAAGCTCAGCATGGGCCTCCGCGGCTCCTACCTCTACTCCGATATGATGCTCGACCTGGAGCCCTTCGGCGTGATCAAGAGCGAGCGTACCGAGCTCGAGGGGGCGTCTCCCTGGCTCGCCAATGCCGACCTCACCTACAGCTACTCCAATGCGCGCAACAGCTACACGGGGACGATCCTCTTTGACTACTTCAGTGACCGCCTCTACACCTACGGCACTGTGGGGCAGAATGAGAACGGCATCATCGAGAAAGGCATCGCCAAGCTTAACCTCGTCGGTGAGGCCAATCTCGGCAAGCACTTCTCCATCAAGATGAAAGTGAATAACCTCCTCAATAGCCCCATCCGCAAGGTGGAGGTGCCGGGAGAGGTGCTGCAGAAGACCTTTGCGGAATACTACAGTGCCCACCCTGAGCTGACTGCTCCTCACGAGCCGGATGCCCCGCAGATCATCTCGGAGTACCGCAAGGGGATCAGCTTTAGCCTCAGTGTGGGCTATAAATTCTAAGAAGAGACCTTTGCATAATACCCCATCTGCGGCGTCACTTTCGAGATTCGGGCTTGGTCATGTGCGTAAGCACACTCCCTTCGCCCTCACTCTCAGTTCCTNTCGAGATTCGGGCTTGGTCATGTGCGTAAGCACACTCCCTTCGCCCTCACTCTCAGTTCCTTGCATCTGGGGCATTCTGCAAAGTCCCTGCCGAAAAAGAGGTGCTTTTTCGGCGAAAGACCATTTTGCAAAGGTCTTAAGAAATAAATAATCACTCATTTTCAAATAGGAAAAGACAATGAAAGCACTTACCAGAAGCATCGCCCTCCTCATGATGGGGATCGCTACGCTCAGCCTTGCCACCTCCTGCAAGGAGGATGACAATAAGAAGCCCGAGGAGAAGAAGGAGCAGGCCTCCCTCAAGGGGAATATCTCCGCCGATCGCACCCTCGACGCTAAGGTCGCTTACACCCTCGATGGCGCACTCTTCGTCAAGAAGGGCGCCACCCTCACCATCCCTGCCGGTACGGTCATCACCTCGGAGACAGGGTTTGATAAGTACATCCTCGTGGAGCAGGGTGCCAAGATCAATATCCAGGGTACGGCGCAGAGTCCCGTCACCCTCACCGCTAAGGACAAGAAGCCCGGTGCCTGGGGCGGACTGGTCATCAATGGCTACGCTCCCCTGACATCCAGCCAGAAGAGCGCCAAGACGGAGATCAATCCCGAGTACCCCTATGGTGGGGATAACCCCGCAGACAACTCCGGCTCCATCACCTACCTCAGGCTGGAGTACTGCGGTGCTCAGAGTAACGACGCTGTGGAGCACAACTCTCTTACCCTCAATGGTGTCGGTAGCGGTACCAAGATCTCCAATATCTTCGCCTACATGGGTGCGGATGATGGCGTAGAGTTCTTCGGTGGTGCTGTCAGTGTCGACAACTTCCTCGCTGTCAATATGGATGACGATATGTTTGACGTCACTCAGGGCTGGTGCGGTAAGCTCACCAATGCCTACGGCGTCTGGGAGGATGGCCACGTCAGCACCGAGAAGGATCCTCGCGGCTGTGAGGTGGACGGTAACCACGACGGCAACTACGCCGGCGATAGCCATCAGTCCAACTTCACGATCGAGAATATCACCATCCTTCTCGCCCAGAAGCCCTCTCAGGACAAGGGGCAGTTTGCCAACGACATCTTCAAGATCCGTCGTGGCGCCACCGCTAAGATCATCAATGCCCTCGTGAAGGGTCAAGGTCAGGCTGAGAACTTCATCAACACCACCGACAAGCTCGGCAATGGTACGCTCACCATCACCTACAATAACCAGCTCACCACGCCTCTCATGGGTAAGCTGATCAAGACCGGCGCAGAGAATGAGGTCAATGCCTCCGAGGACAAGAGCCTCACCGGCTGTGACCCTGCTCTCTTCGCCTGGACGGGATACAAGTTCCCGGACGTCAAGTTTGAGAGCCTCAAGGGCAACATCGCCAAGGACATGACCCTCGATGCTTCTGTCGCCTATATGCTGGATGGTCCCCTCTTCGTGAAGAAGGGTGCCACCCTCACCATCCCAGCAGGTACGGTGATCACCGCCGGTCAGGGATTTGATAAGTATCTCCTCGTGGAGCAGGGTGCCAAGATCATGGTCAAGGGTACCGCTGAGAAGCCGGTCATCATGACCGGCATCGAGAAGCGCGCCGGCTCCTGGGGCGGTCTGATCATCAACGGCTATGCGCCCCTCACCTCCGGTCAGAAGAGTGCCAACACTGAGATCAATCCGGAGTACCCCTACGGCGGAGACCAGCCTGAGGACAACTCCGGCTCCATCGAGTACCTCGTCCTCGAGTATTGTGGTGCGCAGGATAATGACAACGTGGAGCACAACTCCCTCACCCTCGATGGTGTCGGCAGTGGTACCAAGATCGCCAACGTCTTTGCCTACGCAGGTGCAGATGATGGTGTAGAGCTCTTCGGTGGATCAGTCTCTGTGGAGAACTTCCTTGCCGTTGATATGGATGACGATATGTTTGACGTCACTCAGGGCTGGTGCGGTAAGCTAACCAATGCCTACGGCATCTGGAGGGACGGTCACGTCAGCACCGAGAAGGACCCCCGCGGGTGCGAGGTGGACGGTAACCACGATGGTAACTACCCCGGCGACAGCCACCAGTCCAATTTCGTGATGGAGAACATCACCATCGAGCTGGCACAGGCTCCCTCTCAGGACAAGGGGAAGTTTGTCAACGACGTCTTCAAGATCCGTCGCGGTGCCACTGCCCAGATCATCAACGCCCTCGTCAAGGGTCAGGGTCAGGCAGAGAACTTCATCAACACCACCGACAAGAAGGGCAACGGCTCCCTCACCATCACCTACAACAATCAGCTCACTACCCCTGTCTTCGGCAAGATGATTAAGACCGGCGCAGAGAGTGAGGTCATTGCCACCGAGGACAAGAGCCTCAAGGGCTGCGACAGCGCCCTCTTCGGCTGGACTAAGTATGACTTTGAGAAACACACATACAATCGTAAGTAAGTAAAAGGAAAGCAGAAGAATAGGCATAGATCCATTCATACTGTAAGATAAAAGGAGTCCGGAGGTCGTGTCTCGTGAGAGATACGGCCTCCTTTTTATCTTTATCTCGCTCTCCTTGGGGCAAAAAAAAGCCCCCGCCCCATCCGGTCGGATGGAGCGAGGGCTATAGATAGCGGTATGGGGGCTCTATCAGAAGAGACCTTTGCATAATACCCCATCTGCAGCGTCACTTTCGAGATTTGAGCTTGGTCATGTGCGTAAGCACACTCCCTTCGCCCTCACTCTCAGCTCCTTGCATCTGGAGTATTCTGCAAAGTCCCTGCCGAAAAAGCGGTGCTTTTTCGGCGAAAGACCATTTTGCAAAGGTCTTCAGAAGAGGTAGCTGAAGCCGGTGCTGACGTAGATCGGGTAGAGCTTGGTCGTCAGGGCGGTGAAGGAGCCGGGGAAGATGGGGGTGAAGGAGGCCCTCAGCTCACCATAGACGAGGAAGTGGCGGTAGGCGCGCCAGCTGCCACCCACCTGCATGCCTGCCTCGAAGCGGTTCAGTTCGTCGGAGAAGTCGTAGGCCGCCTGCTTGTCGGCGGGGAAGTCGACCCGCTCACCGATGGGCGATCCCATGCGGAAATGCCCGTCGGCGACGTGTCCGGTGAAGCTGCCATCGAAGCGGTAGCCGGCGTAGAGACCCGCCTGCACCTTGCCGTAGTCATTGATCTTATAGGCGGCGCTGATGGGGAGGACGATGGAGGAGGCGGCGTAGTTGCTCTCGACATAGCCGGTCCAGTTGCCCGACACCTCGGCCCCTCCACCGAGGAGGAGCGAGGTGTGGTAGTTCTTTACCCGGGCAGCGGTGACCATACCCTTCTGCTCCATACGGAGTCCCATCACCAATCCCCAGTGGGGGTCAAACCACTTGGTCGCCTGTCCCTCTACGTGGACGTTGAGCTTGGGATTGTACTTCTCCACGCCACGGATCTCCCGGGGCATGGGGATGGGGGCGGTACCGCCCATGGAGAGTCCGGCACGGAGCTCAAAATTCCACCCATGGCGCAGGGCGGCGAGGATATTCTTGTCACGAGCCTCCTGCCCTATGGCAAGGGAGGTGGTGGCGAGGAGTAGGAGCGTGGTGTATATCAGTCGTCTCATTTGGTTACTCAAAGTATAGGTTCATCTCATCCACGAGGAGCTCGCTGCCGATGGCGCCCACGAAGTCTGCGCCATCCTTGCTGGAGGTCATTACGATGGTGAGCTTGTAGCGGCCGTCCTTCAGCTTGGCGGGGTCAATGCTCTTGCCCTCCACAGGCTCAAAGGGGAGCTTGAAGTGGATCCACTTGTCGCTCTCCTTAGGATCCTTGAGCTGAGCGGTAAGGACGATATTGGGCGAGGTGAGGACATTGGTCCCATCGAGGTAAGGGGTCTCCTCGTCGGTCTCAAAGAAGACGGCGTAGATCGCCGGGAGGTCCCGCTTGCCCGCAATCTCCTTGGAGGCCTTATCGGTCAGCTTGTCGCCCGACTTATACTTGTAGTACCCCGTCAGCATGAGTGGCTTGCGGGACTCCGGGATGCCAAACTTAGTCCCCTTCAGAGGGTTAGACATGGCCGCCATAAAGTCAAACACCCCGAGGAATAGTGTCCCGGCAGCCTTTGGAGAATTGAATGCAAGGCCTACTTCACCAGTGGAGAGTGTGCTCAAGCGGGCGCAACTTCCCTTGTATCCCTCGGAAATCTGCGCTACCGGATAGGACAAGGGGCTCTTGGGATCCACCTCCAGGGAAGGACTTTGTATAACGAAGGAATAGCTGCTGTTGGGGCTCTGCCAATACGAGTCAGACGAGAACTCGAAGATATGGAAGTTGCCGACTCTGTCATTTTTTACCTTCACCGTCTCGAAGCCGAAGTGTCCCGGGGCGGGTCGCGAGGAGGCGATGGTGACGGTGTACTCCTTCGTCCACTGCTTGTCCTCTGAGGTGACTGTGTAGGTGACGGGCTGGGTAAAGTCTTGCTTGCTGCCACTCGCCGGGGAGATGGTGGCGCCGGGGGTGAGGGTGAAGCTCAGCGCCACGGCGGAGCGGTCGATCCACGGCTCTACCTCGATATTGATAGAGGTATTGGTGATGAGGGGCTTCTCCCTCGGGGTGATCCCCTCCACCTCGACGGAGAGGATGTCTGCCTCCGCATTGGGCGCCTCGGGGCGGATGCAGGAGTCGAGCCCGACGAGCAGGAGAGTAAGAAGGCTGATCATCGGGATCAGCAGGTGCTTTGACTTGCTCATGTTCATATCTGTTTTCTTGAAAAGGACTGCAAAGATAAGGGAAAAACAGATACTCAGAGCCGGCGCTTGACGTCAGCCCTGTACCGGTATGAGTTTGCCTTGCCGGGGTAGACTAATTTGATAATTGGAGACCTTTGCATAATACCCCATCTGCGGCGTCACTTTCGAGATTCGGGCTTGGTCATGTGCGTAAGTACACTCCCTTCGCCCTTACTCTCAGTTCCTTGCATCTGGGGCATTCTGCAAAGTCCCTGCCGAAAAAGCGGTGCTTTTTCGGCGAAAGACCATTTTGCAATGGTCTTAATTGGAGAAAAGGAGAGATAAAATACTCACTTCTGAGTATGTCCGGAGAGGGAAAAAGTTCCTACCTTTGCACGAAGATCTGACCATGCAGTATATAGGGACATACCGACAATTGTCAGGAAGGGCTGAGCAGCTCAAGAGGCTGTTTATCGGTCTCTTCCTCATCGTTGTACTTGCCTCGCAGCTGATGATGGTCAGGGTCCATATCGACTCCCCGTCACACAAGGCACACGTAGCCTCTCAGATGACGCAGGAGAGTGGGTATGCGGATGTCGGCTCTCTCTGCGTCCTGCAGCTAATGGAGAGCACCATGTATGAGGATCTGGTCGAGATCCCCTACGTGGCGAGAGTCGAGGGCTTCGTGCTTGCCCTTGCGATGACGGAGTGTGTCACTCCGCTGCTACCGCTCGCGGACCAACCCGCTCTCCGGGCTCCTCCGACTCGAGTGGCAGCGTAATCCCCTGCACTCACCTAACGCTCTCCTACGGGAGATCCATAGCCTTTAGCCCCTATCCTGATCTCGGGGTAGTAGTCACCGCTCACTTCTCTCTCATAGAGGTGGACCATCGGGCATATCGCCCCACGACTCCTCGAGAGCTGCAAATAGCTCTCGATACACTCACAATATACGTAATACCATGACTAAGCATATCGGTCTCTCGCAGAGACCTAATACGCTGATGCTTCTCCTCGTCCTCCTGCTGGCAGGATGGGCATACAGCAGCCATGCGGAGGAGAAGACCCGCAGGCTCACACTTTGCGTCCTCGATAGTGCGACCGGAGACCCGATCCCTGGTGCTATCGTACGCTCCGAGGAGGCACTCAGTGCCCAGCCCACCGATCTACAGGGACACTGTACCTTATCCTTCCCCATCACTAAAAAGCGGGTGACGCTCACCACCTCTTACCTCGGATACAAGAGTGACAGCCGCACGATCTCACTCTCGGAGGTACGCGGAGTCCTGACGATCCGTCTCGAGGAGGATGCTACTCTGATCGACGAAGTGGTGGTCCAGGGAGATCTCCGGCAGACCAGTATCCTCCAGCAGACAATGAAGATCGACCCTAAGACGCTGGAGAAGTCAAGTACCCTCACCCTCGGACAGCTCCTGGAGACAGTACCAGGTGTAAGCACCATATCCAGTGGCAGCACGATCTCCAAGCCAGTGATCCAGGGCATGCACTCGGGACGTATCCTACTGCTCAACAATGGGGTGCGACTCGACAGTCAGAGCTGGGGCTCAGATCACGCTCCGGAGATCGACCATACTGGTGCTACTAATGTAGAGGTTGTGAAGGGTGCGGAGTCGGTTCGCTACGGCTATGGTGCCATAGGAGGAGTCGTACTCTTTAGTCAGGCGGAGCTCCCTTACGGATCCAAGAATCTTCGTGTCTCCGGCACGACTGACCTCGGGTACGACACCAATGCTCACGCCTACAGTGGCACCGGCAGCCTCGAGATGGGCTGGCGGAGTCTGGGGCTTCGTCTCCACGGACTCTACCGCCGGGGTGGGGACTACTCTACGGCAGAGTATATCCTTAATAACACCGGTTACACCAATATCAGCCTCTCGGCCCTTGCAGGCTGGAGCAATGGAGCGATCACAGCCACACTCTTCAGCAGTCTCTTCTACGCCCGTAATGGCATCTACTACGCCAGTCGAGTCTCCGACATAGACCAGTTATTAGCGCGCTTCCTTGCTGGACGTCCTGACGAGCGGTCACTTCGCCCCTTCTCCTACGAGGTGGAGCCTCCATTTCAGCAGTCACAGCACTTTATGCTCAAGGGCGAGGTGAAGTGGCAGGTGAGTGAGGCACACAAGCTCCGACTGATCCTCTCTCATCAGGATAATCTGAGGTGGGAGTTTGACAAGCGGACCAAGGCGGACTGGAGCCGGATCCCCATGCAGGACCTGATCCTCTCCACAGAGCGCAGTGACCTCTCCTGGGTCGCTCAGTGGGGTGGTCCCTTGGCACTAAAGACTGAGTCCGGTCTCTCTGGCACCTATCAGCGTAACTATAACTATCCGGGGACGAAGCAGCCCGCATTTATCCCCAATTATGCCGCTCTCACGCTGGGAGGATACATACTGCAGGACGCTACATTCTTTGAGCGACTGCGCTGCTCGGTCGGTATGAGATACGACTTTAGGGCAATGGATGTCAGTGGATACACTTCGCTAAGCAAGTATAGGTATTACTCGGACTTCAAGGTCTATAGTAACTTCACGGCCAGTCTGGCTCTGCACTATCAGATCAGTGATGAAGCTGATCTCAGAGGTAATATCGGCTGGTCCTGGAGACCCCCGGATATTAACGAGCTCTACGCCACAGGACTCGAGCATGGCACCTACTGGGTGGTGGGCAATCACCAGCTGACAGCAGAGCACGGCTACAAGTCTGTCTTTGGTGGACGGTGGCACAATCAGTGGCTGTCTGTGGAGCCCAGTCTCTTCTACCAGCATATCGACAACTATATTTATGATGCGATAGGCAAGGGGCTGGAGCGCTTCCATAATCATCCAAGCGGGAAGTATCCTCGATTTATCTACGGACAGGACGATGCCAGGCTCTATGGTGGTGACCTGACACTCTCTGCTATGCCGCTGCAGGGACTGACCCTGACGGGCAAGGGTGAGTGGATCCGCGGACGTAATGTGACCCGCTCCGAGTGGTTACCCTTTATGCCAAGCGACCGTTATGGTCTCTCATGCAGCTATGGCACTTCGCTTGGCTCGGATGACCAGTACCATACTTCCGTCTCTCTCTCGGCGATATACGTGACCAAGCAGAAGCACTTCAATCCTGAGAAGGACCTCGTCCCCGAGACTCCTCCCGCATACACGCTACTCAATGGCAGCGCAGAGTTTTCGATGGATCTACCAGGTGGACGTGAAGTGAAGCTGATGCTGATAGGGGACAATATCCTCAATACCCTGTATAAGGAGTACACAGACCGCTTTCGTTACTATGCCCATGCGAGAGGCGCCAATTTCTCGCTGCGCACGATTGTAAAATTCTGACACCACCCCTACCATGATAAAGACAAGACATATACTCATACTCCTTACTCTTTCGCTTCTCCTCATCGCCTGCTCGGACGATAAGGTGGACGCCCTGATGAAGAAGATAGTCGTAGCTCCGCCTGCCTATATTGAGCGAGACGTCAAGGGACATGAGCAGATCTACTCCTGGCAGGTGATCCTACGCCTCGCTCGCAGGATGGGTACGACAGAGCTGTCAGGAGGATCGACGGTCGAGCTCTATAAAGCCTACGACCTAAGTCATAGAGAGACTCCGATCCCGGTCTACCAGGACATTACCTTCAGAAAGGATGAGAACGGCAATATCACCATCAGCTCTGATCGGAAAGCCTTTGAGGTGGTACGGTCAGACCGCTTTTGCTACGCCATGGAGATCCGCTACTTTGACGCCAACGGGATACTGATCAACCACCAATTCGCTCAGTACGACCCCAATGATCCGGACAACTCCACCCTATGCGTCCATCAGCATTTCTTCACTATCCGCCAAAACTCCCTTGATGGCGGGCAGCTGGTTTATCCAATGACTCTGGACAGCCTATACTACGACCGATTCCTCTTCGAGGGAGAGTCGCTCAGCCACGCAAGCCTCATCTCCGCCGGTGGTGTCTATACTCCTGAGGACTATACTGTCGGCTCGGGTACACTCCGGTATGACCGGAGGCTTGCAGATATGGCGGTCGAGAATACGATGACCAGTCGTGCCACCCAGCCACTAACGCATGACGGACATAGGTATGTCCTTGCTGAGACAATTCAGACTCCTGATCTCAATCAGCGGGTCCCGGAACTCTTCTCCTACGAATACCGTGACACAGACCCCATCGAGGAGCAGCTCGGGGAACCTCTTGAAGAGAGTGATGACTTAGGACGCAACCGTGCCGGAGGCGTGGTCGTGCCACTCCGTCAGAAGCGAGAGTATGCCAGTCCTGGAGTGGATCTCGATCGACTGGGATTCAAGGGGCTGATCCGCTTCGGCATGGGAAACGTCTGCTTCCAGATGCGAGTCAGTATCTGCCACATACAGGATCGAGTACAGGTGCCTGCGGGACTAGTCTTAGGTAAGTATGCCAATACTGCCGCACCCGGAGGACTCTACGACCACTACGAACTGCAGTCCTCGTGGAATACCTTTGACATCGACTACCCTGTCCCCTTCATCGTCCTTGGAGATGTCGCTAATCGAGAGCAATGCCGCGCCTCCATCCTGAGGTATTATGCGGATCGGGGACGAAAGGTGGACGAGAGTGCTCTGGAGGAGATGCTCTGGGGCGATGATAGCTACTTTACCGGCATCCCCGGTATCACCTTCTGAGAGATTACCATGAGACGAATACAATACCCTATGAGACCTTTGCATAATACCCCATCTGCAGCGTCACTTTCGAGATTCGGGCTTGGTCATGTGCGTAAGCACACTCCCTTCGCCCTCACTCTCAGCTCCTTGCATCTGGGGCATTCTGCAAAGTCCCTGCTTTCGAGATTCGGGCTTGGTCATGTGCGTAAGCACACTCCCTTCGCCCTCACTCTCAGCTCCTTGCATCTGGGGCATTCTGCAAAGTCCCTGCAGAAAAAGCGGTGCTTTTTCTGCGAAAGACCATTTTGCAAAGGTCTTCCTATATTACTCCTCACCTTCCTACTATCGCTTACCGGCTGCCAGAAGTTTATCTTTGGGGACATATCGGTTAGCTACGAGAATAATCCTCTCGAGCAGAAGAAGACACCCCGTACCGGTGCTGACCTCTATGAAGCCCCAAGGGTGACTACTCCTATAGCCAATCCTGATCCGGAGGGAGCGCTGAAAGACTGGGCCACATGCCTGGTTATGCTTAAAGAAGGGCACCCACACGGTGGTGGTAAGCTGCATGGTAACTTTGTCTATGACAAGGCACCATGGCGACAGGAGGAGTTTGTGGTGATCCATAATACACCCTCCGGCCAGCCCTCCATCGAAGTGCTACGCTCCAGTACCGCCACCTATGCAGAGACGCTTCGAGGAGCTGAGGGACCGGACTACCTCCGAGTCATTGGGGGAAAGAGCAAGCTCTGGGGGCTCTGCCTCTACTTCTTCGACAAGGAGGGGAAGCGGATCAATGACCGGATCTATGAGATGTCCGACCGGTACCAGATATTCTATACTGTAAGTGATCTCGATAGCATCGGTAGGCCCTACGCAGTGATGGATGTGAGGTACAATGGAGATAAGGATCCCCAGACAGGGGCACCCATAGTGCGTCCCGTACCATCGGAGTTCTTTGCCGACAAGGGGACCTTCGAGGCACGTGCCGCCGCCACTCCGGAGATATTCCGCTACATCTACCGCGATACCTGGACAGAGGCGGATATGTCGGATGGCGTGAGGGAGCTCTTCAATATCCGGCTCCTCCCTCCTCTCGGTCGTAACGACGAGCGAGCCTCTGCGCCCTATGATCAGGACTGTGTGGGACTAAAGGGCCATTTCCTCTTTGAGTCGCAGGTCTCTGAGGGAGTCGATGCCCGGTACGCTGGTACTGATAAGGCATGGCCTATCACTCTGACTGATGGTCGTCCTTACACACGATCGACCTACCTTCTGCCACAGTTTTTCCTCTCCATACGCGTAATGAAGTGTCCGGAGGGGAACAAGGTGCAACGTCCCATGCCGACCAATAACGCTGGTGAACCTATGGGCTTTAGTAGGCTGGTCTGTGATCCCTACTATGCTCCGGACATGTCATCAGGCTGGGAGGAAGTGACTCGCTTCAATATCCCGCTCAAGGTCTACACAAACGCCTACGACTCTGACCCCACACATACTGATCCTAACGAGCCCTACTACTTTCATCTCGGACTTGAGATAGGTCTTAGTCCCACAGAAGCCTATAAGGCGGTCAACAATCTGATCACTCATGGGAGCGGTGGAGCAGGTTACGGTGCATGGTTCCTATAACTCGAATAATTACTTTTCAAAACTCTATACAACATCTACTTATGAGATATTACACTACGCTCACGCTTCTCATCACCTGTATGGTGATTGGTCTCACCGGATGCCGCCGCGATGGCATCCCTACGGGTGGAGAAGGGAATACCACCGAGGAGAGCAAGCAGACAGACCTACGCATCCTGGAGGTATACTACGCCGGATCGGAGTACTCCCGAGTCGCCGAGGGAAAGAGGTACGACTCTGGGTACGATGATGATGCTTTCATCAAGATCTACAATCCTACCAAGGAAGTAAAGTATCTCGACGGGATGCTCATCGCCACAGGTAGCCTTGACCCCGCAGCCAATATAGAGGTCACGGCGACTGACGGCAGCTCCTCCGGGACAGCCGACTACTATCTCAAAAACTTCCTTGTAGGCTCGATGCTTCTCTTCCCCGGTAGCGGCACAGAGCATCCGGTCCAGCCCGGCACCGCAGTGATCATCGCCAAGAAGGCAATTGATCACAAGGCCGCTTTTACCAAGCAGCTGGAAGGGTACGGTGAAGATGTAGCGACCTATGACCTCTCCAAGCTGCTCGACCTCCATCAGGCTAAATATAGCTGGACTGAGGGCTCTGGTGAGATCTGGGTGCATGAGGTCTTCAATGCCGGCGGCATTGGGTCCTCGGAGGAAGCAGCCAACGCCTGGGACCCTGAGGAGATGAACGACTTCTCCATCTCCGAGAAGACCGCTCTTGCTCTGATACGCCCCACTGTCGAGATCAATAAGATCAAAGAGGCATTCCTGCAGGAGTGCAAGCTCCCCGCATCAGACCGGGAGAAGGCGGTCTACTACAGAGATATCTACTTCAAGTCGACCCACCACTCCAGCCGCAAGGTCGGACTCCTCTTACCTAATGATCAAGTGATCGATGCAGTCGTCATCTGCCCAATGAAGGAGAAGAAGATGCAGATACTCAACGTCTCCCTCGACAAGGGCTTCCATGGTGTACAGCAGTCCTCTGGAGATACGAGGTCTACGTATGCCGGTAAGTCGATCGTCAGGAAGTGGGATGGCAAGGGCTTTGTCGATGAGAACAACTCAACCAGTGACTTCGAGGTAAAGCCGGTTAATCCTACCACCACTATCATACGCGACTGATCATCCCGACCAGGAGCAAAAGGAAAGCCCCCCTGCAGAGCCTGGACTCTGCAAGGGGGCTTTTCTTTTGCTCTCATTGGCGATCGCTCCGATCTAATACCGAGACCTTTGCATAATACCCCATCTGCGGCGTCACTTTCGAGATTCGGGCTTGGTCATGTGCGTAAGCACACTCCCTTCGCCCTCACTCTCAGTTCCTACAGCCGGGTTGCCGGCGGCGAGGCAGTCGGCGGGGATGTCCCGTGTGACGACGCTCCCGGCAGCGATGACCGAGCGGTCTCCGATCGTCACCCCGGGGCAGACGATCACGCCGCCACCGAGCCAGCAGTCCTCACCGATGGTGATCGGGTGGGCGGTCTCCACGGGACGGCGTCGCTCCTCAGCATCCATCGGGTGGGTGGGGGTATAGAGCTGACACTTGGGACCGATGCGGGTGTGGGCACCGATGGTGATCAGACCGCCGTCCAGCAGGACGCAGTCGGCATTGATGAAGACCTCCTCCCCGAGCCGGATCCCATGCCCATGGTCGCAGAAGAAGGGCGGGATGATCGTGGCACTCTCCGGGATGCCGGGGATCAGCTCCTCCAGCACAGCCCGGTAGTCGGGGTGCCCGGGGTAGAGGGATCGGAGACGACAGCAGAGGCGAGAGGCGTGGCGAAAGCTCTCCGCCAGCTCGGGCGAGGAGTAGTCGTAGAGCCGCTCGCCCCGCATATCATCGAGTAGGCTCATCAGAGCGTGTAGAGACTGTGGATCGCCTCCTTCGGCTCCGCAGCACCAAAGACATAGCTCCCCGCCACCAGCACATCGGCACCGGCAGCGACCAATTGCGCCCCGGTCTCGGCATTGACGCCGCCATCCACCTGGATGAGGAGGTCAGGGGCAAGGGCGCGGAGGCGACGGACTTTGTCTAATGCCCGGGGGATAAACTTTTGCCCCCCAAAGCCGGGGTTGACACTCATGATCAGCACCATATCGACAGCGTGGAGGATGTCCACGAGCGTCTCTACCGGTGTGGCGGGATTGAGCGCCACGCCGGCCTTGCAGCCGAGGTCGTGGATCTGCGCCACCTGCCGATCGAGGTGGGTGCACGCCTCCTGGTGGACGGTGATCATATCTGCCCCGGCCTCGGCAAAGGCTCCCACATAGAGCTCCGGGTGCTCAATCATCAGGTGACAGTCGACCACCTTCTTCGTCGCGGGGCGGACTGCCTTCACGACCGGGATGCCGTAGGAGATGTTGGGGACGAAGTGACCATCCATGATGTCACAGTGGACCCACTCCGCCTCACTCTCCTCGACCATATGGATCGCCTCACCGAGGCGAAGGAAGTCTGCTGAGAGGATGGAGGGGGCGACGATGGTATGTTTCATGACTTACTTATGGGGTATAAAGGGTTTTTGGTTGGGTATGGGAGTGCCGCGACGCTCCTCGGAGTACTCGGGATAGATCTGCCGGACCTTGAGGAGACCCAGCCGCTCTTGCATCTCGCGCATCATCGTGTCGCGCTCCGCCTTGTCTCGCACGCGGATGTGGATCGACCCCACGGCACTGCCGTGGATGCTGTCGACAGTAAGCCCGATGACGGGGATGTGCATCTCCCGCACAATGTCTATCAGCTCGTTGAGGAACGTGGGGGAGTCGTTGCCGGAAAACTCAAGCGTGATGCCAAAATTGGAGTGGATGTGCGGTCCCCACCGGACGGCGACGATGTCGTCGCCATAGGTGGCCTTGAGTCGCATAGCCTTGGGGCAGGAGGTGAGGTGAACGACCGGCTGCCTCAGCTCATTGATGATCCCGTGCACCTCCTCCCCGTAGACGGGACGACAGCAGGTGGCGCGGATGTAATTTCGGATACCGTCATTGGCCCGCAGGGTGTAGATCTCCTTCATCCGCATCGGGTCTAACGTCGGCACCTTTGTCTCATCGGAGTCCTCTCGCTGCTGCACCGTAGGCTCCTGTGTCCTCGTCCGGGCCTCCTTGCGTGCCTTGATCAGGTGCTTGATCAGCGCATGGTCCATACGCACCTCGTACCTATTGACGGAGAGGAAAAACTGGTCCCGCGAGGGGTAGGAGAGTACCGGTGCCATCTCGTCCTCCGGCAGCACATGCTCCGGGTCGTACCCGAGACCCTCCGCAAAGCGAGTAAAGGCCTTACGCCCCGCCTCTATCTGATCCAGCTCCTGTCGGTGGAGGAAGTCGGTGATGTACCGCTTCGTCGTCGGGCTGGTGGCGTACTGGAGCCAGGTCTCCTTGGGCTCCGTATTCTCTGTCGTGATGATCTCGACCTGGTCCCCATTCTGCAGCTTGCCGGAGATGTCGACCATCTCGTGATTTACCTTCGCCCCGATGCAGTGCTGCCCCAGCTCGGGATCAAGCAGGTAGGCAAAGTCGAGCACCGTGAAGTCCTGCGGACAGCGGATCCGCTCACCCTTGCGGGTGAAGATGAGCATATCCTGATTGGCAAACTTGTACATCATCGTCTCGTAGTCGTCTGATGCACTGGGTCCGGGGTTATTGAGCAGGGTGTGGACGTTGCTCAGTATCTGCTCCTCGATCGGGTCCACCACCTCGGCGCTGTGGGTCTTGTACCTCCAGTGAGCCGCCAAGCCTCGCTCCGCCATCTCGTGCATCTGGCGGGAGCGGATCTGCACCTCCACCCACTCTCCGGTGGGGCCCATCACGGTGATGTGCAGCGCTCGGTAGCCATTGGGCTTCGGGTGGGTGAGCCAGTCGCGTGTCCGGTCATCCTTGAGGGCGAAGTGGGAGGTGAGGGCGTGGTAGATCTTGAAGCAGTCGGCGTACTCCGACCGGTCGTTCTCCGGGTCAAAGACGATGCGGATGGCAAAGACATCGTAGATCTCCTCTAAGGGCAGACCCTTGGCCTGCATCTTATTCCATATCGAGTAGGTGCTCTTGATCCGGTGCTGGATCTCGTAGGTGAGACCGGTGGCGTCGAGATCCGGCTTGATGATCTCGTAAAACTTATCGAAGAGACCCTCCCGCTTGGTGTACGACAGGGAGATCTTCTCATGCACCTCTCGGTACTCCTCCGGGTGGATGTACCTCAGTGCGAGGTCCTGCAGCTCCTCCATGATCGCATACATACCCAGTCGCTCCGCCAATGGGGCATAGAAGAGGCGCGTCTCGGCAGCGATCTTGGACTGCTTCGTCTCCGGCATACTGTCGAGGGTACGCATGTTGTGCAGTCGGTCGGCGATCTTGACGAGGAGGATGCGGATGTCCTGGGTCGAGGTGACCAGCAGGCGCCGGATATTCTCCAGCTGACCGGAGGTGTTATTGGTCTCCGTCATCACCTCCACAAGGATCTCGCCCGAGAGCTTCGTCAGTCCATCGACGATGCGTGCGATCGAGTCCCCAAACATATCGCGGATGTCCTCCACTGTGTACTCCGTGTCCTCCACCACGTCGTGCAGCAGTGCCGCCGTGATGGAGGTGCTGCCGAGGCCCATCTCCGAGCAGGCTATGGAGGCGACGGCGATGGGGTGGAGGATGTAGGGCTCCCCGCTTCGCCGCTTCACCCCCTTGTGGGCAGCACTGGCGAGGCGGAAGGCCTTGATGATCGGCTCCGTGTGCTTACGGTGATTGGAGCTGAGGTAGTCGCTCAGCAGCTTGTCGAAGGCGGCCTGCGCCACCATCTCGTAGTCTATAGGATTACTCTCTTGGGTACTCATAGATAAAGGGTGGGAGGAGCATCCTCCTGCGGTCTCCACAAACTTACGAATTATTAAGACCCTTGCAAAGGGGACCCCGCTCCCTCAGCACAATATTGACCGAGTAGCCGGCTCCTCAGACGAGACGGGCAGGGGTGACGCATTTGAGCATTAGGTTAATCATGTACCAAAGGGGGCTTATCCCTGAGGCACCCGCAAGGGGTGCTTCGCTCCCCACTCTTCACAATGAGTTGAATGGCTTCTGCACCGATTAAATGCGTCACCTCCGACGAGACAGATCGGAGGAGTTGGGGATATGGCGCAAAAGCGTATCTTTGCGACCGCTTAGGAGGGTCGGTGAGCGGCAGCGGCTGCGATTTTTTACCACTTCACTGCCAATGGATTTGGAGAGGTAATCTTTTTTTGACTACCTTTATGAAGTAAATAAAAATCACCGACCTTGCTCTATGAGATGGAACAGTCCGACGACTTACTGCATAAGACACTGAAGCACTTCTTCGGCTTTGATACCTTCAAGGGGGATCAGGCCGAGATCATAGCGAGTATTCTGGAGGGGCATGACACCTTTGTGCTTATGCCGACCGGCGGGGGTAAGTCCCTCTGCTACCAGTTGCCAGCCCTGATCAGCAAGGGTACCTCGATCATCATTTCGCCCCTGATCGCACTGATGAAGAATCAGGTGGATGCGATACGCGGCTGCGCTGAGGATCCGTCAGTGGCTCATGTGATGAACTCGTCCCTCACCAAGGCAGAGCTCGAGGCGGTGCGTGCCGACCTCGTGAGTGGCAAGACGAAGATGCTCTTCGTCGCCCCGGAGAGCCTGACGAAGGAGGAGAATGTGGAGTTTCTTAAGTCGATACCGGTCTCCTTCTACGCCGTGGACGAGGCGCACTGCATCAGCGAGTGGGGGCACGACTTCCGACCCGAGTATCGCCGTATCCGCGAGATCGTGGATCAGATCGAGCACCGACCGATCATCGCTCTCACAGCGACCGCCACGCCGATGGTGCAGCAGGATATCCTGAAGGCTCTCCGGATGAGAGACGCAAGGGTCTTCCGCAGCTCCTTCAATCGCGCCAACCTCTACTATGAGATCCGGCGGAAGGATAGCGAGATCGAGCCGGATATCATCCGCTTCATCAAGGAGCACCACCACAAGAGCGGGATCATCTACTGCATGAGCCGCAAGAAGGTGGAGAACCTCGCCGAGGTGCTTAGGGCCAACGACATCAAGGCGCTCCCCTACCACGCCGGCATAGAGAGCAAGGTGCGGGACGAGACGCAGGATGCCTTCCTCAACGAGAGCATCGACGTCATCGTGGCGACGATAGCCTTCGGGATGGGGATCGACAAGCCGGACGTCCGCTTCGTGATCCACTACGACATCCCGAAGAGCCTGGAGAGCTACTACCAGGAGACCGGTCGTGCCGGGCGAGATGGCGGCGAGGGACTCTGCATCGCTTACTACAGCGATGCCGACATCGACAAGATGACGAAGCTCCTCCATAGTAAGAATAAGACGAATAACGAGAGGGTCGTGGGCTCCCTCCTTCTCGAAGAGATGAAGTCCTATGCAGAGAGCCCAATATGCCGACGGAAGTTTCTCCTCAATTACTTCGGAGAGACCTACGAGCAAGATAACTGTCACAACTGCGATAATTGTAAAGCGCACCATAGAAGAGTGGAAGCAAAAGAGACACTGACAAGCATACTCGAGGCAGTGAGTGTGCTCAAGGAGGAGTTTAAGACCGACTACATCATTCACTTTCTCCTCGGTAAGAAGACGGTCGACATCGAGAATTACAAGCACGATGACCTTGAGGACTTTGGCTCCCTCAAGGGGGAGGACGAGGAGCTGCTGGATGCCGTGATCCGTCAGGCGATCATCGAGGGGTACCTCAACAAGAGCATCGAGCGGCAGGGGATCCTGAGCCTCACCGCGAAGGGGCGGTCCTTTATGAAGAAGCCCAAGTCCTTCCTCGTCAGCCTCCCCTCCGATGAGGAGGATGAGGACGAGGAGGCCGAGCGCGCCTCCAAGGGCGCCGGCACAGGAGGCGGTGGAGCGGCGGACCCGGAGCTCTACTCCATACTCAAGGATGCGGTGAAAAAGATGGCGAAGGAGCTCAAGGTGCCCGCTTACGTCATCTTCCAGGACTCCAGCCTGCAGGATATGGCAAGTGTCTATCCGGTGTCGATGGAGGAGCTGCAGAATATCACCGGGGTAGGGAAGAGTAAGGCTGAGAAGTACGGTGCTCCCTTCATCGCCCTGATTAAGGAGTATGTGGAGGAGAATGACATCGAGCGACCGGAGGACATCCGCATACGGACGGTCCCCAATAAGTCCAAGCTTAAGGTCTCCATCGTCCAGCACATCGACCGAAAGGTCTCGCTCGAGGACATTGCCAACTCCAATAACATGGACTTCAGCGATCTCCTCTCGGAGATCGAGTCGATCGTCTACTCCGGCACCAAGATCAATATCAATTACTTCATTGATGACGTCATGGACGCCGATGATGTGGATGAGATCTTCGATTACTTCCGCCACTCCCCCACGGATGATCTAGATACAGCGATGTCTGCTCTGGAGGTGTACGAGGAGGATGAGGTGCGCCTTGTCCGGATAAAATTCATCTCTGAGCTGGCTAATTAATAGGTCATGACACGATCTAAGTCCCTCCCTCTGCTCTTGCTGCTGGGCAGTCTCGTCTCCTCAGCGTTACTCCTCTCCGGATGCCATAAGGGAGGCAAAGGTGGGGATATCAATCAGCAGATCAGCTGGCAGACGATCCACGTGGCAAGGGAGTACACCGACACCCTTACACCGGTGATGCGGCTGGATACCTCCCTCGCTGTCCCTGCCTTCACCGTCTCGCTGGATCTCCTCGAGCCGACCGCCGAGGGGGATGCAAGAGTGATCGCGGACTCACTCAGGAGCTATCTCATCGCCTGCCACGCCCTGGAGGGACCCGACTACGAGGCCCATATGAGTATGCAGAGCTACCTCGACAGTGTAGTGGCTCAGGGGCTGGAGAGCTATATCTCCGACCTGACACGCGCCAAGACTCTGATGAGGGACGATGCGGAGTCTCCCACGGCGCTCCTCTCCTTTTTTGTCGAGGAGATGGTCAAGTCCGACTCCCTGACCTATAATCAGGCGGACCTTGTCTCCGTCAAGATCAGCCAGTACGACTTCAGTGGCGGAGCCAATGGCGCCACCTCGATCCGGTCTGCCAATTACGATCTCAGACACAATACCCCGGTCACCGTCCATCAGCTCTTTGCTGACGGCAGCGAGGATAAGGTCGATGAGCTGCTCCTCTCGGCGCTGATGAAGTCCTTTGGCGTGGAGAGCCCCGATGCTCTCGCTGACAAGGGAGTCTACTTCTACGAGGAGGCGAAGATGGGCGAGTACTTTTATCTCACCTCCGAGGGCGTCACCTTCTACTTCAATCCCTACGACATCGCCGCCCACTTTGTCGGACCGATAGAGCTGACGCTGCCCTACGCCGATATTGCCGGCTGCCTCAAGGATGAGTACAAGCAGCGACTGATGACCGAATGAGCGCCGACCTGACCACTATAGAGCGGTACTTCCCCGCCCTCACCGCTGAGCAGCTGGACCAACTGAGCCGGCTGCCTGATCTATATAAGGAGTGGAATGCGAAGATCAACGTCGTCTCCCGCCGGGACATCGACCAAATCCTCGAGCACCACATCCTCCACTCGATGGTGATCGGGCGATACACCTCCTTCCGCCCCGGGACGCGGATCATCGACGTCGGTACCGGTGGTGGGCTGCCGGGGATACCGCTGGCAATCCTCTTCCCCGAGTGTCACTTCACCCTGATAGACGGGACGGGGAAGAAGATCCGTGTCACACAGGCCATTGCTGATGCGATCGGTCTGACGAATGTGGAGGCTGTCCATACCCGCTCCGAGGAGTGGCAGGGGCGCTACCACTTCATCGTCAGCCGGGCCGCGATGGACCTCTCAGACCTCGTCCGCACATCGGGTCACCTGGTCGACCGGAGGGAGCAGCTCAATGCCCTCCCCAATGGGATCATCACTCTCAAGGGGGGCGACCTCAGTGAGGAGCTCCGTCCCTTCCGCAAGTCGGTCGAGGTGACGGAGATCAGGAGCCTCTACCCCGAGCTCGAGTACTACGACACTAAGAAAATCATTTACCTACCCCTACACTGATGCTACACTTCCAGACATTTACCGTCAATCAGATCTTCGAGCACCCCTACCTCGTATGGGACGACACGCTTGAGACGGTCATCATCGATCCGGGCTTCGGCTCGGCTCGTGCGACGGATCAGCTGGCTGCTTTCATCGAGAAGAAAGGTCTGCGCCCTGTCCGCTGCATCCTGACGCACGCCCACTTTGACCACATCATGGGCGCCTCCTTCGTCCGGGACAAGTGGGGGCTGGAGATCGAGGCATCATCGGATGAGATCGGCAGCCTGCCGAGTCTGATGGAGCAATTTGCCGCCATGTCCCTGAAGGTCCCCGAGGGAGTACGCGAGGTGGAGCTTGTCCCCTTCCGAGACGAGGAGCAGGGACAGGTCCACTATGGGGAGCGGACGCTGCAGATCCTGAAGACCCCCGGTCACACGGCCGGTGGCGTCTCCTTTTTTGATCAAGAGGCGGGGGCGCTTTTCACGGGAGACACGCTCTTCGCCGGGGGCTGCGGCAGGACCGATCTCTGGGGCGGTGACGAGGCGCAGCTGATGCACTCGATCCGAGAGGTGCTCTTTGCTCTGCCCGACGAGACGGAGGTCTACCCGGGGCACGGCCCCTTTACCACCATAGGGGAGGAGAAGAAGAATTACAAGTAAAAACCAAACATACAACCATCTATGAAAGTAAGAGCAAAGTATCTGCTGTGCCTGCTCGCACTCCTGCTCCTCGTCCCCTCCGCCCGCGCGGACAAGGGGATGTGGATCCTCAATGAGCTGAAGAAGGAGAATATCGAGCGGATGAAAGAGCTCGGGCTGAAGATCGACCCGACCAAGCTATTCTCCAACGCCGACCCCGGCATCGCCAATGCGGTGGTGATCTTCGGTGGCGGCTGCACCGGCATCACCGCCTCAGACCAGGGGCTCATCTTCACCAATTACCACTGCGGCTTCGGCTCCATCCAGAGCGTCAGCGCCGTGGAGCACGACTACATCACCAATGGTTTCGTCGCCCACCGCACCTCTGAGGAGCTCCCGATCGAGGGGCTGCAGGTGCGCTACCTGCGGGAGACGGTCGATGTCACCGCCCGCGTCATGAAGGTGGCGGCTCAGGAGCCGGATCCGATGAAGAAGTATGGTGCGATCCGCGCCTGCTGCGAGCTGATCGCCAGGGAGTACGGTGGGGACAAGCACACCGAGGCGGAGGTGATCCCCTTCTATGAGAACAATCGCTACTACCTCATCGTCTACGACGTCTTCACCGACGTGCGTCTCGCCTTTGCACCCCCCGCATCGATCGGGAAGTTTGGCCGTGACACCGACAACTGGATGTGGCCTCGTCACACCATCGACTACTCCGTCTTCCGTGTCTACGCCGGCAAGGACAATAAGCCCGCCGACTACGCTGCCGACAACGTCCCCTACAAGCCCGCCTACTTCGCCAAGATCTCCCTGAAGGGGGTAAAGGAGGGCGACTACTCCATGACCATCGGCTTCCCCGGCTCCACCGACCGCTACCTCTCCTCCTGGGGCGTCGTCGACCGGATTGAGAATAGCAATAAGCCGCGCATCCTCGTCCGTGGCATCAAGCAGGATATCTGGAGTGAGTATATGGCAAAGGACAATGCCATCAATATCCAGTACATCAGCAAGTATCTCGGCTCCTCCAATTACTGGAAAAACTCGATCGGCATGAATGCCGGGCTCAAGAAGCTCGACGTCGAGAGCGACAAGCGCGCCATAGAGGAGGAGTTTGCCCGCTGGGTCGCTGCCGACCCGGAGCGCCAAGCAGAGTACGGAAGTGTGCTCACCCGACTGCAGCATAACCTCGAGAAGATCGGTCCCATGGAGCACGACCTGACGATCCTCACCGAGGCGCTCTCAGGTACCGAGCTCCGAGCCCTCGCCATCCTGCCCGACAAGAATCCCGGAGCCTTTGACGGCACCAAGCTCTACAAGGACTACAACCCCATCGTCGCTAAGGCGACTACGCCGGCGATGCTGAGGGTGATCCGGGAGAATGTCGCCCCGGAGCACCTCCCCTCCATATTCGCCAAGATCGACGAGAAGTTTGGCGGCGATGTGGCGAAGTACACGGACTATCTCTTCGCCAACTCTGTCGTGGTGGAGAAGGGACGGATGATGGATGCCCTCCGCAACTACGAGGCGCTGAAGGCTGCCTTCCCCACCGATCCCGCCGTGGAGCTGGTCGCGAGCATCATGGCGCAGGTCAATGAGATCGCCTCCGAGATTCAGCCCTACACCTACGACTACTACGCCGCCCGCAGAGTCTTCATGAAGGGACTGATGGAGATGTGGCCCGACCGTGCCCTGCCGAGTGACGCCAACTTCACCATGCGCCTCAGCTACGGCTCCGTCGGCGGCTACCGCCCCTACGATGCCGGCTGGTACGACTACTACACCACGTCGGTCGGTATGCTGGAGAAGAATGCAACCGGCAAGGAGGACTACTTCGTCCAGCCCGAGATCGTAAGTATGCTCAAGGACAGCAGCACCTATGGTCGCTGGGCGGCTGAGGACGGCGCGCTCCACACCGACTTCATCTCCAATAACGACATCACCGGTGGCAACTCAGGCAGCCCCGTCTTCGACGGCGAGGGACACCTGATCGGTCTCGCCTTTGACGGCAATTGGGAGGCGATGAGCGGTGACATTGAGTTTGAGCCCAACCTCCAGCGCTGCATCTGTGTCGACATCCGTGCCATGCTCTACTATATGGACAAGTGGGGCAAGGCGGACAGCCTGATCAGCGAGCTCACTTTTGTGAAGTAAGCTTTCCATACCCCTTTTACACCGATTGCCCCGGAGCGTCTCTCTTGACTGCTCCGGGGCAATCGCCTTTTCCCGAGTATGGAGGGAGGCGTAGCTCTCTCCTTGGGAAGCCCCTTGAGGGACGGCAAAATGCCCCTTCAGTCTGGGCTTTCTCTAATACCGGTATTAGTGAAGCCTAATACCGATATTAGGCGCGACTAATATCGGTAAAAGAAAATGTCCTGTGGGGGAAAGTTTTACTACGGTCTTATTTAGTACTTTTGTAGTAATGATAGACGAAATGAACCTTACTCCTAAGGATAATAAGGAGGAGCTACGCGCCCTGCTCGTTGGGGTCACCACGCCGGAGCAGACAGAGCGCCAGACGCGAGACTACTTGGATGAGCTCGCCTTCCTCGCCATGACGGACGGCATCACCGCCGCTGCGACGATGACGCAAAATCTCGATGCCCCCAAGGCCGGCTCCTACCTCGGGAGCGGTAAGCTTGAGGAGTGCGCTGAGCTGATCGAGCGGGAGAAGCTCGACCTCGTCATCGTGGACGATGAGCTGACCGCCGTGCAGATCAATTCGATAGAGAAGGCGTGCAAGGTGCCGGTCCGCGACCGCACCAGCTTGATCCTCGACATCTTTGCCGACCATGCCCGCACCGCCTACGCCAAGACGCAGGTGGAGCTGGCGCAGTACAATTATATGCTGCCCCGCCTGACCCGTATGTGGACCCACCTTGACCGCCAGCGTGGTGGTGGAACCAATATGCGCGGACCGGGTGAGACGCAGCTGGAGACCGACCGCCAGCTGATCAAGCGGCGCATCTCCAAGCTGCGGGACGACCTTACGAAGATCGATAAGCAGAAGCAGACGCAGCGGAAAAACCGCGGTGCCCTCGTGCGTGTCGCCCTCGTCGGCTACACCAACGTCGGCAAGTCGACGATCATGAACTCTCTCTCCAATAGCGAGGTCTTTGCCGACAACCGCCTCTTCGCCACCCTCGACACGACGGTGCGCAAGGTGGTGATCAAGAATCTTCCTTTCCTCCTCTCTGACACCGTCGGCTTCATCCGCAAGCTCCCGACAGAGCTGATTGAGTCCTTTAAGTCCACCCTTGACGAGGTGCGCGAGGCGGACCTCCTGCTCCATGTGGTGGACATCTCGCACCCTGCCTTTGAGGACCAGATCGCAGTGGTCTCCAAGACGCTCGAGGAGCTGCTGGAGGGGGAGAAGAAACCGGTCATCCTGGTCTTCAATAAGATCGATGACTACTCCTACGTGGAGAAGGACCCGGACGATCTCACCCCGGCGACGAAGGAGAACCTCTCCCTCGAGGATCTGGAGAAGACCTGGATGGCGCATATGGGTGAGAGCGACGTCGCCTTTGTCTCCGCCAAGACCGGTCAGGGCATGAGTGAGCTGAAGGAGCTGCTCTACGACCGAGCTAAGGAGATACACGTCACCCGCTATCCCTACAACGACTTCCTCTACTGATCCCGGGATGAACCACCTCCTCCCCATCGTCATCGGCTTTCTCCTCGACCTCTGCCTCGGTGACCCGAGCCGGATGCCCCATCCGGTCATCGGTATGGGACGGCTGATCAGTCGGCTGGAGCGGTGGCTGAGGCGTGATGGGCAGACGCCGGGGGAGGCTTACCGTGCCGGGCTCCTGCTCTGGCTCATCGTCGTGTCGGTGAGCGGGAGTCTCTGCGCCCTCGTGATTTTCCTCGCCACAGCCATACATCCCATAGCAGGGCTGGTAGTGGAGAGCATCCTCTGCTGGCAGGTGCTGGCGACCCGCTCCCTCGTCACGGAGACGAAGAAGGTGGAGCAGCCTCTACTCAGCGGGGATCTCCCTGCAGCGCGCCGGGCGGTCTCGATGATCGTCGGGCGGGATACAGAGAGTCTCTCCGCCGAGGGGGTCACTAAGGCTGCGGTGGAGACGGTGGCGGAGAATACCTCCGACGGCATCGTGGCACCGCTCCTCTTCCTCATCCTCGGCGGGGCACCTCTCGGCATCGCCTACAAGGCGGTGAATACGATGGACTCCATGATCGGCTACATCGATGAGCCGTACACCTACTTCGGACGCTTTGCCGCCCGGGCCGATGACTTTTTCAATTACCTCCCCGCACGACTCTCTGCGCTCATAATGCTGCTTGCCGGTCTGCTCCTCGGGCTGGACGGGCGTCAGGGCTGGCGGGTGTTCCGTCGCGACAGGTACAAGCACGCCAGCCCCAATTCTGCTCAGACAGAGTCGGTGATGGCGGGACTGCTGAGGGTGCAGCTGGCAGGCGATGCCACCTATGGCGGTCATGTTCACCACAAGCCCTTCATCGGTGACTCGCTTCGACCGATCGAGCCGCGGGACATCGACCGCAGCTGTCGTGTGGCGGTGGGTACGGCGCTGCTCACAATGTTGCTCTTTGGCTCCCTCACACTCCTCGTCCTCTGATGCTTTACCAGGAAGACTATCCCCACGGCGGAGATCGCTACCGACGACCGATCCGGCTGGACTTCTCGGTCAATACCAATCCCTTTGGTCCTCTCCCCGAGGTGGTCCAGGCGGCTCTCGGCAGCCGGGGTGAGCTCGACCACTATCCGGATCCCTACTGCCGTGAGCTGGTGCAGGCGATTGCCCGTAAGGAGCAGCTGCCGGAGGAGTACATCCTCTGTGGCAATGGCGCTGCTGACCTGATCGACCTCTACGTCCGCGCCCTGCGACCGAGGATGGCGCTGGAGGCGGCACCCACCTTCTCCGAGTACCGTCGCAGCCTCACTGCTGCTGGGTGCGAGGTGAGGGAAGTGATGCTGACGCGAGAGAGCGGCTTCGTGTGGGAGGAGTCGGTCCTCAGTCGCCTGGACGAGGAGCAACCGGACCTCCTGGTCCTCTGCAACCCCAATAACCCGACCGGACGACTCATCAGCCCATCGCTCCTCGACCGGATCCTCTCGCTCTGCGATGAGCGGGGGATAGCGGTCCTGATCGACGAGTGCTTCATCGACCTTGCTGACCGGCGGGAGAGCCGGACGACCGACCTGGCGCGCTACCCGGGACTGATGATCCTCAACGCCTTTACCAAGAGCCACAGCCTCGCCGGACTTCGTATCGGCTACTGCATGACTGCCGACAGCAGCTTGCTCGCCCGGATGAGCCGTCTCTCGCAGCCGTGGAATGTCTCCGTGCCGGCTCAGCGAGCCGGAGTGGTGGCTGCGGTGCGGAGCGACTTCCTCATCAAGTCTCGGGCGATGATCTACGTGGAGCGGGCGGCACTCTGTGCGGGGCTCGAGGAGCTGGGGCTGGAGGTGCTCCCGTCGGAGGTCAATTTTCTCCTCCTTAGGGGACCGGTGGGGCTGGACAAGGAGCTGGAGCGGAGGGGGATACTGATTCGCAACTGCGCCAATTACCACGGGCTCTCCGACGGCTGGTACCGCATCGCTGTCCGGAGGGAGGAAGAGAATAGTGCTTTACTCAATACCTTATACACCATACTGAAGTGCCATGGCTAAGAACCTTATGATCCAGGGGACGATGTCCAATGCCGGGAAGAGCCTCGTGGCTGCCGGCATCTGTCGTATCCTCCACCAGGACGGCTACAGGGTCGCCCCCTTTAAGAGCCAAAATATGGCGCTCAACTCCTGCATCACCGGTGACGGCGGGGAGATGAGCCGTGCGCAGGTGGTACAGGCGGAGGCGTGCGGCATTCGTCCCGATACGCGGATGAATCCGATCCTCCTGAAGCCCAACTCCGACCACAGCAGTAAGGTGGTCGTCAATGGCCGTCAGGTCGCAGTACTGCCCGCCGCTGAGTACATGAAAGAGCGCTCTCGGCTCATCCCCGAGGTGCTCCGGGCGTACAACAGCCTTGCCGCTGAGGCGGACATTATGGTGATCGAGGGTGCCGGCAGCCCTGTGGAGCTCAATCTCAATCGCCGGGACATCGTCAATATGGGGCTTGCCGAACTGGTGGACGCACCGGTGCTGCTCGTCGGCGACATCGACCGAGGTGGAATCTTTGCCCAGCTCTACGGCACCGCTGCTCTCTTTCGCCCCGAGGAGAAGAAGCGGCTGAAGGGGCTCCTGATCAATAAGTTTAGGGGAGATCTCGATCTCCTCCGTCCGGGGCTCGCAACCCTCGAGGAGCTCTGTGGCGTGCCTGTGGTGGGTGTGATCCCTCATATCGACGTGGATGTGGAGGATGAGGACAGCCTCTCCGATAAGCTGACCGCCCACAAGCCCCGTAAGCCGATCGACATCGTCGTGATGCACCTGCCGCATATTGCCTGCTTCTCCGACTACTCTCCGCTGGCGCTCTACGACAATGTCTCCGTGCGGTACATCAAGGATCCGGAGGACTTTGGCGAGCCGGCGCTGGCGATCATCCCGGGCAGCACCTGCACGACGAAGGATCTCGAGTGGCTCCGTGCCTCCGGTCTCGCCGACCGACTGCAGCAGTATATCGCCTCCGGAGGGCTGACGATCGGGATATGCGCCGGCTATCAGATGCTCGGCGAGGAGATCCTCGACCCGGACCACTTAGAGACCGAGACGATCGAGTGCATCAAGGGGCTGGGACAGCTGCCCGTCCGGACGCTCTTTAGTGGGGAGAAGGAGCAGCACCGCTCCGCCGGGCGACTGGGGGAGATAGCAGGCGAACTCTCCTGCCTCAGCGGCCGAGCCTACGATGGCTACGAGATACACACCGGTCGCAGCACCGACCGGGAGACAGCACCTGTGCTTAGGGGCGAAGGGAATGTCTACGGGACCTATGTCCACAGCTTCTTTGACCATCCCGAGATCTCGCAGGCACTCGTTGCCCGGCTCTCTGAGCGGCTTGGCATACCGACTGACCTCCGTCGCTTTGACCTCAAGGCGTACAAGGAGCAGCAGTACGACCTCCTTGCTGATGGCGTCCGGCAAGCACTCGATATGGACCTTCTCTACCGGATCATCGACCGGAAGGTATGAGCCACATCCTGCTGATCATCGACGGGATGACCGACCCGGACTTCCGGCTCGCTGACTATCCCTCTATGGACTCGATGCAGCAACTTGCTCCCGTTGATTACTCCGAGGGCGGGCGTCCCGAGACTCTCGCCTGCACCCTTCGGATCCTCGGTCTCCGGCAGGTCCCGCCCCGCATTCGCCCCATCGTAGAGGCTTATGGCGCCGGGCTGAGGGTTGAGCCCGACGACCTCTGGCTCCGAGCCAGCTGGTACCACATCGACGAGCAGGGGCAGCCAGATAGGCAGGAGAGTCCCGATGACTTCACATTTCCCAAGGTCACCGGCAGAGACATCGAGCCTCATTACCTCGGGCAGGGGCACTGGCTCTTTCGCCTAAGAGAGGGACGCTCCCTCTGTGAGAGGCTGACGCTGCCCAGCCCCTTCGTCACCGGTGAGGGCGACCTGTTGCCCGAGGGGGACAGTGTCATCCGTGACTACTTCAGTCGCCTGACGACACCCCGGCATCGGCTCATCGTGTGGGACAAAGGGGTGAGTAGCCCACTGCCGCTGCTCCGAGAGCCCTCGATCATCATTTCGGCGGAGATGGTCTTGCTCGGACTGGGGAAGATGCTCGGCTGGGAGATCGTGACGCACCACGCACTCACGGGAGATACCGACACCGACCTCGAGCTCCTCGGACGGCTCACGCTGGAGGCTGCCGACCGTAGCGGTCGTGTGATCGTGCACATCAATGGAGCAGACCAAGCGGGACACCGCCGAGACGAGGGGGGCAAGAGGGCTTTCCTCCATCGTGTAGACAGCGAGCTCCTTCCTCTGCTCCTCCGGTCGCCGCACCACCTGACGCTCACCTCCGACCACGGCTGTGACCCCGCCACCGGCTGCCACCTCCCCGGGCCCCAGCCGCTTCTCCGCTCCGAGTAGTAAATGTGTCGGTCCCAAGCGCTGGTATAATCGAAAAATAGTAGTACCTTTGCCCACACAAAAGGAGGAGAGCAACGGGATGTAGCTCAGTCCGGTTAGAGTGCGCGTCTGGGGGGCGTGAGGTCGCTGGTTCGAATCCAGTCATCCCGACAAAGGCGGAGAGCAGGCAGTTAGCCGGCTCTCCGCCTTTTACTTACCTGTCCCCGTGCGGTTTGTCAGCCTCTGAACAAAGGCGTAAGGTGATGATGGTGGGGTGAAAAAGATGAATAACACAGATGCCTTCGTTCTCTACCACGCTTTAGTATTGATTGATCACGTCTAAGCCATCATATGGAAAGTTCTTGCCATGCCAGAGGTCTAAGTAAAATAGGATTACCCTCTTCTCAATAGGAAAAGATTGATCCACAAGTGCGCCGGAACAGTCTCCAGATGCTAGGGCTTCTTTGTACAAGCCTACCAACCGGTGGAAGAAATTCTCATCGCAGGAGATACTATCAAGCAGACACTTTTCGCCATTCCACCAAAGGGCTCCATTAGAGCCATCTTCGTAAGGGCATTCCTCCTCCCCATTGTAGTACTTGCACTGCTCAATCAGTTCTTCCTTGGTCATGGTTCAGAGTATGGTGATCAGAAGTTGTTGACCGGCTCTTGCTGATGGTTGCAGATATAGATGGCGTTGTGAATAGCGAAGGCTTCCGAAAGTGGCATAGATACCTTAGCTCAAAAGGGTTGGCAACAATTAAATAACAAACTACTTCTTCCCCTCAAAAAACTCATGCCAAAAGGGACATTCGCTGTCAAATATCGCCTTCTCTTCAGGTGTCAGAGCATTAGGGTAGTCACGAAACAGATGGTAGATCTTCTGCTTGTCGAATGAGAACATAAACTCACCTATAGTATCTATTTTGTCGATCCAGAAGACCCGCCCACCCGGTTTGTCTGTATAGAAGTCTGTGTACTCGTTTCGATCAACGTCCTTGATATAGAAACTCATAGCGCAACGTGTTGATTAAAATTAATGGCTTGTGACATTCTCCTCCTCTTCTCCTTCCGGCATATAGACTGTTGATGTGTTGTCTGCTGATCAACCCACCCTCAAAGGTAGCAAAGATAGCTGAGGTCAGGAGTCCGGTTACCCCCTCTCTCGGGGGTGACGCATTTGAGTGGTAGAGAAGCTATTCATCTCATCATAAGGGGTGCTTCGTACCCAACTCTTCACAATGAGTGGCGTTAGTCTTCTGCATCTATGTTTCGTTTTTTGCTATATTCTTCAGCGAAACGGAATACGGACACATCCCACTCTATGATATACGGGAACACCTCACTGACCAACAGACTAAGCTCGTCGTCCTCGGTAATGAAAACCAGCATACTTAGATCAGCCAGCACCTTATCCCTGTCTGAAACCTTTATGTAGTCACGTCGTGAGGGATTCTCTTGACCGGTAATGAACCGCAATACATCTATATCGTCGCAGAAGTCAAAGATAGTCTTTCCGGAAAGAGACTTGCGCTCATTTGTTTTTCTCCGCATAGCTCGTATGTCTTAGTTTGTAGAAAAAGTGATCATCAGAGTCGTCTACAAAACTATGACCGACCTATGAGATACAAAGCGTCATCAATAGACAGCTCTGTCGCCTTTCCATCCTTGACCAAGATAGCAGGAGGTATCCCAACATACGCAAGCTCGTTGAGACCGCCAAGAAAAGCCTTGCCCCCCTTGTAGTTACACACAAAGACAGCAAAGTCGCTTCCGCATGCCTTAGCCAAATCGTCAGCAAGTCTCTTTTCTTCGAGAGTGTATTTTCCCTTTTTCATATCAAAGCTATTAGTCACAAAGATAATAATCCGGAGAGACACTGCCACGTATGTACCCCATCTTTGCAGGGGTGACGCATTTGAGCGGTACAGAAGCCTATCCACTCATTGTGAAGAGTGGTGAACGATGCACCCTTCGGGTGCCTGACGGATGAGCCACCTTGATATATGATTGCCTTAATGCTCAAGTGCGTCACCTCTGTATTGCCCTCCTTGGCTATTGGGGGAATGGGGGAAAATGGCTAACTTTGCCCCATAGAGAGATAGATATGCGGAAATAGCTCAGTTGGTAGAGCATTGGCTTCCCAAGCCAAAGGCCACGGGTTCGAGCCCCGCTTTCCGCTCCACTTTATAGACTGTGCCTTCTCGTCACCGAGAGGGCACGGTCTTTTTTTGCTCCCTCCTCAGCCGGTGGTCAAGCCCTCGGTGCGAGAGACTCACGGGTGGCTCACTATGCGAGCCGACTTGATGTATATTTCCTTCCGGGGCTTGTCGTCCTCATCCGTCTTCGTGGCGCAGATCTTCTCGACGGTGCGCATCCCGGAGACGATCTGCCCAAAGACGGTGTACTCCCCGTCGAGATGAGGCGTACCACCCTCGGTCATATACGCTTTCTTCACCTCCTCGGGCATCGGGCGCTCCTCACTCTCAAATTGCTTCAGCTCCCCCTCGAGGTAAAATTGCCCCATCACGATGTAGAATTGCAGCCCATCGCTCCTCCGGTCGGGATTGATGTCATTCCCCACGCGAGCTGCCGCAACAGCGCCCCGCTTATGGAAGAGCTTGGGGTAGAGGATCTCCGCCGCAATGGTGGCGTGACTGAGGGAGTCGATGTAGGTCCCCTTGGGATCCTTGCCGCCCTTGAGCCCACCGCCGGCCTGTGCCATGAAGTTGCGGATCACGCGGTGGAAGGTGGTCCCGTCGTAGGCTTTCTCTCTCACGCGGGAGAGAAAGTTCTCCTTGTGGAGCGGTGTCTCGTCGTAGAGCTCGATGACGAAGTCCCCCTTATTCGTCTTGAATCGGACGTAGGAGGGCTTTCCCTCCTGTGCTGCTGCGGTGAGCGAGAGGAGGAGGGTAAGTAGGAGGGCAAAAGGTAGGGCGTGTGGCTTCATGGGCTTTAGATGATCTGAGAGAAGTGGGAGAGGATGATGGCAGCGCTGAGGGCGACGTTGAGCGAGTCCCCTGCCGCTGTCGGCGACTTGGGGATCAGGATGGTCTCTGTGCAGAGTGACTTCACCTCGGGACGGAAGCCGTGCCCCTCGTTGCCGAAGAGCACCACCGCCTCTCGGGGCGTCGCTGCCTGGCCGATAGGCTTGCCATCGAGGTCGGCAGCGATGATCGGTCCATCGTAGTCGGTCAGCGTGGCGGCGAGGTCTATGTCGTAGTGTATGGTGAGGGCACCGAGGGCACCGGCGGTGGACTGCACCACCTTAGCCCCGTAGGGATCGGCACACCCACGACTCATCAGGAGGGTGCCGATGCCGAGCCAGTCGCAGAGGCGGATGATGGTGCCGATGTTGCCGGGGTTCTGCACCTCGTCCAGTGCTACCACCAGCCCCTTGAGCTGTCGGACCGCTTGGGCAGGGGGGATCCTGAGGAGGGCGAGGCAGTCCGAGGGACACTCGAGTTGAGACACTCGCTTCATCTCCCGATCGCTGACGAGTCGCACCCTCGTCTCATCGACAGGCAGGTCGGTCGGTGCAGCGACGAGTAGCAGCTCTACGTCAAAGTAGGGGAGCATCTCCTCGACCACCTTGACTGTCTCGGCGACAAAGAGCCCGGAGGCGTCTCTATTCTTCTTCATCCTGAGGGAGCGGATCAGCTTGCTCTCCCTCTCAGACAGCTTTTCCATAGGTCACGCGCCACCAGGCGAGCAGTGCCCGCATATTGGGAAAAATGAGATTGGCCCCCTCGCACCGGAGAGTCTCCTCCGGGATGGGGCCGGTGGTGACGGCGACCGTGAAGGCTCCGGCAGCAACGGCCGAGCGGACCCCCAGCGGCGCGTTCTCCACCACAAGCGTCTCGCCGGCGCTGTGTCCGGTGAGGCTCATCCCCCGGAGGTAGGGCTCCGGGTCAGGCTTCCCCCTCTCCACCTTATCTGCCGTGATCAGCTGCTCCTCGGTGAAGAGTCCCTCAAAGTAGGTCCCTGTCCGCGAGAGGGCATTGGCTGTCGTACTGCCTGTGACCACGGCGAGGTCGATCCCTCGCACCTCCTTGAGGTAGAGGATCAGGTCATGCACATGGGGGATGGGGCGCAGGAGCTCGGCCTGCCTCTCCTCGAAGAGGTGCGTCTTGTAGGCGTACACCTCCTCGATGAAGTCCTCTGTCGGCTCCGCATCGTAGGTCTTCCGGTAGAGGAGGCTGATGGTGTCCCTCCCCTTCATCCCCTCGGCACGGAAAAACTCCCCCTCCTCGTACTTTAGCTTATACTTGTCTGCCGCCGTTCGCCAGGCGTAGTCGTGGATCGGCATCGAGTCGACCAAGACGCCGTCCATATCGAGGAGGACCAGCTTTGGCTCCTCGGGGGGTAGGGGGGAGATCGTCATTTCTTTACCCTTCCTGCTCCGAGGTAGGTCCTGCGGTAGTACGGTTCGCTGAGACGGGAGATGATCACGCCGCTGCGTGTGCTGGCGTGGGCAAATTTCCCATCCTCGAGATAGACCCCCACATGGGAGGCGCGACCGCCTCGCCTATTGCGGATGTTGAAGAAGACCAGGTCGCCCTCTCTCAGGTCGTTCCGGGAGACCCTCTCAGTCTGGCTCATCAGGTCGGCAGAGGACTGACGCCCGATATTGGTCTCGTAGACCGTCTCATAGAGCCGGTAGACAAAACCTGAGCAGTCGGTCCCCCTCCGGGACATCCCACCGAAGCGGTATGGCGTACGTAGCCAGTCTGCTACGAAGGCATACAGCCCCAGGTCATTCTCCGGATAGGAGAGCTCCATGCCGAGCTTGCTCGAGATGCTCTCGCTGAGAGCCACCATCTCTGGGGAGGGTGTCGCAGCAGCCTCCGAGGCCTGCTCCGCAAAGTAGAGCGAGCTGATCGGTCGCTTCGTGACGCTGCAGGAGGTGGTGCTGACAAACATCAGTGCGACGGCGATGAGATAGAGTGGGTTTCTTTTCATAGCTGAGTGGTGATCCGCGGGTGGGGCGAGACGCATCGGCTCTTTCCCCTCAGGTCAGGTGCTGAAAAAAGAGAGAAGCGTATGCTCAGCACTCATCTCATGGGGAGAATGGTGACGGGCATACGCTTGTGAGTTAAGTGGCTTAGTCTTATCCGCTCGAGACCTATGTCAGTAGGGTATCGTCTTGCAGAGTGAAGCCGAGTAGTAGTTAGTTGGCGACGATGTCCTTCGTCTCTACGGAGACGATCGACTTGTCACCCGTCGTGGTGCGGAAGGCTACCACTCCATCGGTAAGCGCATAGAGGGTATGATCCTTGCCCATACCTACATGCTCACCGGGATAGTGACGCGTGCCACGCTGGCGGACGATGATGTTGCCTGCCTTGACGACCTCGCCGCCAAACTTCTTGACACCGAGACGCTTGCTCTCCGATTCGCGACCGTTCTTGGTACTACCTACACCTTTTTTGTGTGCCATATCTTGTATTCGAAATAGTCTAAAGAGTGAGTAAATAACTGACTGTCTCAGATCAGCCTACGATAGACTTGACCTGCAGCTGAGTGTACTGCTGACGGTGGCCATTGAGCTTGCGGTAGCGCTTGCGACGCTTCTTGTGGAAGACCAGCACCTTGTCGCCCTTGACGAGAGGCTCTACCACCTCGCAGGTCACCTTAGCGCCCTCAATGGTGGGCACACCTACGGTGACGTTGCCCTCCTTGTCCAGCAGCATTACACGGTCAAAGTCTACCGTGTCGCCCTCCTTGACATCCTTCATGTGGTAGACGAAGAGCTTGCTGCCCTCCTCGACCTTAAATTGCTGTCCCTGAATCTCTACGATTCCGTACATATTGCTTTAGTTCTTAGAGTGATACCCGGCGGGTGAGGAGCTTATAGACCCCTGCTTACACGACCCGATGCGGAGTATTTCGTCTGCAAAGGTACTGATTTCCTTTGACATCCTAAAGTCGTCCGCATGCTTGACCCAGGGGTGACGTTTTTGGGGAATGGGCTCACAGCTTGATAGATAGCAGCTCGGAGGGCTTCAGAGTGGCGTTGATCCGGAATTGGGTGATGAGTCTT
>QWCJ01000088.1_pt1 | contig 37527 bp, 36 predicted proteins | sample 1972501 | NCBI WGS metagenome assembly QWCJ01 (sample SAMN09866711, study PRJNA288562) | Human vaginal metagenome isolate term2_vaginal, whole genome shotgun... | isolation source: vagina | host: Homo sapiens | place: USA: California
GTTGGCCTCTGGGAGGAGATCGTGGCTAACGCTGCCGCGGTTGTAGCGTTGCTTATCGGCGGGGTGATTACCGCACCGATTGCAGCCTGGCTCATCTCGCGCATCAACCCCACGCTCCTTGGGGGATTCGTGGGCACGGCTATCGTGACGCTCAACATTCCTAGAGCACTAGGGTGGGCGCTGGCGCATCAGCAGATCCTTCTTTTGCAGGTCGCTGCGCTGGTCCTCGGAGTTGCTCTCACGGTCTGGGCGAATCAACGCCGGGCTCGATCCGCGCAGGGCGCGGAGGGGGATAGCGCTTCGCAGCAGCGCACCGGCAGCCGTGTCGTTGAAACGACGGAGCCGACCGGCCGCGAGGGCGCCCATGCGGGAAGCTCCGCGGATTCGGAGGACGAGCGCGTCGGAGTTGAGTAGAACTTGGCGCTAGAGCCCGGCAACCTCACCGATGACGATGACCGCCGGGGGAGCCACCGAGTTCTCTTCCATCGTGGCCCCTAGCTCAGCCAACTCGCACTGGAATGCTCGTTCGCCATCGAGGGAGCCTTCCTGAATGATGCGCACGGGGGTGTGGGGCGACAGGGAGGCGTCGATCAGCGCAGCAGCGATGGCAGCCGCGTTCTTGACACCCATGATGACGGACAACGTAGCCCCAGATTGCGCCAGGGCTGCCCAATCCACCAAAGACTTGGGATGGCCTGGCGGCAGGTGCCCGGAGACCACCGTGAAGGCATGGACGACGCCACGGTGCGTCACCGGCGTTCCCGCCAGTGCGGGCACCGCGACCGCCGAGGTCACCCCGGGGATCACTTCCGCCGGGATGCCCGCTTCCGTAAGCGCAGTGAGTTCTTCGAAACCACGCCCAAACACATAAGGATCCCCACCCTTGAGGCGGACCACGCGGCGCCCCTGGCGGGCGTTGTCAACCAGAATCTCGTTGATGCGCTCCTGGGCCACCTGGGCGCGGTAGGGGATCTTGGAGACGTCGATAAGTTCCTTGGTGCCTATATCGCACAGCTTATCCAGCTGGGCGGTAGGGCCGAGGTGATCTGCCACGATGACCTCGGCCTCCTGCAGCGCCCGCATGCCACGCACGGTGATGAGATCCCACGCGCCAGGGCCGCCGCCGACAAGGACTACCGGATGAATGCTCATGGCCACTAATCCTAGCTATGCTCGGGCCTATGACTTCCTATGACCCCGAAACCGTGGGCTTCTTTGACATTGCCCACGAAGGCGCCCAGGCGCGCGTGGTGGCTGCATCCGTGCCGGAGCTTGCTCGCGTGCTGGGCGGACTCCGCCCGCGCAGCGTCGTCATCCTTGCCGCCGACCAAGTTTCCCGCGCTGCCGCTCACGTTGCTGTGGGCCTAGCTGAGCCCGCTGAAGTCCCCATCATGGTCAGCGAGTCACTACCGCGCTTTACCGGTGCCCTCGATGTCGTGGTGGTGGCGGGGGATAGCCCGTGGGCGGAGCGCGCGCTGCATACTGCTGCGCGCCGGGGTGCTACGACAGTCCTTCTCAATGAGATCGACGACGCCCCCGAGGACACCATCGTCATTGACAACCTACCCACCGCCGAAGGGATCTCCCCGGTGCGCGTGATTACAGCTGTGCACGCGGTGTACGCGGTGCTGAGCGAAGACCCAGTTCTCGTTTCCCGCCGTGTGGAGGACGTCGCCGATGCAGTGGACCGTGAGCTGGAAGCACTATCCCCGCAACGTGACTCCACGACGAACCCTGGGCGCGCGTTGCGTGAATTCGTAGAGGGCGGGCGAGTCATCCACAGCTGTGGGCCCGATCCTTATGCGCTGTCGGAGGAGCGTACGCGCGTGCACCTTGACGCGCTTGTTGCCCGTATGGCTGGTGCGCTGTGGGCAGCCCACGGGCTGGGAGGGACCGTTGTTGATGCGGAAGGCTTAGGGCCGATTCTGCAGACAGACCCGACTGACATCTTCTACGACCCGTTTGAAGCGGAAGAGCCTTTGGTACCCTTGAAAATTGTTTTATGGGGACAGGAAGAGGCGAACCTTCCCCACTCTTTTGCAGCAGCGAGCGCCGACACCTCCTGTGGGGAATTGGCCCGCTCGCTGCAGTTGATTACGCGCAGTTATGCCGCGACCGCCTACGACGTGAAATAAAGGATTTCAATGAAGTTGCTCACCAGCGCTGCCCGCAATTATTCGTGGGGTTCGCGCACGCTTATCCCGACGCTGCTCGGCGAGCCGGAAGCCCACAGCCCGGTAGCAGAGCTGTGGTTCGGTGCGCATCCGGCTGACCCTTCAACGATTGGGGAGGAGAAGCTGGATGAGATCATCGCGGCCGACCCCCATGGACAGCTGGGACAGCGGGTGGCTGACAAGTATGGTGCCGGCCTGCCCTTCTTGCTGAAGATTCTGGCAGCCGCCGAACCGCTATCGCTGCAGGCGCATCCTTCGAAACAGCAGGCCGAGGAAGGCTTTGCCCGCGAGAACGCGGCGGGAATCGATCTCACGGCAGCTAATCGCAACTACAAGGATGACAACCACAAGCCGGAACTCATCGTGGCGCTCACCGAGTTTTACGCCATGGCGGGATTCCGCCCCCTTGCGCAGACCCGCAGCCTCTTCGCGGCTTTGGAATGCGAAGAACTAGCGCACTATGAAGGCATGCTTGATGCGGATCCAGCCGCCGAAGGCGATAGTCTCCGCGCGCTGTTTACCACCTGGATTACGATCCCTGGCCCCAAGCGCAAGGAACTGATCAATGCGGTGGTGGCTGCTGGTGAGCGACTGTGCAGCACCCAGGCAAGTGAGCCGTGGATGACCACCGTGATGGGTACCGTGGCCAAGCTCAATGAACAGTACCCAGGTGATATCGGCGTTCTGGGAGCGCTTCTGCTCAACCACATTGTCCTGCAGCCGGGGGAGGCGATTTACCTCGACGCCGGGCAGCTGCATGCCTATGTCTCCGGCTTAGGCGTAGAGATCATGGCCAACTCCGATAACGTGCTACGCGGCGGATTGACCCCGAAGTTCGTTGACGTTCCTGAACTGGTCAAGGTCCTCACCTACGAGGCGGCTGAAGACCCGCGAGTGGAGTTAGTGGATGCCTCCGAAACCGGAAACGTGAAGGGCGCGAAGGCATGGTCCTATCCGGTACCGATTGAGGAATTCCTGCTGGACCGTGTAGAGCTTTCCGGCGAGGAGAGCGTCGATGTCGACAGCGATGGCCCGATGATTCTGCTGTGTACCTCCGGCGCAGCTGCGTTGAGCAACGCGGAGGCAGAGAGCCTCAACTTAAGCGCGGGCCACGCTGCGTGGCTCCCTGCCAACGACCCTGTTGCTACCGTCCGCGCTGCCGGTGCCGAGGGTGCTGAGGTATTCATCGCCCGCGTCTAAGCCCGCGGCATGGGGCCAGCCTTAAAACTGTGCAGCTGCCCAGGCTTTGTGTGCGCCTGGGCAGCTGTGAGGGGATTTAAGTGTGAGAGAATTTAAGCCGACTCTGTGATCGCCGGTCCGGCGGTTGGCTCGGGGGAGCTTTCAGCCGGAGCAGTGGCGGTGGGGGTTGCTGCAGAAGGTTCCTCGGCAACGGGGGCATCATCCGTCGGCGCCGCTGGGGTGGGAGCCTCGTTGCTTCGATGAGTCTCGGCGTCGCGCCCCGGAGTTTTCGCGCCATCGCCGATTAGTGGGGCGGTTCCTTCCCACGGTTTCTTGCCTGCTTCGCGGGGTTCTGTGGGGTTCTCAGCATCAGGTGCGGGAGCTTCGTGGGTGAACCCAGCTGGCCGCGGATTGAAGGACTCAGGGGAGTCAGAAGGTTCTTCAGGCTGTGGCTGCCCGGAGGACTGCGGGCCAGCGTGGTGGTCCTCCGTTGGGCTCTCTTGTGGAACGATCGTCGGTGACTCCGGTGTGGTCGGCGGCTGCGTCGGCTCTGAGCTCGGCTGAGGAGAGCCCGGTACTGGCGACCCAGGGGCCGTCGTAGCGGAACCTTCAGATGGCGGCGCAGTGGGAGCCGTGCTGAGCGGAGCCTGCGGGTACTGCGTGTTCGGCGTTACCTGCGGCTGCTGGTTCTGCAGCGAGGAGACATTATCAGGGCGGTAGACAGCCGTGGGCGCAGCCGGTTCCGTGCGGTTCACTACGGCATTCGGTGCCAAATACGGATCCTCCGCGGGTGCGGCAACCTGAGTCTGGGACTGCTTGGAGCGCGTCGAGGTCGGGGAGGCCGTGGTGGTGTAGGAGTGCGTTGCCGAAGATGACGTGGCCGGAGCGCTTGAGGCAGCGGTGGCGGCGGAGGGCTTGGATACCACGGAATCCGGCGCGCTCATGCGCCAAACTGCGATGCCAACGGCGACGGCGCATAGGAGGCCTGCCACGACGAAAGCCACAATGCGGCGAGGGGTGCTCGTCATGCGGGGCGCTCTCCTTCCTACTCAAATTGCTGCGCAAAAGCCTGCTCAAATGTCACAAGACGGTAACAACGATAACACGAAACTGAGGATAGTAAATGGGCTGGGCAATAATCCCCACGCGCTTCTTATGCGAGCCGGTCTTCGGTGCGCTGTAGAAGGAGAGAGAAATGTGAAAGAGGAAGGAAAGGTAAATAGCTAGTGCCGTAATAAAACGGGCCCGCGGGAGCAAGCCTTGCATACGTGCGCCTAAAGAATGGTAGAACTTGGATTAGATAGCGGCTGCGCGGCGTGCCCCGCCTGCGAATCCGCACCGGCCCACCGTGGATATAAGAACACAGACCCCTAATTCACCAGAGCATAAAGGAGAAAACAATGAGCTCATGGGATGAAGACATCTTCGCTGACGAGGCCAACGTCGACTTCTTGGATGAACTGGCTGATCTAGAGGATGAAGAGATCGTTGCTGCGGTCGATGATGCCTGCGCGCTTGCGGCTTCAGGTGAGGCGCAGACTGAAGAGGAGCAGCGCAATGCCCTAGCGGCGGCCACGATTGCTGCCATCTGGGCAGGTGCTCCGTTCAGTGCCGGGGAGGTCGTTGAGGACTACCCCTTCATCCGGGATCTCGCCGGCTCCGGCAGCGAGAACCTGAACGAAAACGCGCTCGAGCTGATCGAAGGTGTGGAAGAGGACTATGACCTTGAGCCCTTCATTGAGGCTCTGTCGTAGAGCCAGCTTTCCTAGAAACAGCTCGAGCACCAGATACACCAAGCATGCTGATCAGTATTGAAGGAATTGACGGCGCGGGTAAGAACACCATCACCCAGCGCTTGCGGGAAGAACTAGCCTGCGATGTCGAAGTCTTAAGCTTCCCGCGCTACGAAGACTCCATCCATGCCCAGCTCGCGCAGGAGGCGCTCTACGGGCATATGGGTGACCTCACCGATTCGATCTACGGGATGGCCACGCTCTTTGCGCTGGATCGGCGGGGCGCCAAGGAACAGCTCCTCACCGCCGCTGCGTCCTCGGACTCTCTGCTCATTCTGGACCGCTATGTGGCCTCCAACGCCGCGTACTCTTCCGCGCGGGTGGGAGGGGAGCTCATTGTTGATTGGATTTATGAGCTCGAATTCGAGCGCTTCGGCCTGCCGGTGCCGCAACTGCAGGTCTTTTTGGATACCGACGTAGCCCTTGCCGGCCAGCGTGCCGTGGCCCGTGCAGCAGAGGATGAGGGACGCAACCGCGACCGCTATGAACGCGATGCCGCTCTGCAGTCACGCACGGCGGCTGCCTACCGTCGGTTGGCGGAGCAGCAGTGGGCAGGGCGGTGGATCGCCACCGCGGATGCCGATATGATTATCCAAGCTGTCAAGGAGCTTGTAGGAGAACAATAACGTGGCACCGAAAATCTTGGTCGTGGATGATGATCCGGCGATTGCCGAAATGCTTACCATCGTGCTCGAGGCGGAAGGGCTGGAACCTATTGCCGTCAACGATGGTAATGAGGCCATCCCGGCCTTCCGCGAGCATGACCCCGATCTGATCCTGTTGGATCTCATGCTTCCGGGCATGAACGGCGTTGATATCTGCCGTGCCATCCGTACCGAGTCCTCGGTGCCTATCGTGATGCTCACCGCAAAGACCGATACCGTCGATGTGGTCCTTGGCCTCGAATCGGGGGCGGATGACTACATCACCAAACCCTTCAAGCCGAAAGAGCTCATCGCCCGTATCCGTGCGCGCCTGCGCCGGATTGACGGGGGTACGAGCGAAATAATTGAGGTAGGGGACCTGCTTATCGACGTCCCCGAGCACACCGTCACCCGTAAGGGCGGCGAGGAGATCTCGCTGACCCCGCTAGAGTTCGACCTCCTGCTGGAGATGGCTCGAAAGCCCGGACAGGTGCACACCCGCGAGGCGTTGCTCGAATCCGTCTGGGGTTACCGCCACGCTTCCGATACTCGCTTGGTCAACGTGCATGTTCAGCGCCTGCGCGCAAAGATCGAGCACGACCCAGAAGATCCACACATCGTGCTCACGGTGCGCGGTGTGGGATACAAGACTGGAAAAATCGCCGAGTAAAGGACTACCGCTATTTTTGGTTGGTTAAGGCGAGCCCGGGATGGCGTCGTCGAGCGCTGGCGCACGTCCCTGCAGACACGTGTCTTGGGCATGATGCTGGTCGCCTCCACGGTGGTCATGATCATCCTGGCGTATGCACTGGTGTCGGTGTTGACACAACAGCTCGTGAGCCAGAAGGAAGACACCGCACTGCAGGAGCTCGACCGCGCCCGTGTGGCCGTGGAGCAGCAGATCGATGCCACCGGCACAGCAAATTCAACGCAGGTGCGCATCAACTCTGCGCGCGCCGCCTTGGGCCAAATGTCGGCGCAACAGCCCGATGCCCAAGCCGTGTATGAGCCGGTCATCGTCGTGGAAAACTCAGACGGCACGGCCACGACCTCGCCGGAGGGCTACCGTATTCCCGATGGGATGCGCGAGCTCGTCGGCCGCGGTCAGGTTGTCCAGCAATATGCCACGGTGGACCAGCAGTCGGGGGCGACCTATAACGCGTTGATGGTGGGCACACCCATCGAAAGTGATATCCCGAATACCCAGGTCTACCTCGTATTGTCCATGGAGTCCGAGGAGTCCACGATGGCGCTTATGCGTGGTCTGCTCTCGGCTGCCGGAGTGGTGGTCGTGGTCCTCCTCGTGGGTATTGCCTGGCTGGCTACCCAGCAGGTGATCGTCCCGATTCGCTCCGCATCCCGCATTGCACAACGATTTGCCGCCGGCCACCTGCGCGAGCGCATGGTGGTCAACTCGGATGATGAGATGGGCCGCCTTGCTTCCTCTTTCAATGACATGGCAGACAAGCTGTCAAAGCAGATTACCCAGCTGGAGGAATATGGCGACCTCCAGCGGCAGTTCACTTCCGATGTCTCTCACGAGTTGCGCACGCCGCTGACGACGGTGCGCATGGCGGCGGATGTCATCGCGGAAGACGCAGAAGAGTTCAACCCCTACACCAAACGTTCGGCGGAGTTGCTCATCAAGGAGCTGGACCGTTTCGAGGACTTGCTCGCGGACCTTTTGGAGATCTCTCGCCACGATGCAGGCGTGGCTGATTTGTCCACGGCCTCCCTTGATATTCGCTCCTGCTTGGACTCCGCACTGAGCCAGGTGGAACACCTCGCCGCCGAGTTGGGGGTGGAGGTTATCGTTCATGCCCCAGAGGAACCCGTGGCTGTGGAATGCGATTCGCGCCGCGTCGAGCGCATCTTGCGTAACCTGCTCGCGAACGCCATTGATCACTCTGAAGGCAACCCCGTTACCGTGGATATCGACGCGACTGAGGATGCTGTTGGCATCGCCGTCACCGATTCTGGCGTGGGACTCAAGGAAGGTCAGGAGGAGCTGGTGTTCAACCGCTTCTGGCGCGCGGATTCCTCGCGCAAGCGCCACTCAGGCGGAACCGGCTTAGGCTTGGCCATCGCTCGCGAGGATGCCGTGCTCCATGGAGGCACTCTGGATGCCATCGGCTACTTCGGCATCGGCTCGCGCTTCCGTCTAATCCTGCCACGCACCCCGGGGGAAGCGGTGGAATCTGAGCCCATTGCCCTCGAGGTCCCGGGCGCTCCGAAGCCCGTCGAAGCGGAGGAACAGTCCGCGCTCGACGTGAGCACTGAACTAGGAGCCCCTGCAGTAAAGGCAGAGCCGGATAACGGGATAGTGTGGCCCTCGGAGCGCGAAGCGCGTGGCGCGGAAGCGCCGTTCAATCAAGACATCGTCCCCGATTTCGACGAGGAGGCCCAGCGATGATTCCGGCCCGCCGCTCACTCGCAGTGCTCAGCTGCGTCGCGCTTACTACCCTCGTCGGGTGCTCGACTTTGCCGCATAACACTGATCCCCAGGTGATCGGCACCTTTGAACCTCATGAGCGGGCAGACGATGCCGTCGTGGAGCCCCGCACCGATAGCGAACCGGACCTCTTAGTCCGTGACTTCTATTCGGCCGTGGCGATTCCCACTGGCAACTACGCTGCTGCGCGCACCTTCCTTTCCTCCGAAATCGCTAATACCTGGGATCCCACGGATACCGTGCTCGTCGTGGATTCCATCGACCTTGTGACCTCAAACATGGAAGACGGTGCCCTCGAGTATTCGGTGCGCGGCAACATCATCGGCCGTCTGGCGAATGGTGGGGCCTATGTCCCGGATAACTCGCGTCTTGAGGCGACTGTCCGCCTGCGCCAGTTCAATGGGCAATGGCGCATTACCGACCTGCCTACTGGTGCGGTGATCGAGCGCACGGAACTGCGCAACCGCTACCGCCCGCAGTCGCTGTACTTCTTCGGTACAACCCAGCGCCTACTGGTGGCGGACCGTCGGTGGCTCTACTCGGGAAAGGGCTCGATCGCTTCAGAGTTGGTCACCCTCCTGCTACAGGGTCCGTCTTCTGATATCGCTCCGGCGACCTCCACCTTGATCCCGAAGGATGCCACTTTCTTAGGCATCAACGATGGTGTGTATGAATTCAGTGGGATGTCAGCAATGAGCCAGGAGGAGCGCCTTAAATTTGCCTCCCAGTTGGTCTGGACTCTCAACAACGCGGAGATCACTAATTCAGTTCGCGCCACCATCGATGGCAGCCCCTTGGTTGACAACATGGAGGAGATGACCATCGATGATTTCGCCGAGTTTAACCCAGAGGTAGCTGCCCAATCCGTGCCCAAGCTCTACGCCGTCAACGACGGCTCCCTGCTGGAAGTCAAGGGCGAAGGTAGCACCGAGGTACAGGGCATGGCCGGCCAGATCCATGACATCCAGTCCGCCGATATCTCGGATGAGGGGATGGTGGCCGCGGTGCGTAAGCGTTCTGAGAAGGAATCGCAGCTGGCGATGGGCGAGCTCGGCCACGGACTCAAGGGCTCGGTCAAAGGCGAAACCCTAGCCCGCCCCACCTTTGAGGTGGGCGGCCAGGTGGCGTGGACCGTTGTTGACGGCAAACATGTAGTCCGTGTGACGCGTTCGCCGGCGACTGGCGAACTGAGCACCGCGGAGGTGGACACCTCTGCACTGGAGAACATGGAGGGAGAGATCTCGGTCATTCGACTGTCCCTCACGGGAGCCCGTATCGCCATGATCATCGACGGCAGCATTTACACCGGCGTGGTGGCCCGCGCGACCTCGGGCGAGCGGCGTATCGTCAACATCCACCAAGTTGGTCCAGAGCTGACCGGCTCGGCCTTGTCCGTGGAGTGGCAGACGGATGGTTCTTTGCTCGTGGGTACCTCGGCGTCGAATTCGCCCGTGTGGCGTATTGAGCAAGACGGTTCCTCTGCTACCACCTTACCCACCGGAAATATCACCGCGCCGGTGGTGGCGGTGGCTTCCTCACCGTCGACGCACTACGTCACCGATGCGCATGCTCTACTGCAGCTTCCCGCAGGCGGATCTGAACGCTCGTATTGGCGTGAAGTCGAAGGCCTGCAGGGAGTGCGATCCTCACCCATCATCGCGCGCTAGAGTCGCGCTAAAGTGGGGCGCATGCCGAAGAATCGGGGGATAGGGGAGGTCACGGCCGCTCTCGTGGAGCTTTTCTTGCCACGCCCCTGCGCTGGGTGCGGGGGAGAAACAGCTGCGGGCGGGGTGTTGTGCGCTTCCTGCCAGGAACACTTGCGGCAGGTTCCACGCCGGGTGGAACGGCCGCGGCCCCTGGGGTTTCCGGCATGGGCTCTTGGTCCCTATTCCGATACTCGCCGTGGTGTCATCATCGCCATGAAGGAACACGGGCACCACGCAGTGCGTGCTCACCTCGGGGCGGTGTTCGCTGCCGGCATCGATTACTTGCGCGCCCGCGGTGATATCCCGGAGACTGGGTTGCTCGTGCCGGCGCCGACGCGCGTGTCCTCGGCTCGTCGCCGCGGTGGCGATCCTGTTGCCGCGCTGTGCCAGGCAGCGGCTGCCAGGCTTCCAGGCTGGGCTGTGGTTAATGCCCTGAGCACGGCTAAAAGCAGTGCGGATCAATCAGAGCTCAGCGCCGTGGAGCGCGCCGATAACATGCGGACAGCCGTGCTGTTGCGTCCCGCCGCCCGCGAACTAGTGGGGAAGAACGTGATGCTTGTCGACGACGTCATCACCACCGGCGCAACTCTGCGTGCTAGCGCCGCGCGTGTATGGGCTATCGGGGGTGACGTCGCGGGCGCAATTGTGCTGGCAGATGCGTAGGGCGGGCCATCATCATGCATGAGTGTAGGGGCCAGTCATCGTGTAGGTTATGACCAGTGGTAACATGAGGGGTGTCACAGGGAAGCGGGCTTCCGGCTCCTTATCACAGGCTTGTAGAAGTCCGCAGAATGTGCAGTCATTCAGTCCCCACGAGTATAGGGAGGCATTTCATGTCCCAGCAGACCAACGCTCAGGTCACCATCACCGGCCGTAACGTGGAGGTTCCGGAGCACTTCCAGGAACGTGTCACTGAAAAACTAGCCAAGATCGAGCGCCTTGATCCGACCCTGACCTTCTTCCACGTGGAGCTGCAGCACGAGCCGAACCCGCGCCGCGAGTCCGAGGCAGAGCGTCTGCAGATCACCGCTACCGGTAAGGGGCACATCGCTCGCGCCGAGGCGAAGGAAGATTCTTTCTATGCGGCACTCGAGACCGCTCTGGGCAAGATGGAACGCTCCCTGCGCAAGGTTAAGGTGCGCCGTGAGAACGTGAAGTCCGGCCACCGCGCCCAGAAGGGTACTGGTCAGATCGCCGCTGAGCTGGTCGCTGAAGCTGAGGCAGCTAAGCCCGCTAAGGAAGAGCGCTACATCGATCCCTACGCCGAGACTGTCGAGGATGTTCGCCCGGGCCAGGTTGTCCGCTTCAAGGAGCACCCAGCAACCCCGATGTCTGTTGATGATGCGCTCAGCGAGATGGAGCTGGTCGGCCACGACTTCTACCTCTTCATCAACGAGGAGAACAACAAGCCTTCTGTGGTTTACCGCCGCCACGCATTCGACTACGGTCTTATTTCCCTGACGGATGCTGATGCTTAAGGCCTGAGCCTTAAAGGCCGTAGGGCCTAACACACAGGCTCCCTGCCCCGCAGCGCACACGCGCAGCGAGACAGGGGGCCTTCTTATGTCCCTATTAGGCATTGTTAATCTTCGATCATCTTTTTTCGTGACGGCCGAGGGGAGCGTCCTGCAAACGTCGGGGTGGGGGCAGAATTGCGCTTTGGGTTGGGTGGCGAATCGTGAGAGAAAAGCTAGTGAGTACAATGGCGACGAGTTAACTTATTTGTCGCGACAAGAAGGACTATCTAGACGTGTTTGGACTTTCCAAGCTGCTCCGTGCCGGTGAGGGGCGCACCGTCAAGCGCCTGGCCAAAATTGCAGATGATGTTATTGCCTTAGAAGATAAATTCGCGGCGCTGTCGGACGACGAGCTCAAGGCTAAGACTGACGAGTTTAAGAAGCGTCTGGCGGATGGCGAAAAGATGAATGACATCCTTCTCGAAGCCTTCGCCACCGTGCGTGAGGCTGCCTGGCGCGTGCTTGACCAGAAGCACTACAAGGTGCAGGTTATGGGCGGTGCCGCCCTGCACTTCGGCAACGTCGCTGAGATGCGCACCGGTGAGGGCAAGACCCTGACCTCGCTGCTGCCGGCCTACCTCAATGCGCTGGAGGGCAAGGGCGTACACATCGTGACGGTCAACGATTACTTGGCCAAGCGTGACGCCGAGATGATGGGCCGTGTCCACCGCTGGCTGGGCCTCACCGTTGGCGTCATCCTCTCCGAAATGCGCCCTGCGGAGCGTAAGGAAGCTTATGCTTGCGACATCACGTACGGCACCAACAATGAGCTGGGCTTTGACTACCTGCGCGACAACATGGTCCGCTCGCTCAATGACACGGTCCAGCGTGGCCACAATTACTGCATTGTGGATGAGGTTGACTCCATCCTGATCGACGAGGCTCGTACCCCGCTCATTATTTCCGGACCGGTCGACGGCTCCTCCCAGTTCTACGGCGTTTTCTCCAAGCTAGCGCCGAAGATGCGCGAGGGCATCCACTACGAGGTGGACCACAAGAAGCGCACCATTGGTGTGCTGGAGGAGGGCGTCGAATTCGTCGAGGATCAGCTGGGCATTGAAAACCTCTACGCCCCAGAGCACTCCCAGTTGGTGTCCTACCTCAACAATGCCTTGAAGGCGAAGGAGCTCTTCACCCGCGATAAGGACTACATTGTCCGCAATGGCGAAGTGCTGATCGTGGATAGCTTCACCGGCCGTGTTCTGGCTGGCCGCCGCTACAACGAAGGTATGCACCAGGCTATTGAGGCAAAGGAAGAGGTGGAGATCAAGAACGAGAACCAGACTCTCGCCACCGTTACGCTCCAGAACTATTTCCGCCTCTACGACAAGATTTCCGGCATGACCGGTACCGCAGAAACCGAGGCTGCTGAGTTGCACTCCATCTATGGGCTAGATGTGGTGCCGATTCCGACGAATAAGCCGAACCAGCGTACCGATCACTCCGACCGCATCTACAAGACCCAGGAAGCCAAGTTCGCTGCGGTGGTGGATGACATCGAGGAACACGTTGCCGACGGCCAGCCGGTGTTGGTGGGTACCACCTCCGTGGAGCGCTCCGAGTACCTCTCGCAACTGTTGAGCAAGCGCGGAATCAAGCACTCGGTACTCAATGCGAAGCACCATGAGGAAGAGGGACAGATCGTCGCCCGTGCCGGCCGCCCGGGCGCCGTAACCGTCGCCACCAACATGGCCGGCCGCGGTACCGATATCGTGCTCGGCGGTAACCCCGAGGTCATCCTGGATGAGAAGCTGCGCGAGCGCGGCCTCGATCCCTTTGAGGATGAAGAGAAGTACCAGGAGGCCTGGGACGCCGAGATTGATCAGGAGAGGGAACGCTCCAAGCGCCTGGGCGACGAGGTCCGCGAGGCCGGCGGCCTGTACGTATTGGGCACCGAGCGCCACGAGTCGCGCCGTATTGATAACCAGTTGCGCGGCCGTTCCGGCCGTCAGGGTGACCCGGGTGAGACCCGTTTCTACCTGTCCATGCGTGATGAGCTCATGGTGCGCTTCGTGGGCCAGTCCATGGAGAATATGATGAACCGCCTCAACGTGCCAGATGATGTGCCGATCGAGGCCAAGATGGTCTCTAACTCCATCAAGGGTGCACAGGCACAGGTGGAAAACCAGAACTTTGAGATGCGTAAAAACGTGCTCAAGTACGATGAGGTACTCAATGAGCAGCGCAAGGTGGTATACGCCACCCGCCACGACATCCTCGAGGCCAGCGACATCAAGGACAACATCCGCGAGATGATCAACGACACCGTGTCTGCTTACGTGGCGGGTGCGACGGCTACCGGCTACGTGGAGGACTGGAACCTAGACGAGCTGTGGAATGCGCTGGAATCCCTCTACGGGCCGACCATGACGCACGAGGAGCTTGTCGCCGGTACCGAGTACGGCTCCGCCGGCGAGATTTCTGCGGAGCAGCTGCGCGATGCACTGTTGGCTGATGCGAATTCCGAGTACGACCAACTCGAAGAAGCTGTGAGCGCTATCGGTGGTGAGAGCCAGATGCGCAATACCGAGCGCATGATCATCCTGCCGGTTATTGACCAGAAGTGGCGCGAGCACCTCTATGAGATGGATTACCTCAAGGAAGGCATCGGTCTGCGTGCCATGGCGCAGCGAGATCCTCTGGTGGAGTACCAGAAGGAAGGCGGCGACATGTTCAATGCCATGAACGACGCGGTCAAGGAAGAAACCGTGCGCCAGCTGTTTATGCTGCGCAAGCAGTTCAAGGCGCAGGAAGAGGCAAACGCAGTGGATGAAGCGGAAGCCTAGGGCAACCTTGATGCGCCAGCGCTAGTCAACGCAGGACGCCGTGGGAATCATTCCCCACGGCGTCTTTTTATTGGAAGTAGTTAGGTATATACTGTCAGAACACTAATTATTGTTCTTCGGAGGTTGAGTCAGTATGCGCCGCTTGTCTCTGCGAGTAGGTCTATCCGTGTTCGCATCTGCCACCCTGCTGGGTGGCGGCGCAGCTGCTTCGGCTGTGGAACTAGCCCCAGAAGAGCAGTGCCAGCTGGCCTCCGTATTGGGCTCTCAAAGCGATGACTCCCTGAAGGGCGCTGCACTCAGCTCGCAGGATGTTGTCTCCACTCAGTGTGGCGCGGTGTCTGAACCGGAAAGTCTTGATGAAGCTACTGCGAAGCTTCCCGTGGTGGGGGCCACCATGTTTGGCGGCATCAGCCTAGCTTTGGTGAGCGCTTCTGCAGCCTTCGCCGGAATCGATTGGACACCCATCCTGATCAAGCTGGGATCGATGTTTTAAGACCAGCGCTAAGTCATAGGCGTGATTTCTAGGGCTCCTCAAGACCGCAAACTCATCTTTTCAGAACCTCTGTCTCTTGCGTCAGTGGGTTTGCAGGCCGCCCGAAAGTAAGCGGAAAGACCGCAGGTGTCGGCCGGTTGCAGCGCCGGTAAAAGCGCGCCGTGTTGAGCCTAAGAGCACCGAACCGAAGAACTCACCATTTGAGCGCGCGTGCAAGCTGCGCAGCGTCATTCCTCCGTGCGATTCTGCAGCTGCCTGGGCTTTCCTCCAGGCGCGCACATGCTTAGTGATTTCTGGGGCGAAGCGTGGGTTATTGAGATGACTCAAAGGCCGCAAGGCGGCGGCGACTTCGAGAACTATGACAACGAGACCACGGATCTCTTCCCGCGTGGCCAGGTCGCGAGCTGTGGGCTCGCGCTCATAGCGGATACGTTGCGGGGCAACATACAGTTGTAGGTGGCTCATGCCGGGGATGGGGGTGTACATGTGAATAGCGTCCTCTTCCGCAGTGCGCGGTACGGAGGAAAGCGCTGAAGCAAGGATCGGGGGATGGCACAGAGAAGGAAGCTGGATGTACGTTCATTGTGCCATGGCAGCCCCGTCTGCGGCTAGAGCTTTGCAGCGCATTGGCCGGTGAGAGCAGGCGGGCGGTATGTTCGCTATACTTTCGGACGATAAACACAGTTCAATGCGAAGGGTAGATAATATGCGTGGACTCATCGTCGATTTTGTAGGCGTGCTTGACGGCACCGAAGAGGACGTCAAGCGCTGGCGGGAACTATTCGCCGCCGCGAAATCCAACGGAGTTGCCACCGCTATCCTTTCCAACGATCCGGGCGGCCCAGGTGCGGAGCACATTCGAGAGTGGGAATACCGCGGCATCGTGGATGCCGTGGTGCTTTCTGGCGAGGTTGGCGCTGAGAAGCCGGACCGTGCTGCCTTCCAAGCCGCGGCAGATGCTATTGACCTGCCGATTAATGATTGCGTCATGGTGGATGATTCCATCGTTAACGTGCGCGCTGCTGTGGAGAACGGCATGGTGGGCATGCTCTACACGGTCTTCGACCGCACGAGCGTTGAGGTTCAGGCAGTCTTCGACATTGAAGGTGAGTTCTAAGTGTCGAAGGATGTGCGCGTCTTCCTGCCGGCTACCTTCGGCATGCTGGCTGAGCTTGAGGAGACCGGCCAGCTCGCCGCACGCAGTGGTTGGGGTTTTGCGCTAACACCCGCGCTGCGTGAGTTCTATACCGAAGGCGACGAGGAAGAAATTGAGTACTCTGCCTTCCTTGAAGCTTCCATGGCTTCATTGCGCCTGCTGGCTATCGGGGACGAAGAAAAGTTTCCCCACCGACGCGTGGTCATCTCCGTCGACGTGGATGAGTCCGTGGTGACTCCGAAGCCAGACATGGGTGAGCCCGTCGTGGCCCTCAATCCTGCCACGATCACGAAGGCTAACCTGCAGGCTATCCACGTGGATATCGAGGAATCCGAAGCCGCTACGGCCAAGGCTATAGACGCTATCGACAACGCTGACCTCGGAGATGAGGACGCTGAGCTCGCAGTGGGTGATGCTTTGGACAATTTCATGGCATTTTATGACCCCACCGAACTACCCATCCTCGTGGAGCTTCTCTAAGGATCTACTGGGAAATAATCACCGGTGCCTCACGCGTGGTGCTAGTCTAAGCCTCTAACGCCATCGCTTTAGAAGGAGCACCACCATGAAGAGATCCCGTCTTGCTAGCCTTGTCACCGCCGCTGCCCTGAGCACCGCTGCGCTTGTCGCTGCACCAGTTGCCGGCGCAGAGGAGCCTGCAGCACCGATCGCGCAGGTGCACGCGGATCGCAGCAAGCCGGAACCTGGGAACCCAGACCCTGATATGGCCGTGAAGCCCACGACCCCGTGGCTGCGCATCCTGGAAGGTTCATCCCAGGGTCCAGCGGCCGTCATTATCTCCGTCCTCTTCGGCATCATCAGCATTGGCTTCGCCGCCTACAAGGAGTTTGGTGATTACCTGCCCAAGTTGGGCTAATTATTGATAATCTGCGGGGGTAAAACTTTAGCTCGATCGAAAGGTTTCCTCAGTATGTCTTCCTCTCGCCTTCGCCGCGTAGTTGCTGCTTCCAGCTTGTCGGTTGCGGTTCTTGCCGGTGGTGTCGCAGCCCCCACGGCGGGCGCGGTAAGCACCACCATCAAGGATGAGAAGTGCACCATCACCTTGAGCGAGGAGGAAGCCAGCGACCTGAAGAATGCGGAGTCGAAGGCCAATGATGTCGACAGCAGCTTGCTAAAGAATGGCCTTAAGATTTCGCCCAAGGACGCGGAGAAGCGTGCTCGCGACGTAGAGAACCAATCGGACGAGCTCTACCGTGCTCTGGCTGGCTATGAGGCAGAGGTCGAGCTCGGCGATGAGGACGCCGTCAAGCGCGCAAAGAACAACATTGCGGTGGTAGAGGCCTTCCGTGTGATTGCGCCGGACTACGTCAAGGCCCTCAACGCCTGTGCGAAGAAAGAAGAGTTCAATAAGGAAGAGGAGACCGGTGGCAACACCTCCTCCAACATCGACACCGGTGGCGCTATCATCCTCGGCGTTTCCGGCGGCTTGGCCGTGATCCTTATGGTTCTCCGCGCGGCTGGTCCCTTCCTTAAGACCGTTCTGCCGCCGCAGCTGGCAGCAATGCTTCCGCTTTAAAACTAGGCCCCGTTAGGGCGCCTAAGGCCTTTCCTGCGCTAGGAGTAAGGCCCTTAGGCCTTAGGCCCAATCGACGTTGGTGCGCAGGGAAGCCAGCAGGTTGCGAACCGCATCACGGCGGCGTGCAGAAGCTGTCCCTTCCTCTATGCTGAGGTCCAACCCGCATTCGGGGTCCGCGGGTGGCCCGGCATGCGTGCAGCCACGCGGGCAATCCTCAATCGCTTCGGCAAGATCATCGAAGACCTCAATGACGTTTTCCGCATCAATGTGGGCTAGGCCGAAGGAGCGGATGCCTGGGGTATCAATGATCCACCCGCCATGCGGGGTGCTTCCTTCCGCCGGCAGTCGCAGCGCCACCGACTGCGTCGATGTATGGCGGCCTTTGCCCACGGCGGAGACTTCGCCGGTTTCGCGGTTGGCATCCGGGACGAGCCGGTTGACCAAGGTTGATTTACCCACACCGGAGTGGCCGATGAGGGCCGTGACATGTCCATCAATTGCGGCACAGACCTGCTCCAGTCCATCGTCCACGCCAGCTTCCACCACGGTGACATCCAAGTCCGCAAACTCTTGGGCGAACGGAGTGGGGTCGGTGAGGTCGGTCTTCGTCAGGCACAGGACCGGCTGGATATTGCCGGCGAAGGCCGCGATGAGAGCACGCTCCACGAATCCGGAGCGCGGCGGTGGATCCGCCACAGCACTCACGATCAGCAGGCGGTCTGCATTCGCCACCACGATGCGCTCATAAGGGTCTGTGTCATCCGCGGTGCGCCGAAGGACGGAAGTGCGCTCCTCTAGCTTCACGATGCGCGCGAGGGTGTCCTTCTTACCAGAAGTATCGCCCACGACGCCGACCCGATCACCGACCTCGACGGGCGTGCGGCCCATCTCGCGGGCGCGCATAGCGGTGACGACTGGGCCATCATTATCAAGGGCAACTCCCCAGCGCCCGCGGTCCTTGGTGATGACCATGCCGAACTTGGCATCCTTGTGCTTCGGACGGTCCTTCGTGCGGGGGCGCGACCCTTTGCCCGGCCGGATACGGACATCAGATTCGTCGTAGCTGCTCGCGCGCCTAGCCATGGATCATGGCCTCCCACATCTTGGCGAAGCCGGGCAGAGTCTTGGACGTGGTATCGATGTCCTCGACCTCGACACCGTCGACTGCCAGGCCAATGATGGCGCCAGCGGTGGCCATGCGGTGGTCGGCGTAGGAGTGCCACTGGCCGCCGTGGAGTGGGGCAGGGGTGATGCGGAGGCCGTCGTCAAGCTCAGTGACGTTGCCGCCCAAGCCGTTAATCTCTGTAGCGAGGGCCGCCAGACGGTCCGTCTCATGGCCGCGCAGGTGCGCGATGCCGGTCAGGGTTGACGGCGTTGAGGCCAGAGCACACAGCGCGGCTACGGTCGGGGTGAGCTCGCCGATATCTCCCATATCGAGATCGATGCCGCGCAGGCATGCTAGACCCTCCTGTGGGCCAGTGACCTGCAGGTAGGGATCTTGGCGAGGGGCCTGCGGGACGTACTCAACCTGTGCCCCCATCTGTTCCAGGATGCCGCGGAAAGCATCACCCGGCTGGTCCGTTTCCTCCGGCCAGTTCGGAATACTCACGCTGCCGCCGGCGACGGCCGCGGCAGCCAAAAACGGTGTGGCGTTGGACAGGTCCGGTTCGATGTACCACTCGCGGCCGTCAATCTTTCCAGGACGCACGACCCAATTATCCTCGCCCGCGACCACATGCACGCCGGCATCACGCAACATGCCGATGGTCATCAGGATGTGGGGCTGGGAAGGGACCGTGCCGCCTTCGTGGCGCACGCTGATGCCGTTGCGGTAGCGCGCCCCGGCCAGGAGCAAGCCGGAGACGAACTGGGAAGAAGCGGAGGCATCAATGGTGACTTCGGCGCCCTCCGGAATGCCATGGGGCGTGATGCTAAGTGGCAGGCTATCGCCTTCGATGTCGACGCCCAACTCACGCAAGGCCATGGTCATCGTGGACATGGGGCGCTTGCGGGCATAAGGGTCACCGTCGATGACAACGGGCCCATCGGCCAGCGCTGCCACCGGAGGCAAGAAGCGCATGATCGTGCCAGCCAGGCCACAATCGACGGTCGCGCCGTGGAGCTGGCCCGGCGTCACGCGCAGGTGCGGTCCCCACTCGGAGATACCTACGCCCATGGCCTGCAAAGCTTCTTTCATCAGGTCAGTATCGCGGGAGACCAGCGGGTTGTAGATGATAGAAGGTGAGTCGGCCAACGCAGCGAGGATGAGGGCGCGGTTGGTCATCGACTTTGACCCGGGAACTTCCTGAGTCCAGGACAACGGGCCGGCGGGTTGGGGAGCACACCAGAAAGCAGACATGTAGTCCATAATAAAGGGCATGTGCGGAAGATTTGTTCTGTTCACCGAGTCCCTACTGGAGGAAGTCGGAGCGTGGGAATCCATTACGGAAGTTCATGCGCCGGAAGGCCTGCCGCCGGCACGCTATAACATTGCTCCAACCCAGCCCATCGCCATCGTGCGGGTTGCGGAGGAGACCGCCCGTGTGGAGCCAGCGCGCTGGGGGCTTATCCCGCACTGGAAGAAGGACCTCGACGGCCCGCCGCTGTTTAATGCCCGCGCGGAGACTGTGGCGCAGAAACCTTCCTTCCGGGATGCCTTCAAAGCACAGCGCTGCGTTATCCCGCTGGATGGTTACTACGAGTGGAAAGCCGGTGGGGATAAGAAGGCCAAGAAGCAGCCCTATTATGTGACCGGGCCCGATGGCCTGCTGTGGGCGGCTGGTTTGTGGGCCACGGGGTTGGAGAGGCTCTCGGCCACGATGGTGACCACGGATGCCACGGAGGAGATGGCGTGGCTGCACCACCGCTTGCCCAAGTTTCTAACTGCAGATGAAATCGCGCCCTGGCTGGCGGGGGAGGCGCTGCGGGAGCCGAGCTCTGTGCGCGGCTTTCAGGCACGCCCGGCCGACCCCGCAGTGGGCAACGTGCGCAACGACTACGCAGAGCTTATCGACGAACCACCGGCCACCACCTTGTTCTAGTGCGCGAGAGCTAGTCGGCGAGCACGTCGGCGAAGGAGAGCTCCAGCACGCGGGGGAGATCCTCCGGATTCATCTCAATGTCGAGGCCACGCTTGCCGCCGGAGAAAAAGATGGTGTCGAAGAGCAGCGCGGTCTCGTCAACGACAGTGGGCAGGACATGTTTGTGCCCTAACGGGGAGATGCCGCCGGGGATGTAGCCGGAGGACTTGGAGGCGTCGGCAGGCGCGGCCATTGTGGCCTTGGACGCACCGAAAGCGGCGGCGGCCTTCTTGAGACTGAGCTGGTGTGTGACCGGAAGGACGCAGACGGAGAGTTGGCGTTTGGGGCCTTTGCCGGCGCTCAGATCAATGACGAGGGTTTTGAAGATACGCTCAGGAGTAACGTCGAGGGCCGCAGCGGCTGCCTCGCCGAAGTTTTCGCGACCGCCATCAAAGGTGGAGACGTGGTGGTCAATACCTGCCTCTTCGAGGAGTTTGAGAGCGGGGGTAGCGGCACGCGGGGTCTTCTTGGACATATAAACCACCCTAGTCCTGAGCGCTAGGATGGTCGGTATGGCCACAGAAACGACGAGCGAGACGCTTCAGAAACAGCGGTTGTTTGAGGAGCAAGCCTTGCCCTTGCTGGACCAGCTTTACGGCGGAGCGATGCGTCTGACGCGCAACCCGCAAGACGCGGAGGATTTGATCCAAGAGACCTACCTCAAGGCCTTTAGCAACTTCGATTCCTTCAAACAGGGGACGAACTTGAAGGCGTGGCTGTACCGCATCATGACGAATACCTACATCAATTCCTACCGGAAGGCCAAGCGCCGCCCAGTGGAATCCTCAGCGGATGAGCTTAGTGACTTTCAGCTGTATACCACGGCCGGACATGACTCCACGGGCCTAGAGTCAGCGGAGGTTGAAGCGCTCAAGCAGATGCCGGATTCGGAGATTTCCGAGGCCATGAATGACCTGCCGGAGGATTACCGCATGGTGGTGTACTACTCGGATGTGGTGGGTTTGGCCTATAAGGAAATCGCAGAAGTGATGGGCACTCCGTTGGGGACGGTCATGAGTCGCCTCCACCGCGGAAGAAAATTGCTTCGTGCGGCGTTGAAGGACGTAGCACGAGACAAAGGCATTGGTCGCAACCACCCAGAGATGGAGGAGAAGTAATGGAACGCGCAACAGGACGCAATTGCGGTGCGTGTAACTCTCCGGAGGTTGAAGCGCTCTTTCGGGAGCTATTCGATGAATCAACGAGCTATGCGCGAGCACTGGAAATCCGCGAGCACCTCGCGCAGTGCGATGCCTGTCAGCAGCGCGTCGAGAGCGAGGAAGTAGTCCGCGCACTCGTGCGCAAATGCTGTGGGGGACAGGTCGCACCTCAGTCACTGCGCCAGCGCATTAGCGTGCAGATTACGCGGACTGAGATTACCTGGGGATAGGGCCTCGAGCGCCTAAAACCGGCTCAGGATATGCAAAAGGGCTCGTTCCCTCCCTCGATTCGTGAGGGGAAGAAACGAGCCCTAAATTACTGACGTTATGCGCCAGGACGCTTGCCGTGGTTAGCGGGCTTCTTACGGCGATCCTTGCGCTTGCGGCCACGCTTGCTCATCGTATGCTCCTTCTGTTAAAGGGAAATGAACTCATTCAACTGTAGCGGCAGGGTATGCCGAGGTGTTAATCGGGGGTGCGCTTACTGTGGGTTTCTTAAGCGGAAACGCGGGCGCGAGCGCGGCTGCGGTTACGGCGCTTGATAGCGCGGCGCTCCTCCTCAGAGAGGCCGCCCCACACGCCGGCATCCTGGCCGGACTCGAGGGCCCACTTGAGGCAAGAGGAAGCGACCGGGCAGCGGTTGCAGACCAGCTTGGCCTTAGCGATCTGGGTGAGTGCAGGGCCGGAATTACCGACAGGGAAGAAGAGCTCCGGGTCTTCGTCGCGGCAAACAGCTTCGTGGCGCCAATCCATGATTGAAATCTCCTAACAAATTTTTGACAGCAGTAGATGAAAGCAGGCGCACCAAGGGCAGTTCACGGCAGTGAACTGTTCCGAGTGCTACGGGGTTTAAGTGAACTGGTCTGCGGTCAGTGGGGCCCTGTCTTGAGTTGGGGCCAGCGTCGCCGCCGCCATGGTTCACTTTTGGTTAACTTGGAGTTTTCTCCGAGTTAAGAACTGATTTAACAGCTCGTTGTTTTTGCTACCTGAGAATAATGACACGTTTACTCAAACTCCGCTAGGGATAGAGGCTAAAAAGTGTCCAAAGTCACTAAATAAATTCGGCCAATTCATATGATTGTTATGGGTTGGCTCCTGTAAGAACCCTGTCAGAAACGCTTCCACCTGCGGTGATGAGGGTAAGGTGGTGAGTGTGGTGACCTGGATCGCGTCAAATCCGGGTTCATCCCTCTGCCCCCGAAATTACGGATGGAGGAAGCCGAGGAACACCGCGGCGGAGGAGGATTAGGCTGAAGCATGTGGGTGCGCGCGGGTTATGGCGTGGAGTCGTCCTAAGTACAGGGCTGAGAAGTAGACTAAATCTCCGTGAATAAGAAGCAGAAACAGTCCTCGACCACGCCTGCCCAAACTGAGGGAGGCCGTCCCCCGGGAACGGTGGTAGCGGCTGCCGGCATCGCCGTGCTCCAGTCCATCGCGGTAATTATCTTCGGAATCTTCCTCATCGTCCGTGAGCTAACCGGTGCTGAGAACGACTCCATGGTGTCCGATTCTGGGGCGACGGGCTTCGTCGGCCTAGGGACGGCCATCTTCATTTTTATCGTCTTCGGCTTTGTCATCGTCGCCTCGTGGGCCTTTGTTAAGGGCAAGCGCTGGGGCCGCGGAGCTATCGTGCTCGTGGAGTTTATTTTGGGTGCCATCGCCTTCCAGATGTTCAGCGGAGGCTCAGCAGCGCTCGGCGCCGTGACGCTGGCCAGCGCAGCGTTGGTGCTCTACCTGCTCATGGTGCGCCCTGAGGCAGCGCAATGGGCTGAAAGCCACTTCTAGGCAAGCTGTTTCTTAAACAACTAAGAAGTTAAGAGGCAGTGAGCGCCACGGCGGTGTTTCCACGCTGCTCGATGATGACAGTGCCCGCAAGAGTCAGCGAAATTGGACCGTTATAGCCGTCACGGTCGACGGGAATGCTGTGCTCGGTCTTTCCGGTAGCCCAGTCCACCACGTCGATCCCTTCCTCCGTGGGCACCAGTAACCGCTCGCCGACGGCGATGCCGGTGCCAACTGCCTGCTCCAGAACATGGTCCACTTTGAGCTCGGTTGGGGTAAAGAGATAAAGACGTTCGCCGTCGAACCACGTCATGTGGTGGGGCAGATCAGCGACCGCAGGGGCGAAGGGGGAAGCGGAATTCGTGATGGCCTTCGATGGCTCCACGTCCGTGGAGGAGAGCGTTTCGCCCTCAAAGTTATAGGAGACGATACGTGGCGCATCGCCCGGCAGAAAGACCGCAGCGGCCTCCTGACCATAGGCAATGAGACGCGCGCCTGGGTTATCAATCTCGATATCCTTGGAGATTTCAGGCGAACGCGCATCCTCTGGTGTGGCGTTGTGGATGCGCAGCCACGTGGAGTCTGGAGAACCCGGACAGGATTCGGTGACGGCCATCGTTTCGGTGCGGGTCAGTGCTGAGGAGATGGCGCAGTCTTCGTGGGGCTGGAGGTTCGGTTCTTGCTTGGCTTCGACATCGCCATATTCAACAGTGCGCACCAGGTCAGAGCGCCATAGTTCTACGCGCTCGGCGGAAACGGTCCCCACGCGGTCATTCGACACAATGGGGACCACCTGCTCGGAATTACGGGCGCTGCGGGTATCTGAGTACTGGCCGGACACCGCATCGATGGCTACCACATCGCCGCAGCCATTTCCCACGTCATAGGTGGCAACGACTTTGTTCCACGCCGTGCCGAGCGAACAGAGGTCGGCATCGCGGCGCTGGTAAGTCCAGACCGTATCGCCGGAGGTATCCGAAGCGCGGAGGGTATCGCCGTCATGGGTTATCAGCATCCCTTTCGTGGATATCGCGCGGGACTGTCCCGGCACCACAGTGTTGGGGAGGCTGAAGGTTTCAGTGAGGGAGTTGGGGACGGTATCGAGAGTCTGAGTCTTGGCATCAGACGCGGCATCGACAGCGGGAGTGAGCTCCGACTTGTGGATCGGTGCCGTAATCACCGCGCCGCCAATAGCAATGGCACAGACCGCGCTGATCGCGCCCACTGCAAGCCAGTCTGCCTTGGTGGAACGCAAGATGGGAGCCTTCTTCGCAGACTCCGGGCCCTGCTCGGTGCTCATCGGCGTCCTCCTTGGCGGGGCTTGCGCGTGCGGGAACGGGTGCGGCGGGAGGCACGGGCAGATGCCGTGGAGGAACGTGGTGAGCCTCCACGCGGCGACTCCCCACGTGAGTGAGAGCGCCGCGGTGCACCCAGCACTTTCGTGGGTGGGCCGACGGTGTCAGCAACCGTCTTTGGGATATCGAGGGCTTCCGCAAGCTCCGGGGAGGTGCTGAACCACTGCGGTGGCTCTGGCTGGCCCAAATCGAGCTCATCGTTGATGACTTGCCATTTGCCCAGCTCGTCGTAGCCGACGAGAGTGATGGCCGTGCCCGTGTGCCCCGCGCGACCAGTGCGTCCGATGCGGTGGACAAATGTCATCGGGTCATCGGGCACCTGGTAGTTGATGACGTGGGTGACATCGTCAATGTCGATGCCGCGAGCGGCGACGTCCGTGGCCACGAGAATCTCCACGGTGCCTTTCCGGAAGGCATCGAGCGAGCGTTCGCGTGCTTTTTGGTCCAAATCGCCGTGGACCGCGCCCACGCGAAAGCCGCGCTGTGCCAGCTCGTCCGCGACGGCGGCGGCCGAGCGTTTCGTACGCGTGAAGATGATGGTGCGTCCGCGGCCTTCTGCCTGCAGGACCTTTCCCAAGACCGCGATCTTATCCATACGGTGTGCCTGGAAGGTGACCTTGCGCGTGGAGGCATGCGTCTGCTGGGCGTCACCAGACTCGGCGCGGATATGGACCGGCTTTTCCAGGAAGGTACGTGCCAAGGTCACGATGGGCCCAGGCATGGTGGCGGAAAAGAGCATGGTCTGGTGTGGGTTGCCGTGCAGGAGCGAGAGGATCTTCTCGATATCCGGCAAGAAGCCCAAGTCCAGCATCTCGTCGGCTTCATCCAGAACTAAAACGCTGACGTGGTCGAAAGAGAGATGCTTCTTCTGGCAGAGATCGAGCAGACGGCCTGGGGTGCCGACGACGACGTCCGCACCAGACTCAATCTCCTTGATCTGTTCTTCATAGGGGCGCCCGCCACACAGAGTGACCACTCTGAGCGGAAGGTTTGCGGCGGCGAGCTCCAGGTCCCCGCTGACCTGGATGGCCAGCTCGCGCGTCGGTGCAATGACCAGTGCGCGGGGAGTGCCGTCGAGTTCCGGGATGTCGGCGTCATCGAACACGCGATCCAGCAGCGGGACACCGAAGCCATAGGTCTTACCCATGCCGGTGCGCGCTTGGCCGATGAGGTCCTGGCCATTCAAAGCGATGGGCAGGGTGAGCTCCTGGATGGCAAAGGTGTGCGTAATCCCGTTGTCAGCGAGGGCATCGCAGATCTCTACAGCGACGCCGAGTTCGGCAAAGGTAGGGGATTCGCGGGATTCGCGGGATGATTTCGGGGCAAGCACACCTTGATAGTAGAGGACGTGGCTATAGTGGGGCCATTAGAGCGCCGGGGCGCAGTTCTCACGGCACCGATTAAAGAACACGATTTAAGGGAGACACACCACATGGATATCAAGTTTGGTTTTGCCGATACCGCCCGTGAGCTGGTTATTCACACGGAAGGTGAGCGCGAAGAACTGACCCAGACCATCAACAACGCCTTGGCAGACAACTCCACCCTCGAATTGAAGGACACCAAGGGCCGCTCCTACATCGTGCGCACTGAGCGAGTTGTTTACGTAGAGATCGGCACTGCGCGCGCACACACCGTCGGATTTGCGGGCTAAGTACGCGCGCGCTGGCTCAGCGGGTAGCCTAAATGGCCATGGAGAATCCCGCGGATTTTAAGCAGCACCCACAGCGCCTTTCAGCGGTGGAGCGCTTCGCGCGCGAGTACGGCTGGTGGCGCGTGGTGGCGATCCCCGTCATGGTCGTCATCACTGTGTGGGTGCTGGTTGATGTTTTCCGCTCGCCCGCCCAGGAGGCGGAGGTGACGGCGGCAGGGGAGACGTCGGCAAGCAGCACTGCCGCATCCGCCTCCTCGCGTAAGGGGCCGGATCCCGCCAATGCCAGTGCGGTGGCCGCCGCCAAGGATGGTTTGCCCGCTGGCGGTGACTTCACCGAGCAAGGTGAGGAAACCTACCGCGATGCAGGGCCGTCTACCATGCACGCGGGCAAGGGCGGGAAGCAAACCATCCGCTTTTCCGTTGAGATTGAAAACGGCATCGACACCTCCGCATATGGTGGGGACGGTGCTGTCGTTGCGCTTGTTGACGCCACTCTGGCCGACCCTCGCGGGTGGACGGCCAACGGTGACTTTGAATTCATCCACGTCAAAGCCGATGACAACCCTGATACGCACATCCGTCTGACGTCATTGGGAACCACGGCGAAGTTGTGCGGCGCGCAGTTGGAATCAGAAACCTCCTGTCACACGACCATTACGGGGGAATCCGCGGTCAACCTCAACGAGTCTCGGTGGGTGCGTGGCGCGACGCCCTTTGAAGGAGACTTGGGCAACTACCGTCAGTACCTGATCAACCATGAGTTTGGCCATGCTATCGGTTTTGCGGCCCATCAACCCTGCGGCGGGGACGGTAAACTCGCGCCGGTCATGATGCAGCAAACGCTGAGCTTGAACAACGCCAAGCTTTTTGAGAAGGAACCCAACGAGGTTTATCCGGACGAGGATGTCACGTGCGAGCCGAACCCGTGGCCCTACCCGAACCCGGCTAATTCTGATCACGCTAAGCCCGAGTAGGTCGCCCCAAACCTAAGGATTGTTTTCCCATGCCATTGCCACCTGAGCCCGTTCTTGCCGCTTTCAACGCCGAGTTTCACCCGCGCCGAACACAGGGTGAGCTTGTGGGCCCTGCGTGGGATAACGGGATCCGCGTGGGCGATATTGTCTTCGCCGAGGCTCGGCCGTGGACTGGCTGGTCCGCCAAGGTCCGCGAGAAGCTCAGCCTGCCGGGAGCACGTATTGCCCGGCCGGTGCTGACGGCGGATGGGCGCTACACTGCTGCCGGGTGGAAAGCCACGCAGTTCGTGGAGGGGCAGTTGCGGGGGCGCATCGATGAGACTGCGCAGATGGCACTGCGCCTTGATGAAGCGCTCGAGTTGGCGCCGTTGCCGACGGTGGACCGGCGCGATGATGTGTTCGCACGGGCAGAACGGGCAGCGTGGGAGGAGAGCGGCGAGGCCTATTCCGATGCTGAGCTTGCGCAGCTCCCACTTGTCACCGCCCACATGGACGTGCTGGGTACCACGGTTTTCTCTGGGGCGAACCCGCCAGCGCTGACCGATATCGTACCTTCCGCGGCACCGCGCCCGGTTGGCTGGTCCGCCGCGCTGGTCATAGTGGATGGCCTCATCGCAGGCGCAGTGGATGATGATATTTCTGCCCGCTTTGCGTCGGTTCCCGGCATACAGCAGCTGCTCTTGCGCGCAGTGGCGTATCGCCGTTACGTCAATAGCCTGCACCCGCGCTCCAAAGCGACCGTGCGTTCGAATATTGAAAGGGTCGAAGAGGCCCTCGTGTCCGCAGCATCTGACACACTATAGGGCGTGAAGTACAGCAGCGAATCCCCCACACGTACCGGCGTCACGCTTCCTCCCTCGCCGGAAGTCCGCCTCATTCCCCGAAGCCGCCGCGCCACGTCGCGCGAGTGGGATGTTCCTTTGCCACAGCAAGGTACCTGGCGGGTGCTGGGTGCGGCAGGGTCAGGGGTGTCGAGCCTGCTGATCGACGTTGTCTTGGCCCAACTCAATGCTGGAGCCGATGCCTCCGGCATCCTCGTCGTCGCCCCATCCAAGGAATCCGGCTCGTTGCTGCGCCGGGAGTTAGCAGAAAACCTCGATGACTACGCCGCACAGACTTCGATGGTGCGCTCGGTGCACTCATTGGCTTTTGCGCTTCTGCGCCACAGTAGCGAGGAGGAGCTGCGTCTCATCACTGGTGCGGAACAGGATGCAGTGATCCGTGAGCTGCTGCAGGGCCATGCGGCCGATCGCCGGGGCGCGTGGCCAGAGGAGATGCGCCCGGCCCTGGAGTATGTGGGCTTTGCGCGCCAATTGCGTGATTTGTTGCTGCGTGCCATCGAACGGGGGCTCGGACCGACGGACTTGGAGGAGCTGGGACAACGCTACGGCCGGCCCATGTGGGTGGCTGCCGGAGACTTCCTGCGCGAGTATGAGCGCACTCAAGCGCTGGCGGGTTCGCATTCCTATTCCGCTGCGGAGCTGGTCAGCCAAGTGCTTTTGCGCCCAGAGCTGTTGCGCGAGCACCCGTGGCACACCATCGTGGTCGATGACGCGCAGTTGCTGGACCCGACCTCCGGCCAGCTGATCGCGGAGCTGGCGAAAACTGCACGCCTCACCGTGATCGGCGGTGACCCCGATCAAGCGGTCTTCGCCTTCCGTGGTGCTAATTCGGAATTCCTCACCACCTGGAAAGCAGAGAACGAACTTCGCCTAAGTTCTACGTACCGCAGGCCGTCCCCGGCGTGCGTGAGCGTCGTGGATTCCCGCGGCACCTTGCGTGATGTCCTGGCCAATACGGTTCGCCGCCGGCACTTAGAAGACGGCGTGGACTGGCGTGATATCGCAGTGATCGTGCGCTCTACCGGGGATATTGGATCGGCCCGTCGCACGCTGCTTTCTGCTGGCGTGCCGGTGCACATCAACCCCACGGACGTGGTGCTCGCTGAGCAGCGCTTGGTCAAAGCAGTACTTCTGGCTTTGCGTGCTCTGGAAAATGAGCTTGAGCCCGTGGAGCTCGAGGACCTGATTACAGGTCCCGTGGGCGGCGCTGATCCGGTGACGCTGCGGAGGCTCATCCGCGGCCTGCGCCGTTGGAAGCCGGAGCAGCGCGGAATGAATACACTGCGGGAGTTGCTGGACGGTGAGTTGCCGGACTTCAATAACCTCCTCACCGAGCGCGAGGAAGCGATTTTGGCGCGTATTCGCGGGGTGCTGTCTGCCGGGCGCGCGGCCTTGCAGCAAGGCGCTGCTGTTGAGGAAGTCCTGTGGGAAGTGTGGCAAGCCACCGGTTTGGATACACGCCTACAGGCAGCAGCCCTGCGCGGCGGTGCCGCGGGTTCGCAGGCGGACCGTGACTTGGACGCGATGATGGCCTTGTTCGACGCCGCCGGCGATTACGCCGAGCGTCGTCCGGCGGCGTCGTTGGAGTCCTTCATTCTGCACATCACGGAGCAAGAACTGCCCACCGGCGTGCGGGATCGCCGCTCGGCCTTGCCCAATGCAGTAGAAATCCTCACCGCGCACGGCGCAGTGGGGCGCGAGTGGGACACCGTCATCGTGGCGGGCGTTCAGGAAGGAACATGGCCCTCGGTAGGGGAGACCGGCTCTCTTTTTGGGCAAGAAGATCTCATCGATGTGCTGGATCGCGGCATCACTCCCGGCACCCCAGTCAGCCACGTGTCGGGGCGCTTGGCGGAGGAGCGCCGTCTCTTCCACGTGGCCACTACCCGTCACCGGCAACGGCTGCTCATCGTGGCGGTGGACTCACCGGAGAGCGATGTCGTGGAAGAACCCTCGCGTTTCATCGACGAGTTCCTTTCCGCTCGCGGCGTTGATGTTCCCGGCGCACAAGCGCGCCGGGAGGCGGGCAAGCGCCTCGCACGCCAGGCCTGGCCACGTGAGTTGGGCCTCGAGGTGCCGGAGCCGAATCCGGTGACGCTGCCCAGTGCTGCTAATGGGGAGGAAGAGCTCGATCCTCTCGATGTCTCCGTACTCTCGGTGCCCGCGTTTGTGGCGCAACTGCGCCGTTGTGCAACTGATCCGGAGACCAATGAGGCGGAACGTTCCCAGGCGGTCCGGCAGTTGGCCCGTTTGGCGGAGGCTGGGGTCCCTGGGGCGCATCCGGATCAGTGGTGGGCCGCGCGCGGCGTGGCTTCGGAATTGCCGCTGCGTGGTTCGAGCACGGTGTCGCCATCCCGGGTCGATGCCTTGCTCACGTGTCCGCTCAACGCGGTGCTCGGGCAGCTCGTGGAGGATGATTCTGCGAACATCAACCTGCTACGTGGTAATTTGGCGCATGCTTTCCTGGAAGCGCTGGGGCGCGGTGCTGCCGCCGAGCCTGCGAAGCGGCTAGTGCTCGATGCCTTCGATGCGCTTGTGGAGGGGCCAGCGTGGCACCGTGAGGCTGAGCGTGTGGACTTTGAGCGCCTTATCGACCGCACTCATAGTTGGGTGCTCTCGAGCTCTACATCACTTGAACCCGTTGGCGTTGAGGTCCCCGTCAACGTGGACATCGGCTCCGATGTCACCATTCGCGGGTTCATTGACCGGTTGGCGAAGGCCGGGGAAGACTATGTCGTGGTGGATCTCAAGACGGGGACAAAAGTCCCGTCGGCGGCCCGCGCCCAAGACAATACCCAGCTCATGACATATCAGTTGGCGCTAGCACACGGCGCGCTTGTTACAGCACCCGCGGAACCTGGCGGCGAGTCGCAGGCTGTGTCTATCCGGACCGGTGATGGCCTGCCGCGTGGCGGAGGTGTTCTGGTGTATCCGCGCTCCAGTACTGCCGCCGTGTCCACCCGGGAGCAAGCCACCAAGCCTCCTGAAGAGCTCGAAGAATTTGCGCAGTCGCTGCCCGCACTCGTGGCTGAGCTGCGTGGTCCGGACCTGACCGCACGTGAAAACGCTGATTGTGATCGCTGCCGGATCCGCTCTATCTGCCCTGTGATGAATGAAGGAGGTCTGGTGACCGATGCCTAAGAATCCCGCTCAACACTTCAGCCCTGAGGAGCTGGCTGCCGCGCTGGGCAAGCCCTTTCCGCCCACCCCGGAACAGGCCGCCGTTATTGATGGCCCGCGTGGACCGAAGCTCGTCGTGGCCGGCGCAGGCGCTGGTAAGACGGAGACGATGGCCTCGCGTGTTGTATCGCTCGTGGCCAATGGGCTCGTGCGGCCTGAGCAAGTCCTTGGCCTAACCTTTACCCGCAAGGCAGCCCAGCAACTAGAGCAGCGCATCCGCCGCCAGCTGCTAACCCTGCGTTCCTCTGGAATCCTTGCCCCGGGCAGCCCAGCGGCAGAAGCAGTGGAAAATATCGCGCCAAACGTGTCCACCTATGACTCTTATGCGGGCGATCTTGTCCGCGAGTATGGCCTGCTCATGCCGGTCGAGCCGAATGCCCGCATCATCACCGAGGCGGAACGCTATGCCATCGCCCACGAGGTGGTCAGCAATTACTCGGGTTCGCTCAGCACAGATAATGCGGTGGCCACGGTCACCGCTACCTTGCTCAAGCTCGCGGAAACGATGGACGGAGAGCTTAAGAATCCGCAGGATCTCTATGAGCACGAGGACATCTTCCGCAAGACCGCTGAGGACCTAGAAAAGAGCAAGAGGACCAAAGGCGAGTTCGGCAAGGACTTGCAGAAATACCTGGATACCCAACGCCTGCGCCTGGAGTACCTGCCCTTGGTGGAAGCTCTCAAGAAGGAACAAGCGGAGCGCGGGGTCATCACCTTCGGTGAGCAGATGTCCATCGCCGCCACGCTGGCCAAGAACTTCCCGCTCTTAGGCGAGCAACAAAGCGCGCGCTACCGCGTCATCATGCTGGATGAGTACCAAGACACCTCCCATGCGCAGCGCATCTTGCTGCGCTCGCTCTTCGGTGGCGAGCGTGAGGGTCTATCAGTTACTGCGGTGGGTGACCCCATGCAGTCCATCTATGGCTGGCGTGGCGCGACGGCGGAAAACCTGGAAGCTTTTGTCACGGACTTTCCGCAGCCGGACGGCACCCCGGCCCCGAAGGACCAACTCACCACCTCCTGGCGTAATCCCTCGACGGTACTTAGCTTGGCTAATGACGTGGCGTCGAAGCTCTTCTCCTCAAGCCCCGGCGAGCGCCCAGTAGATGAGCTGTCGCCCAAGCCCACGGCGCCGGCCGGCAAGGTAGAGCTGGGCTATTTCGCTTCTGAGGACGAGGAGCGCGCTTTCATCGCTGAGCATCTCCGCCAGCTTTATGAGTCCACGCCGGAAGGCGAGGATTTCAATGCCGCCGTACTCGTGCGCACCAATAAGCAATCGCCGTTGATCGCCGCTGCTTTGGATGAGGTCGGCGTGCCCAACGAGATCTTCGGCCTCGGTGGACTTCTCTGGCAGCCGGAGATCCAAGATCTTGTGGCGGTAGCCACGCTTTTGGTGCGTCCACAAGACACCGCCGCGGCGCTGCGTGTGCTGACCGGACCGATGTGCGGTCTGGGCATCGCCGATATCCAGGCGCTGCATTCGCGTCAGCGTAATCTCGCCGGCGCCACCGAAGGCCGCACGCGGTGGGAAGGCGGTGATCCCCTGGCGCACCTAGCCGCCCAGGTTGAGGAGATTACCGCGGAGGGGCCGGACCAGGTGCTGGGGCTTGCCGACGCCCTCGCAGACCTCGGCGAACGCGATCGCTACAGCACCGAAGGCTTGGAGCGCATGGAGGAGGTCTCCTCTAAGCTGCGCTACCTCCGTACCTATTCTTTGGGCAAGACTCTCAACGACATCGTGGCCGATATTGAGCTTCTCTTCGGCTTGCGCACCGAAGTCCTCGCCTCAGGCAAGCCGGGCGGGGCAACGCACCTCGACGCCTTCGCCGACTTTGTCGCGGGCTTCCACGGTGATGGCTTGGCTGGCCTTTTGGACTATCTTGAGTTGGCTAAGGAGAAGGAAGACGGGCTCGAGCTGGGAGAGGTCCCGCTTGTGCGCAACCGCGTGCAGATCATGACGGTGCACAAGGCCAAGGGCTTGGAATGGGAACACGTCTGCGTGGCGCATGCGGATTCCTCGAGCTACAAGGCGCAGGCGGAGACCTTCCTGACCAAGATCGAAAAGGCCCCAGGTGACGAGGACGTCATCGATGTGCCCGAGGATGCGGTGACGCGCTCTGACTTTGATAAGGCGTGCACGGCTTTCAAAGAACAGAACCGCGAGTTCCAAGCAGAGGAAGCGGCGCGTCTTTTCTACGTGGCCATGACCCGCACCGAGTCCACGCTGACGGTGACTGGTTCCGGCACGAATAGACTCAAGGGAAAGAGCAAGAAGGGCCCCTATTCCTACCTGCAGTTATTAGCGGATAAGCATCCGGAGCTGATTGTCCATTGGGATATCCCCGACATCCCTGTGGAAGAGGAGGAAGGAGGTGCAGTTGAGGCCTCTTTCCCTTCTTTGAACCCGCAGTCGGAAGCGCTGCAGGCAGCAGAGGCGGTACGCGCGGCAATGGAGAACCTCCCTCCGCTGCGCGATGGCGAAGTCTTCGGTCTCTGGGAACAAGAGGCGAGCGCGCTCATTGAAGAGCACAAAGCGCTGCAGGCCCCGGTGGTCGATGTAGAACTACCCGGCGAGCTGACGGCCTCTGACATGGTGGCCATGTCGGCAGACCCCACCCAATTCGCACGCCGCCAGCGCCGCCCCATCCCCTTCAAACCTAATTCCTACGCCAAGCGCGGCACTGCTTTCCACGCGTGGCTGGAGGATCGTTTCGGCGCGCCTGCCTTGCTGGGGGAGGATGAGCTGCCCGGTTCTCATGATGAACCGGACCACGACTTGGAGTCTCTCAAGGAGTCCTTCCTAGCCTCGGAGTGGGCACAGCGCACGCCGGCTTTCGTAGAGGCCCCCTTCGAGATCACCATTGGCGATTCCGTCGTCCGCGGCCGCATGGATGCGGTATTCCAACAGCCGGATGGCTCGTGGCTCATCGTGGACTGGAAGACTGGCCGCCGCCCCCAGGGTGCTGCTCTGTACTCGGCGCAGATTCAGCTCGCCGTCTACGCGGAGGCATGGCGGCGCATCCATGGCGTGGAGACTGTCCGCGCGGCTTTCTTCTACGTGCATGAGAACTATCTTTTGGAGCCGGAGGACTTGCCCACCGGGCCACGGTTGGCTGAGCTTTTAAGCTCTGCAGTTTCCACGTCACCAGGGTTGAGTCTAAGGTAGTCTCACGAGGAAATCCGCATCATCTAGGGAGGTTGGCGCTTCGTGCCCAAGCACTTAGGCAAACGCATTACGTCGCGTTTCTTGTCGCAGGTAGAGCTGACCTCGCAGCCTGACCATGCGCTGCTTGACGTCATCACGATTCCGCGTACCGCGAGCACCAGCCCGTGGAAGCAACTGGCGCGCCGAGTTATCTGGGCTATGGGGCTGATGGTCTTTGTCACCATCATCGTCTTTTTCGACGGTGATGGCTACAGCGAAGACCTGTCCTTCCTCGATGCCGCCTACTATTCAGCGGTGTCGTTGACCACTGTGGGCTATGGCGATATCGTTCCCGTCACCCCCACCGCGCGCTTCATCAACCTCATTATCGTTACCCCGGCCCGCCTGCTCTTCCTTGTTTTGTTGGTCGGTGCTACCTTGTCGGTTCTGACGGATCGAGCCCGCCGCACCTTTGAAATCCAGAATTGGAGAAAGCAATTGCGTAACCACACCGTTGTCATCGGCTATGGCACTAAGGGCGCAGGTGCGGTCGCCGCGCTCATCGCCGATGACGTTCCCGCTTCCCAAATCGTGGTTGTTGACAACAACCGCGCGGCCCTAGCCAGCGCCGAGCACCACGGCCTCGTCACCATTTACGGCTCTGGAACCAAGCAAGACGTGCTGCGCATCGCCGGCGCGCAGCACGCCTCGTCGGTGGTGGTGACTCCGTCCACGGACGATACCGCGGTGCTGTGTACCTTGTCCGTGCGCGAGCTCAACCCCAAGGCCAAGGTGGTCGCTTCCGTGCGTGAATCCGAGAACCGCCACCTACTCCTCCAATCCGGTGCCGATTCGGTGGTCACCTCCGCAGAGACCGCCGGACGTCTCCTGGGCCTAGCCACCGTGACACCGACGGTGGTGGAGATGATGGAGGACCTCCTCTCGCCGAACGAGGGCTTTTCCGTGGCCGAGCGTGCGGTGCGCGAATTCGAAGTGGGCTCCAATCCACGTCACCTCGCCGACATTGTTCTGGCGGTTCTGCGCAACAACGAGCTACACCGTGTCGATACGGCAGACGCGTATGCACTCAAGCCTGGTGACCGCCTGCTCTATATCAAGCATGAGATGCAGCAGGCTGCGGAAGATACCGATGAAGACGAGGATGAAGGCAACTAATGTTCCTGCCCGTTACCGAGACTGGCCTTGTCCCGGTATCGCCACAAGGCCAGCCGGTCTTTCTGGCTAAGCCGACGGGGGAGATCGTGGTTGCGGCCGGGGATATTCACGCTTTCCTGGTGGAGTCCGAGGCCGCCGAGCGGCTCGGTACACTGCGCGATGCCACCTTCTTTAACGGTCAGCGCGACATTCTCAAAGCCCTGCATCTGATCCGTAACCGTCGGGAAGCGCGCTTTGATCCACGCACTGGGCGGGAGCTGTCCTACCCTGCGCCAGGGGGCGTGGGACATGATGGCGAACGCCTCGTCTTTCCCCGCTTGGATCCCGCCGTCATCGGCATCATTCACCACGCGGAGTCGGACCGTATCCTGCTGGCTCGCAACCGTCACCGTCCAGGATTCTTTTCACTCATCGCCGGCTATGTCGATCCCGGCGAGACCCTTGAAGAAGCGATGATCCGCGAGGCACTGGAGGAAACCGGTCGTCGCGTTGAGTCAGTTTCCTATTGGGGCTCGCAGCCCTGGCCGCCTAGTGGCTCTTTGATGGTGGGCTTTTCCGCGGTCACGGAGGATGTCCAGCCCGTGTGCGATACTGACGAAGAGCTCGCAGAAGTGCGGTGGGTGTCCCGCGCTGAGCTGCCAGAACTGACCATTGCCCGCAAGGGTTCAATTGCACACACGATGATTATGGAGTGGTTCCACGGTGATGAGACCGGATCTGTCCTTGCTCGATGAAGACCAGCGAGCCGCAGCCACGGCGCCGCGCGGCCCAGTCTGCATCCTGGCGGGTGCCGGAACGGGTAAGACCCGCACGATTACCTATCGCATCGCTCACATGGTGGACCAGGGTTTCGTCAACCCGCAGCGCGTTCTGGCCGTCACCTTCACCTCTCGCGCCGCGAGTGAAATGCGCGAGCGGCTCAACCAGATGGGCGTTGGGGGAGTACAAGCCCAAACCTTTCACGCCGCAGCGCGCCGCCAGTTGAAGTACTTTTGGCCGCAGGTTGCTGGGGATCTGCCCTGGCAGCTCATTGACAACAAGTTCAGCCTGGTCGGCCGCGCGGTCCGCTCGCTTGGCCTGGACAACAACAAGGACACCATTCGTGATTTCCTGGGGGAAATCGAATGGGCAAAGTCTTCACTGATTAGCCCCGAGGGCTATCCCGGTGTCATCGAATCCACGGACCGCGAGGCGCCGGGGGATCCGGCCAAGGTGGCGGAGGTCTTCCGCCGCTATGAGGACATGAAGGCCACCCCGGATCTCATGTACCTCGATTTTGATGACTTGCTCATGCACATCGCCGGCGCCATCGAGAACGTGCCTGCGGTGGCGGAGGTCTTCCGTGAGCAGTACCGAACCTTTGTGGTGGACGAGTATCAAGACGTCACACCGCTGCAGCAGCGAGTACTGGAGGCCTGGTTGGGGGAGCGCGATGACCTGACGGTCGTGGGCGATGCCAACCAGACCATCTATTCCTTCAACGGTGCTTCCCCGGAGTATCTGCTGAATTTTTCCCGCACCTACCCGCAGGCCACCGTGGTCAAGCTGCAGCGAGACTACCGCTCCACCCCGCAAGTGACGGACCTGGCTAACGAGGTCATCTCGAAGGCCACGGGCCGCGCGGCGGGGACCCGTTTGGAGTTGCAGGGCATGCGCGAGCCTGGACCCGAGCCCTCGTTTAAGGCCTATGAGTCTGAGGAGATCGAGGCCAAGGAGGTCGCAGGCCAGGTTCTGACCCTGCT
>QWCJ01000462.1_pt1 | contig 37205 bp, 50 predicted proteins | sample 1972501 | NCBI WGS metagenome assembly QWCJ01 (sample SAMN09866711, study PRJNA288562) | Human vaginal metagenome isolate term2_vaginal, whole genome shotgun... | isolation source: vagina | host: Homo sapiens | place: USA: California
AGATATCATAACTATTCTAGTTGGTATAGCTTTCGGTCAACAAATCGGAATTGGTACAATATTTTTAGGTTTCTTCTCGGGTCCACTAATCGTATTTTACAGAAATTTATCAGAAAAATTAATATTTAAAAACAGATAAAAAATATTTTTTAACTTGTATTGAATTAATTTTTGGTTTGTTTATAATAAAAGTAGATACTAATTTTTAATAACCGGAGGAAAAAATGAAACTACTCGCACTTAAAAATAAGAAAAAAGGATTCACATTACTTGAATTATTAGTTGTACTCGCAATACTTGCAATACTTATAGCAATAGCTGTCCCTGTCTACAAAAACCAAAAAGAAAAAGCAGCTATAACTGCCCACAACGCAAACGTAAGAGTCTTAGAAACAGCTGTGGAAAGCTATAGGCAAGATAAAGGAAAATATCCTGGAAGTGTGGATGAACTTGTTAAAGGTGATTATATTAAAAAAGAGCCCGAAATACCAAAAATTCTAAATAATGGAACAGGTGGCAAATATCAAATAAATAGTACTAATGGAAATGTTTCACCGGCTGAAAATGCTTTTTCTATCAATAAAGATGCTAATAGTAATGGAACAAATCAAAAATAGTAGTACTAAGTAACCAAACACCAACCTGTCTATTATAGAAGGTTGGTGTATTTAACTTAATAGCAGAAAAAAGATAGCTAAAACTAGCTATCTTTTTTCTATGGCAGAGATTGAAGGAATCGAACCTTCATCACTCAGATTCGGAGTCTGACATTTTACCAATTAAACTAAATCTCTATACCCTATCATATAAAATTTTTGGTTGTTTCGTTTGTATTATACTATATACAATATACGGTTTCAATTTTCCTGTACATTCAAAATAGAAAAACAAAAAGCATGCAAACATAAATATGTAAGCATGCTTTGTCGTGGCAGGGTACTAAAAACATCAAACGAACATTTGTTTGTTTCTATTTCTGATAATGAATTTGTGATAAAAGCAGGCTAAATATTTATGGTTTTATTATACACCCATTCAAATCCGTTTTACAAGCTTTTTAAACTTTAGCTATGTGATTATACTACTATTATCAAAAACTCTTTGTATATTTCGTCTGATGAAGTTGTTTTTTACAAAATCTAATTTTAAGCAATAAAAAATAGGGTAGACTTTTTTGTCTACCCTGTGTAGTAAAAAATCAATTACAAAAAACTTTTTATTAATACTATAAATTTTTTCCAACATTCCAACAAACCAAAGCAATAATTTTATTTTATTACTTCAGCAATTTTCTTAGTACATAACATTTCTAATTGATTTTAAAAGTTACTTAACTTTACTCAACTTTACTCAACTTTTACTTTTCTTTATAGTAATTCATGGAGCTTATGCCCAGTAAAGTACCTAAGAATAAGTCCACCGCGGATATTGTTCCGGCAATTTCTTTTGCGTATGGAAATCCCCATATTCCTGCCACAGCTACATATAAAGTTGCAGCAGCAGGTAGCAATATCTGAGCAATCCACTTCAACACATCATACGTTTCATTTTTTAATTTCATATTATTTCCTCCTCAAAAATTTACTTCTATCTTTCAGAAACTCATCCACTTTATCACTAGATACCAAATAATCACAATATCCAGTGATTCCGTAATCTTTTCCACTAATTTTGCCTGTGAAATTCCCAATTCCAATTATCGTATCTTTCGATCTCTTCATTCGTCCGAAATCCATGTTCAACTCAGCAGGAACAAGCACAGCCTTGTGTTGTTTAGCAATTTTTACAGCTTTATCATAATCCCTGTCCTCATAAGTTACTACCGTCTGCTTGATCTCATCTAACAATTTTTCCTCTTCCATTTTTGATAATCCTTTCACTTCTGCTTTTTGTTTCTTGTAACCATTTATCCCTAACTTCTTCATCAAGCTCGGATAATCAACAAAACACCAGTTTGTATCAACTCCACCTTCACCAGTTGATGGAATGCCCTTCCATTGACCTTTGTTAGTGTATTGGTGCATTCCGTATTTGCCAGCGTAATTAACACCCTTGTTCCAGTGAGCTATCCAAATGTCATACTTTTTGATACGCCCCCAGTATAATCTGCTATCAAGAAATGCCTTATTACTGTAAATACCTACGTAGTATCCAGCCCTTTCAATTTCTGAACAATATCTCACGGTATAATTAGTTAATTGTGTATTCGTGTAGCTACGTCCATTGAGACTAAAGTCTTCAATATCGAAATAAACTGGATATTCCAGCTGTTTGCCCTTTAGTACCTTTAGTGTCATATCAATTTCGGAACTGATGTTCAAATAACTTGCAACATACACACCAACACCGATTCCAGCCTTTTTACACGCTCTGTAGTTGTATTCAAAAGTCTTGTCCACATATCCATCACCATAGCCACTTCCAAGACGTAGTATCGCAAATTGTACGCCGTTTGCCTTAGCTTTCTTCCAGTCGGGATAGCCGTTATACTTCGATACATCCACACCTACAAGCTTAGTCATATAATCACACCTTTCATAAAAATTTGTAATAAAAAAGCACTATGTAGTGTGATACATAATGCTTGATTTATTAATTATTGTAATTAATTTAAATATATTTTTTTATTGTTGTAACCTAGTATATAACTTATGCAATTAAAATAAGTTATCTATTAACCCCTAAATATTCTTTTAATGACGTTTGAAGGATTTTAGAAAAATTAACATTGTTATCCTCAGCTAAGTCATTTAACCATTTAGGAATTGTAACCGTCTTTTTTATAGACTTGTTTTCTATTTCATCACGTATTAAAGGCATCCAAACAGAAATATAAGATACAGATTGATTTTCTTTAGTAAAAATAGGCTTGTTTTTAGGTGGTTCAATTTCAATATTGTTTTCTTCTTTGGCATAAAGAACCAATCCTAAAACATCTTTTGCATTATATAAAGCCTCTTCTAAAGACTCACCGTCTGTAAAGCAATCTTCCAAGTCGGGAAATTCAACGTAGTATATTCCGTCGTTTTTATCATACGTTATTATACAAGGATATGAATATTTGTCTTTTTTCATAAAAATCTCTCCTAACTAGAGGTTTAGGGCTAAAATTTTAGCCCTGTTATTCTCTGAATATTCGCCAAAGTTCCAGCTGGAATATCTTTCTTATTACATTTTATTGGGCATATTTTACCGTTTTTAATGTAAATTTCATGCGAACCGGTTGTATGGTCATAAACCCAACCGTTATTTTTAAGAACCTTTATAACCTCTCTGTACGGTTTAACCATACTCCCTCCAATCTTGTAATTGACTTTAAAGCTATTGATTGGTGTTTGAGGGTTGAGTGTTGAGCAAGTATTTAACTTGCACTTATATTATACACGTATTATTAACACGTGTCAACACTTTTCATTTTATTTTTTAGTCGTCATATCTTCTACCTCCTCCTAATATTATCTGTTTCATTTCGCCAAGAATTTTAAGCATTTCTTCTTGATTTTTTAATATTTCATCATGATCTCTTTGCAAATCTAATGCGTTAACATTGTGATGCTCTAGCTTTTCTTTTAAGTCTAGTAATTGTCGTTTAAGATCCACAGTCTCGTCATAATGTCTATTCGTAATCTCAGTATTTCTATCTATCGACTTGTTAAAATTCATCCACGCATTCAAAAAAAGAGGTGCGTATTTAAACACAAACACGCACACTCCAGCCGCAAACGCGAAGGTAAATCCAGTGTCTAACAATTTTAGAAATTGCTCCATCTATTCCTCCTCAGTTGCTAATTCTTCAAGTCCTAGTTCAACAAGTATCTTTTTAACACGTTCTTTTAAGCAATTTGGAACACTTTTAAATGTTCTTCTGCCCTTCATAATCAAATATGCATACATATCAGCCATCTATTTCACCCCCTTTATCTTTGTTTATTGACTCTTGAATTGACTCTTGAATTGACTTCATAGTCTCTTCAAGCTCCATCATCTTGTCAAAAATCTCAGTCATTGCTTCTGCTTCCTTTAGTTTATTTTCTTCTACTTTGATTTCCTCATCTGTTTTCATACTCTTAATATCATTTATAATATCTGAAAGCTTCCTATCAGCGTTTTTTAATTCACCTTTTATTAGTCCCTCATTTTTAGAATATTCAAACATTATGTTATCATCATTTATAAAAATATTTATCATTAATTTTCTCCTCTCGCATGATATGAAATCTGTAATCTGTTAGTAGTATTACTGTTAACAATATTTAACACTCTTAATCTAAATCCCAATGAATCATAACTGATAATGAAAGGAAATATTCCTGTGTCACTAGTACCAACCATACACATATTCAAGTAGCTAATTGAATTAACATAATAAGGGAAATTTACCCTAATAACATCACTGTAAGCAAATCCACCAATAGAACCTGAATAATAAACAGGACCCAAGTCAGCCGTACCGAACAAATCTCTAGTATTGTCAGTGTCTAACCTTGATGGGGAATTATATTCTGCAAAAGGCTTAACCTTCGATGCCTTATCTATTGCATCGATATCCAATTTTTTATCATCAATCTTTAATTCATCTTTGATATTAAGATAATTTATATCGGCATTCCAGGCTTTTAAAGTCAAGTCAGCTTCAATACCTTGTGCGAAAATATCTCCCTTTACTTCTAGGTTATCATTTCCTACAAGTTTATCATCAGGAAACTTTCCAATCCCAACACTGTTATTCTTTGGATTTATGGCAATTCCTATAGATTGTGTTGGCACAGTAACCAAAGCAGTATAGCTTCTGAACTTATCCGTTGCGGTAACCCTGACCTCATACGACGCAAACTCCTTATATCCACTTCCCAAACTCACAGATTGAGTAGTAGATGCAATATTAATATTTGCACTGTATTTCGTTGAGAAACTTCCGTACGGTAACTCTCTTACATCAACTGTTACGTTACAAGTGTTTTTATCAGTACTACCAGACACTGTGTGTTGCACCTTCACAGAAGCTTTTAATCCCTCGCCTTGCCTTGTAACACTACATTCAGCAGTTGGTGGATTGTACTCTTTAACTCTTATATTCTGACCATAAGATTTTCTTTGATTTCTACTATCCACAACTTCAAAAGTGATGTTTCTTTCTCCAGCTCTTGTTACACTACCAATGTCGATAGTAGAACTATCTGAGTAAGTAGTGTACCCATCTAACGTTGCCAAATACTTTTCTATGCTTGCACCATTATACGCTTCAGCAGAGACATAAGCGCTAACATCACTTATATTTGTATAGAAGTAGTCACTTCCGAACACACTCTTAACTTGTGAGTTTCCCTCACGGACTGAAACATAAGATATGCTAGGCTTTTTTATTTCATAAACACGAAGAGTAATAGTCTTTGAAACACTTGTACCATCATCAGCACTAGCAGTAAAGGTCACATATCCACTAGAATCATTACCGAATACATCAGAGAATGTCTTTGCATCGAAAGTGAAATTTTTACTACCTGTAATGCTACCGACATATCCTGAATAGTTGTCCGCTTCCCATTCAAGACTTACAGACCTTCCAGAAGTATTTGTAACATTAATAGTCACAGTATCTCCAATGTTTGCAGAATACACCGTATCACCTACAGAATCTACGATACTCATAGTCATAGGCTTTGCTCTAGCAATAGTCGGAAGTGTCATTGTAGCACTTAGTGAACAAGTGCCTCTATGTGTTCCAACACTTGCTTTGATTGGAAACGACATTGTTCCATCCGAATTGTGAGTGATTGTAAAAGTACCACTACACAATGTAGAACTTCCACCCCTGTCAAAGCTATACGTTGTCGTCGTGTCCTCGATTGTCTGATTATTACAAATTAAAGAAGTGGCTCTCTTTGTTTGAGAATAGCCACTTCCGCCGCCTCTACTTTCAAGGTATAATCTGTATTTAATTCTTGACGTATTATCAGCCTCTGATTGACTGATAACCGACATATCTAATTTAAAATACGCATACAAGCTTTGTGGTGCTGTACCAGTATATGTTGCCATTTATTCCTCCTAAATCGGTTTAATAATCGTGTATTTGTTTACACCATTATCGTGCTTTGTTACCATGTGATATCCAAATTCAAGCACCCCGTCAACCTTTAAATTCGGTACTTGTACTTGTGAGTTCGCAAATCTTGCCACAGTTTTAGTCCCGTCTACAATTTCTAGTGCATTGTTTTTAAGAATCTTTTCCAACGCTTTTTTCACAGTATCAGCATACGCTTTTGCCTTTTCGACTTCTACAAATGATTTTTGAACATCATTCTTATTAGGCATTTGCTTTATAAGAACCTCAACAGCTTGTTGCCTTGACTCAATATCTGTAACGGTTTGTGAGTCGGCTTTTTCTCCTAAATCCGACTTAACACCATCAATCTCTTTCCAAATCTCTGTTGTGTCCGCTGCTTCTCCTTTTTCACCTTTAATCCTTGACCAAGTATACTTCCTATAATCTGCACTATCAGCTTTACTATAATCTGTATATTGACCAATGTAATCGCGGTTAGGACTGTCAACACTGAAATCTTTGCTACCATCTGCGCTATTACTATACGCTATGTGTAAGTATGGTGTTTTTCCATCTGAACCTTGTTTTCCAGCAATTCCTTGTTCGCCTTTTAGCCCTCTAATCTTAGACCAGTTATATTTTCTGTAGTCTTCTGAATCAGTCTTATTACTATCAACATAAATTCCAATATAATCTCTGCTGCTTTCACTTGTACTAAAATCTCTTGATCCATCTTCACTGTTACTATAAGCAACATGAGTGAATGTGCTTTGCCCGTCTTTACCATCACGACCTTGAGGACCAGGAAGTCCGTCCTTACCATCTTGACCTTGTAGACCTCTCAGACCTTGCTCTCCACGATCACCTTTTTCTCCCTTGATTTTAGTCCAGCTATATTTCGAATAGTCTGTGCTATCCGCTTCATTGAAATCAGTATACTGACCAATGTATAACTTATCCTTGCTATCAGACACGCTAAAACCAACACTACCATCTTGACTGTTACTGTAAGCAATGTGTAGATACGAAGTCTTTCCATCCATCCCTTTAATTCCTGGAATTCCATCTTTACCTGGATCACCTTTTAACAGTTTTTGAATTTCAGAATCACTTAAAAGCTGGTCTCTCGACATCTTTTCGTCTAGTTCATATCTTTGAATCACATCTTCCCAGTGATCGTTCTTCCATATTTTTTTAGACTGTGTCTTTGGATTTTGCCACACATCACCCCACTGTAATATTTTGTGGTTTGGCTCTTCTTCTTGCTTGTATATGCCAATAGTCAAGTCCTTGATAGTTATAAAGCTTGTAGCCACTGCAACATCATTCAGCATTGCAGAGCATGTAAAAGTAGCTTGTAAATCAACATCAGTGTTATTTATTCCAAGGATATTACCCGTTGAGCCTTCTTTAGATTTGTTCCAATCATCATCACTTGTAGTGATTTTGTCCTGGTATTCGGACACTCTTTCCCAAACAAACCTATCAATTGTTGCGGTTTGATCTACACCTGCTTTAGTAACAATAGCTGTGATTTCCGTTGACAGCACACCATCTTTGAACACATTACCCTGACTTGATGATAACTGCATTTCATATGGCACATTTTGCCAATTAAACCTGCTACTATATACAGATTTTTCAAGACTTAAAAGCCTTTCAGAAATACCTGCCTTTTCTTCTTCAAAGTTTGCAAATATAGCAGAGTTGCTAAGCTCATCACACAAGCTCCTTGTAATATCCACAAGTCTAGCAGATAAATACAACGCAGGTTTAAATCCATGGTCAATAATTCTAATGTAGTCCCCAATTTCAAGCTCATTTGGAAGTTGTCTCAGTGATACCTCATAGCTAATCTTTGCCTCATTGTTGTTTTTTAAGAACCTCAATCCCTCATCAAACAACGTCTTTTGACTAGTAGCCTCACTGTCATACATTCTTATGAAATATTTTTGACCCGTTTTATTGAATCTAGTCCACTTCTTAGCTGCTTCTCTATCGCAAATCAGCCCATCATCAGTAACATAGAATCTTCCATCATCATACTTGTATCCTACTAAATCAGTATTCACCTCATGTTCTTTGTACGATACTTGTTCAGTACTTGAAGCAGTAGCACCAGGATTTGTATATCGTTCAGAACCTTTCATAATGTTTGCAATCTTATCTCCCCACGCCTTATCACTTGCGTAGTTGTGACCACCACTATCATGGTTCATTGCATACAATGTTTTTTGTCCACGGTTATAGTAGTGTTCTTTTATCCACACAGCACCATTGATAATGCCTGCTTGTAAACTTCTATTACTGCTTTTCTTAGCATTATCAGGATTGCTGTCATATGCATTAATACCAAAATAATTATGATATTCTCTTGCAATTCTACTAGTACCCCACGCACTTTCTAGTGCTGCATGAGCTAATATATATCTTGCATCTAATCCGGACTGTTTCTGTGCTTCAATAAACGCTTGACCTTGTCCGTTAAATGGTGAATTCGGTGCTTTTGCTCTTATCCAGTTATTGATTTGAGTCGCAGTTATTCCTTGCAATCTCTTACCCAAATCGTGTTTTGTAACATCAGAATTAGTCCAGTAAGTCTTTTTAGTTGCATCAACTATAGTTCCGCCTTTGTTCTCATTCCAACGATAAAACCTAACATTTGGACCAGTCCATCCGCTAAGCTTAGTTGTTACAATCCCATTAATTGAACCGTATAAAGTACAATGTATGATTGTGTTTTTATCTAAAATTACACCTGTGTGACCCTTGTTATTTTGTCTTGATACGAATATATCTCCATACTGAATTTCTGATTGATTGATTTGATGAAAGTACGTTCCAGCATTACCCCAGGCCCATAATGTCCCAGTTGTTGGAAGTCCCACAGACTTTGGAAACAGTCCTGCAAATTTCGCAGCACTACTCACAGAACTTGAACAGTCATAATAGTTAGGACCTTCACGTCTAGCTTGTGAATATCTGACCTTTCCTTCACGTGATTTCATCCATTTTACGAATAACTCAATCTTGCTATTTGGTGCAGGTTTCTTTTTATCTTCTTCGATTTCAACTTGCTTTACTTCTCTGATTTGCTCCTTGTGAGGTTTACCTACAGCTCTTACAGCAGTACACAAGTCCGCAATTGATACAGTACGCTTAACATCACTTAAATCACGCCCGAACTCAAGCCTATACCCAGTCTCTTTACCACGTTTCTTATAAAAGTTAATGACCTTTTTATCTATTGCATTACCATTTAACTTGACATCATAGCTAATCTCACAACCGAAACGACCTGCAATCATAGCAAGTCTTTTAGTCTTAGTAGTTGTACCATCAAATTTAAAAGCTAAGTTTTTATCCTTAGCCTCATTAATTCCGACAACCCAGTCTGATTTGTCGCCAAGAGTATTGTTGACCCATTCAACAAGTGTTCCTTTGAAATCTTGTTCTCCAACATCTTCATTAAGCAAATCAAGTCCGCAATCTTCCGCGACTATCTCCTTTGAATATCTTGTTTCAACAACCTCAGTAATCTCTAAAAGTACAGGCTTTTTCTTATATCCAGTAGCAACAACCAGACAGCCAGCTTCTATAAGTTCAACATCCTTTTCAACAACCTTGTCAATACTGCAAGTAAGCATACAAGTTCCAGTTTCCAAGTTTTCGTTGAACTTATCATCTTGAAAATGTACACCATCAGGATAATCATTACTAACTATTGTCAGTGTTTGTAGATTTCTATCTGTAACTATTAGCATTTAAATACCTCTCTGTAACTAACATCACAATCAACGAACGACCCAAATTCTCCCTCAGTAGTTATCGCTATCTCCTCTGTCCCTGGATAAATCGGAGTAGGTTTTGAGCCAAATGCAATTGGCATCAAACATCTGTGTCCATTGTGATAACAAAATCCAGTGTTCATGTCGATTCTTACAGTATCTCCATCATTGAAATTAAATCTTGGAATGGCTACATTAATCATAGAAAACTCTTCCTTGCTTTTGTTCTCAACATAAATATCTGCATCGTAACCAGTAATTGTCATGTGCATTGGATTACAAGCTTGGATAAAGTCATAGTTGTTCTTCTTAGTACATAACACATACACATCACTAGCCACTACATCATCAATCTCAGCATTCATTAGCCTATAAGTGTAGCTTTTACCATTCAACTGATTATACATGTAGTATGTAACCATAGCACCTCTTTTAGTAATAGTTACAGCACCTGTCCAGTCAGCTTTATTGTATCCCGTATGGAGTTTACCATCACTACCACACAAGCACACCATGGCCATTCTTCCATCACCATTTATGGTTTCAATCCTCATACCACCAATCATGTTTTGATACTTATCAGTGATACCAAAAGTCATAAAACCAAATTGTCCAGGACTTGCTTTGTAATTGAATTTGAAAGTCATTTCCCAATCAGTCGCATTGTTAGTAACTTTTCTGTGAAGTGGAAGTGTTGAGAATGTCTTTAAACTTGAGCTATTCCAAAAAGGATAGACACCAGTAACAGTGCTTTGACTTTTCCCTTGAATATCTTCTTCAAGTAACCAACCAAGATATCCCTCTTTGTCTATAAGTCTGTATGCCTTCTTTGATTTTGACTTGTTCACAGCTTTCGTCTTATCGAATTTAAAAGACTTACCTTTTACCCAGTTAGCAATCCTAACACCATTGTCCCAATACCTTGCGTTCTTTGACACGGTAACAGTATTGCCACTTGGAGCAGTGCTAGTCGCATTTGTGTTTGCTACTCTACCATCAAAATCACTATCAGCTACAAGCTTAGATGCATCCACAATGTCCCATCCATCACTAGTTTTCATAACCCTATCAAGAATAGTAAGTGTTCCTTTACCACTCTTGAACAAACTACTAGTTTGCTCCTTGTGTATCTTCATCTGCTTAATCGGTGCAAACCCCACAAGCAGATGGGATGATAAAAGTTAACTCGCCTTTTGTGTAATTATATCCCTCTTCAATTTCTGTAGTTCCGTCTAATTTAGCATAGTAAATAACATCTGGATTATCGTAAAAGTACAATTCTGATAATTCCTCGGTTACCAAAAGATTAGCAAATAAATTTCTAATCGCGTTTTTGTTTTGTTTTACAGTATTGTATTTGATCTTGAAATACAACGGATCTCTTCTTGTACTTATCAAATCAGCACCATTAAAACTTATATAATCATTCAACCTATTGCTAATATTTGAAGCAATAGGTCTGTTGATTTCTTCTACAGTTAGTAAATCCCTAAAATCAGTACCATTGAAGAAAAATCCGAACTTTTTTTCTTTGTCAACTGTAACAAATTTTAAAATATCATTCATTAATACAACTCTCCTCTTCTTCTTTCTCTGATTTTTTGATTTCTCTTTAAGAACTCATCTGTAAACTTATATGTTCCTCTTGCAACTTCTCTAGAATCCATCTCACTAGTTACAGTTAAATTCAAATCTCCTAACTCTCTTACAACAAGTGATTGAACACCGTTAGTGCTAATAGCTTTGCCAGTATTTTCGACATTAGAATCTTGATTAAACACTCCCGTTCCACCTAATACTACCCTTTTCATTTCAGAAGTATTAGATACGTTATTTCTCATATTTAATCCGAATCCTTTTTCAGCATATTCTTTAAAATCTTGAATAATATTTCTAGCGTTATCAATAGTCCTTACGAATCCGCTATCATCAAGATCAAACTCAAATCCAAGATTATTATCAGAACCTATAATGCTTGATATTGTGTTTCCCATAGAATTAACATTTGATTTCACATCATCAAACCCACTATTTAAACCACTATTCAAGCCAAGCATTATAGCATTACCAGCAGGAATCAAAAGCTTTCTATCCACCTGTATCGGTCCTTTATGCTCTCTTATCCAATTTCCAATGCCCCCGATAAAGTCCTGAACCTTTTTATACGCCGATTTCAATCCATTTAAAAAACCATTCATAATCTTTTTACCAATATCTATCAAGCTAATACTTTTCAATGAATTAAAGATATCCTTGACCTTATTGATTATATTTTGAACGCCCGTCTTTAATCCGTTAAACACTGATATAGCCCCATTTACTAATCCAGTAGCTATATTAATTACAGACGTTTTTATCGCATTCCACACACTTGAAAATACGTTTTGTATTCCAGTTATAATATTTGATAGAGTAGTCTTAAGTAACTCAAATCCTGCAATAACTCCATCTTTGATTACAGTGACAACTGTTGTAATAACAGTCTTAATACCTTCCCACAATAATCCAGCAGTCTCTTTGATTTTATCCCAAATAAGTTGTAAATCAGATTGTAATTGAGTGAAATTCCCCGTTACCAAGTCTATAACTAGTAAAATTGGAGTCATAATAACAAGTTTAATACCTTCCCATAGCCCTTTAGCAATAGATACTATTCCATTCCATATTCCTGTTAAATAACCTGAAACTCCATCCCAAACACTAGTAACAGTTGATGTTATACCATCCCAAATTCCACTGAAGAAATCCTTTATACCAGTCCAGATTTCTACCGTAGTTTCTTTGATACTATTCCATGCATTAACGAAAAAGTCTTTAATCGAACTAGCAACATTATTTACAAAATTTCTAAATCCCTCGAAATGCTTATAACAATAAATTAATATGCCTACCACTGCCACAATTCCAGCTATAATTAAAATTATAGGATTAGCCATTAATGTAGCCCATAATCCTTGAAACGCTCCACCAATTGCACTTATTCCGCCTTTTATGCCACTAGCAATACCTGACAAGCTAGCTCCAAGATTACTAAAAGCACCAGGAACGCCCTTTATAATTTCAACACCTTGACCTAATCCATTAACAGCTCCCGTAATCTTGTTTACACCATCAGTAACACCTTGTGCAATTGACACAATACCTTTGAAAGCCAAAAGAGGAGCAAGAACAGCCAAAATAACTGGAGCTAAAGGTCTAAGTCTTTCATACCATTTTTGAAATTCTCCTGCAACTTCTTTAACTTTATCCATAATATCTGGAATGTGATCTGAAATATATCCAAAAGCCTCACCAACTTTTTGTTTAATCTTATTGATATTATCTGATATAGTTCCAAAACCTTCCGACTCTGCCCACTCATTAAAACTTTGAATAACATTAGCAACACCATTTTTAATAGCTGTTTGTAAGTTTTGCATCGATGTTCCTATACCCTTTGTAGCTTCTAATGCAGTATTATGCCAACTATCAGCACCTTTGTTTAACTCAACAAACTTATCAGTAACCTGATCCATAGTGATTTTACCTTTTTTAAGAGCTTCATAAAAATCATTAGTTGCACTCTTACCAGTAAATCCAAATGCTCTCGCAGTTTTATCCAACGCATATGGCATAGTCTCTTGAAGTGTTCTCCAGCTTTGCATATCAACCTTTCCAGCAGACAACATTTGCATATACTGTTCCAAACCACGACCTGCTGATTCACTACTTGCACCACTTGCTAAAAAAGCATCATTCAACGCTAAAGTAGCATCAGTTGCCTTGGGAACATCGCCCATAATAGTTGTCATACGTTGAGTTGTACTAGCAATGCCATCTAATGTCGTAGGAAGTCCTTGGATACCATTTGATAGGCTTTTAATAGATGCTTTTGCTTCTTCACTCTTATATCCCATTTGTTCCAATACCTTCGGAAACTGATTAAGAGTATCCACCCTTGACACAGCCCCGTCAACAGCTCCACTAATAGCTCCCATAGCCATCGAAAAACCCTTTACAGCTAATTGTGCAATACCAAATGATTTAGCCATTTGTCCGATTCCAGGAACCGCTCCTGAACTAGCTTCGTTGATCTTATTTTTCGTATCCTCTAAAGCGCCACTAACCTTTTTAAATGCTTTTTCCATACTACTAGCATCGCCATTAATTTCAACGCTTAAAGTATAGTCAGCCGCCATAATCTCACCTCCTCAATCCATTAGCTTCGTAAATTTTATCAACCCAAGATTTACCCTCTTTTTCTTCAGTCTCAAAGATTACTTCAGCATCATTTCTTGCCTTTTCCTTATCCAGAGGCTTTTGAACTTTCTTCCATAATTTTTGAAACCTAGCGTTTTTCTTTCTAAGTGCATTACTAACCGCATTCAACACTGCATTTCTAAGTTGTGTTGTTTCTTGCACAGTTTTTGTCTCATACGCTTTTCGAATAAATGCAACGTCTCTTGGCGTTAATTGTTCGTAATCTTCTCTTGAATACCCAAAATTTACAACATAAAAAGCGAAATCAATATCATCAGCATATTCAGTAGTTAACCTCACATACTCCTCATCGATTTCGCTATTATCTGTTTCAAAATATTCTAATTCAATTAAACGCCTTGGAAGAAAAAAGGACAGTCAATCTTAATTTCATTCACAACCAACATGTTAACAAAAATCAATCCCTTTTCATTAATCAATTTATCAAACAGATCTGATGCCTGCTCAATAGCAATCTTACCTGCATCTATTTGATATAAAGAATGAGAAAAAAGAACTCTCAAAGTCGTTAATGGTAGCATAGCATTATACTTTGACAATTCTCCCATCAAAGAACTTCCAATAGCTCTTTCAATGTTTTCTAACGCTTTTAAATTGAACTTTAACTCATACTTCTTTTCGTTTAAGTTTATTATCGCTTTATCGCTCATCTTATACCCCTACTTTATCCCCTGGCATTGCATTAGCACTCTTATCACCACTAGTTAAATCAACTAACGCCCCATTACCTTCAAGTGAAATAGAATATGTCATAGCGTCGTCAAATGGAGCTTCTATAGAATAATCCGTTACCGCCGCAAGTCCTCCAAACATTCCTTTTTTCTCTTTAACATTCACAACCTTAATACAAACAAGGTCTGAATCCTCAAACGCTTTGGATAAAGCTTTATGTGCCTCATCACTAGGTACAAATAAGCCGTCATTATCAATAGACCACTCTTTCATACCTGCGATCTTTGATTTCCATCCACCAACAGTATCCTTACTAGATACCTCAATAGAATCACTCGTTCTATTAATCTTTAAACCTTGTTGACCACTTATTCCCAATAGTTTTTGACCATCAGCACTAAATATAGCCAACAAAATATCTTTTCCAGCTACAGCTTTTGAAGCAGAGCTAGTAAAATCACAATATAAGTTATTTTCAAACGCTTTTGTTAAATCTCCCATAATAATCTCCTTTTTTAAATTTTGACCTTAAATCCATAACAAAGCTTAATCTCAAACTCTAAAATAGCATGCCATGAACCTGTTTCTTCTTGTTCTAACGATTGTAATCCGATTTCGTCTTGCCTAATAACAGAAATATTGTTATCTTCAAACCTCAATTCTTCTGTAAAAGCTTCTTCCACTTCTGTAATAAGCTCGTACATTTCGACCTTACTATTTGATTCTTCTGAAACGATATGAACCAATATATTGAATACTTCGCCCCACATTGATTTCGTGTTTTCTGCCCTCTTATCGTACAATTCCACATAAGCAAACGGAGGCTTTTCGTCCACTGGAACATAGTCGTAAGCCCTTAATAGAGTATTCTTTTCAATTAAATCCTGAACTATCTTAATAAAGTCTACAATACCAATTTTTTTAATCATTTTTTCAGTTCCTTTATCAAATCATTCATATATATTCTCCCCTGTTTACTAACATTTCGTTTAAGATATCTTTGACCGTCAACGTGTCCATTTTTACCAACATCATGTCCATATTCTACATGTGGTGCGTACTCTTCGGTATAATAAAAAATACCTTTAAATCTTGTACTTGGAATAGCTTCTCTTAACCTACGGCTTTTAATCAAATCTCCGTTATCTCTTGGAGTTCCAGGAGGTCTTTTTGCTCTGTTAAATATTTCCACTAAACTCTTATTAGCAACACCATAAAACCTAGCCTTACTCTTTTTATACAGAGCTTGTTCAAGTCTCTTATCGCCCTTTAACGAATATCTCATTTACCTACCCTTTCTATGATAAAAAATATCCATCTTCCGATGTCCTTGACTTCAATTACCTTATAAACCTCGTCTTCGATTTTCACCTTCTCCAAGCTCTTGGCAAAGCTAATATCAAAGCCATTGCAAAACATTTTTCTTGAATTCTTAGTAACATCACGTCCGAAAATTTCAATATCATCTCTAGTCCAGTTAGTAATTCTACAAGGATAATAGTTTTCACTTACCTTATCCTCATACAACTTATTTTTTAATTCGTCTTGACCATTTTGAATTTTGAAAATAGGGTACAGCCTTAAATACATCATAAAAAGCGAATCATCCTTTTACCCTTACTATCATCTTTAGAGTTCATATAAATATATGATCTAAACTCATCATCATATTCACTCAATACATCACTGACAAATGATGTGGAGATAGTGTCCACACTCTCAGAATTAATACCTTCGTAGTTAATCCTTCTAACCATTTTCACAGTTGCATCGACCGCTATTGAATACAATAAATCACTTAATACACTATCGCCAACACGCAAACAAATACGGTCAGCGATAGTAGTGATTAATTCTTTCAAATTGTCCTCAGTAGCAACAACATTGTAAGGCTTAATCCTTGTTTGCACTCTATCTAACAACTCTTTTAAATTGTCTTCTGTTATTGCTCCCATATGCTATCTACGCTCCTACAGTTGCTGGAGCAGGTTCTGTTATTTTAACCTTTACAATACCGTCCAATCTTTCAACATACATTAACATTCCGCTCATTAATAATGTTTGAGTAGTAGCAGACGTATGATCCAAGAAATGAGTCATACCTATATAACCCAATCCAACACCATTTAAACCGAACTCTCTAGCCATTTCTGAATTAGTAGCGTTAATATATGCCAATACTATATTTTCAGGAACAGTAGCCCAAATTTCACCTTCTGCAATATCAGTAGTAGAAATAATAGTTGTGTCCGTAAATGCATTGATAAAAGTCATACCAAATGCTGTTTGAGTAGTAATATTAGCATTACCCAAGTATTTTGCAATATCCAATGGATTTGCAAATATAATGCATCTTTGAGATCCAAAATCTTCAAACAGCGCTTGTAACTTACCCCAAGCACTAGCAACCGCACCTTGAAGTCCATTTCCCAAAGCTTTTTGAGTAGTAGAACCAGTTTTTAAAAGAGTAACAAAGTCCTTTCTAATTTCTTTTTGTAGCTTTTGTACAAGTGCATCATCAGTATTTGTTACCGCTTCATTAGATCCATACATTTGAACAGCTTCCGCAGTAGTTGCCTTTCTGTATTTCTTTAGTGTAATTTCTTTAGTAGTTTTTTCTTTTCTAGTAACCTTAGACAAAGGAATAGTTTCACCCTCTGCTACATTTCCATCCGCCAAAGTAACATCGTATTTATCATAAATTCTAATAGTAGAACCATTTGTCAATGATATTCTTCTAGTAACCCCTAATAACTCCAACATTTTGCTTACATTTTCTTGAAATGTATTAGTAACATCAACCGTAATAGGGTATTTTAAATCTTGTTTTTTAATTAAATTTGCATCTGCCATTTTTAAATTCTCCTTTTTACATAAATAATTCTTCGTTTTCTTCAATCAAACGTTGACGTTCTTGCCTATCCTTCACTGATAAAATATCCTCTCTCGTTAAACCAGCAACAGATTTTTGCTTAGGAGTCTTTCCTTTTAGCTTTTCATTCACAGCCCTCTCCACAGCCGTTTTAAAAGCCTTAGAAAAACTATCCACACAATTCTTAGTGTCCTCTGCATTATCGCCGATAAGCATAGCCACAACCTCATCAGGCAAATTTATATCCGCCTCTTTCAACATAGAGTTAGCTTCCTTTATCATGTCGTTTTTAGCCTCTTTAGTCTTGTATTCTTCTAACTCTTTTTGAAGTTGTTCCACCATATATTGGTTTTTTTGCTCCGCATTCATCTTAGCAAGCTTTTTAGCTTCTTCCTGTGCTTTCTCGTTCTTAGCCTTTTCCTTAGCTAATCTGTCTTGAACAATCTTGTTAACCTCATCTTGTGTAAAAGTCTTTTCAGTTTCTTTTTCAGCATCAACATTTGCTTGATCCACTTCTGTTTCTACCTCTTCATCTGCAAATAGTTGCAAATTCAAAGGTATTTTTCTTATGTCTTCCATTTTCTTCTCCTTTTTTACATGTAAGTTCATGAATTTATATATGTTCTAGCTTTAACCTCAGCTAGTTGAGTGCATTAAAAAATAGACAGTTTATAGACTTATCTAGGTCTAGTCTTCTTCCTAAAGAAGCGAAATTCCTTATATCTTTTCACGATTAACTCGTGTAGATATCAATGTTTGTATTCTATTTTCACACGATTAATTCACGATTAACCGAATAATTCTAGATTACTAAACATAATATTTTTTTGCTTTTTATAGATATCAAAATACGTTTCTTGCTTGTCTCCATTTTGTGTGCATTCTACATATATACCATCTAAAAGAGTTGTAGATATTAATATCTTATTGTTTTGTAGAGTCTTACAAGACCAAACGACAAATATATCCTCAATACTGATATTTTTCTTAAACTTTTCCCTGTAATACGCGATTAACCATTCTTTACATCTTTTTTGAAATTTATAACTATCCATTTATTTCCTCCTAATTTATTGCAATAAAAAAGCACATCTACCTTCTTACAGTTGTAATTAGTTAGTGTGCTATTAATTTTATGCTAAAAGATAACCTCTAGCTTTCTTGTATTTTTCAACTCTTTTAAAGTCTTTTTCTGTAAGACATTTCAACCTATTTAGATTCATATTATCTTCTAAATCCATTAGTTTTACTTTTCTTGCAATGCTGTTACTTTTTATATTTTTTACATAATCCATGTATGCTACATTTTCTAGATGCGTAAGTTTAATCAAAGCATCTTTTTGTTCAGAGTCAAGAAAGTCAAAATCATTAATTGTGTATTTGTCAGAATCTTCTAAAACATCGTGCAACAGTGCAACTATCTTATATCGCCTGTCACTTATTTTCTTAGAAACTCTTAAAGGATGTAAAAAGTATGCGTGTCCGCCTTTATCTTTTTGACCTTTATGTGCATTCAACATAATAAAAAAGGCTCTAAGATAGTTGAGCATAATATTCTTCCTTTGTTATATCTTCGGTATAAATAGACCCTAAATCAATTTTAGAATAGAAGTCATTAAATATTTCTTTACCATCTTTTATGCAATAATACATGCCACCTTCACGTTTAACATACTTTTTATAGTCTGGACAATAATAATATACAGTTGGCGTTTTAAACTTCATAATCATTTAATCCTTTCTACATACTTGGGTATTGGAATTTTATTACTAATTTTTATCATTTCTTTGGTTAAATTATCCCATTTCATCTTATTCTTATTTCTGTCTAACACTCTTTGTTTCTCATATATTTCATGTAATCCGTGTTCTTTTACATAATAAGACTTATCAGTATGATACTGTAATTCAAATATTACCCCGTTGTTATCTTCGACTAAAGTATTAACTCCTTTGTAAACTACATTTTGTTCAAAAGTGTTTTTTACTCTAACTATATTATACCCTTTATTCCTTAGTGTTCCAACAGTTTTGAAATAATTATTAGTAAAATCTTTCTCCTTACTAACAAAAGTATATCTTAATTTATCATTGATTCCTTTTGCTGCATCTTCCAAAGAAATTTCTTTTTCTTTTGAATCTGCGATTATCTTACGGGATAAGCTTTCTATGCTTTTAAACCTAAAATCTAAACCTACTAATTTTGATCTATTATCATGTTCTATTGATTTAAGTATAGATGTAATGTTTTTCTCATAAGGTTTCAATTTATTAATTTCGTTTTCTGCTATCTCAGTTGATTCAAAATAATCGCCATACAGTTTCTCATACCTATCTACATAATCATCTGGTATAACCACGCTAAAACTACTACGACAATTCACATGCATTGGTGGAAAGTTTATCCCGACCTCACGATCCTTTAGCTTAAATATCTCCCCGTCCAAATCCTTGCACACATCACTAGTCTTTCTATCTATAACAGCTACATACTCATACTCATCATATAGCTTAGAATCATCAAACGTCTTCATCATAGCTTCATTATTGATTCTTGTACCTTCAGTTCGTACGATTCTCTTAATATCCGCTCTTGAACGATTAACAAACCTCTCAGACATTTGTTTTACAACTCTATTGAAACTGTCACCTCTTATAATAGACGTCTTAAAATCATTAGTTAAGTAACTAATAAGCTTACTTTTATTTTCCCAAATTCTATCACTATAATCTTTTTGTTGAGTCCATTTCTTATTAATTAATAGATCAGCACCTTCTTTATCAAAACTAAGCATAGATTTACCAAAACCCATACTATCAGCCATCTCATAATAAGTATCTCCGTATAAATCTACCAAATAATCATGTAATCTATCAACTTCTTTAGCACCAATTTCTAATTGCTGCAACTTTATAGACTCATTAAGTCCTTCTAGCCTTGTCAACTTATAAATAGACTTTCTTACATCAGTTAAGTGCTTGTATTGTGGGTATTTTTCAATAAAATCATCAAATCTTTCGTACAATAATTTTCTATCGGCACTGCTTAATCTAGTTAAAAGGGATCTGTACTCAATAACATTATCCTTACCATACCTGGCAAAATATTCTGCAATTTCTTTCCCGAGCTTATGAGATTCTTCCCTGTAAAATTGAGTAAGTTTTTCTATTAACTTAGCCTCATCTTTTTCCAAATTATCCCATAACTCTTTTTGTCTTTTACTTGAGTATTCATTATACTGGTTTAGATCCTTCATCTACTACCCTCATAAAACCATCAGAACCTTCAATGTCTTTTCTTTTATTTTCAATCTCATCTTTTGCATTATCCACAATGCTTAAAACATTGACTTGTGTTTCTTCCGATACAATGCCACTTAAATTACGTGCTATTTCTGTTTCCTCTAATAAATTAGATGGGACATTCCTAGTAAATTTATACCTAATCTTAACCCAATCATCATCACTCAAAGGACTACCAGGATAATTGGCAATTATCTTATATCTCCTGTTAAGTCCAGCCGTAAATTTACGCTCTTTAGTTCTTGCTAAATTGTCCATAGCCTGAAGTTTGTATTTCAAAGAAACTCCAGTTGATTGAGCAAAGTTTTCATCAGAAATATTAGCCACCATTGAAATTTGAAATATCAAACGCTCTAGTCTATCCAATAGATTTTCTTGAGTAGTGTCACTATTAGGTTTTGCTAAGAAATCAACAACCACCTTCTCAGAATTTTCTCCACTAACATTAATAATTCTGTAGTCTCTTAGATTCTTGATAACATCTTCATCTAACTTTTCACCTAATATTTTCATATACGCATCAGCATAATAGTCCACGTCATTAGCTTTTTCACTAATTGATTTATTAAAAGCGTTAATAAGACTCTCAACACTCTCAAAAATCCCCTTACGCTCTGCATTCTCAACATATTCAACAACTGGCACATCATTAAAATAATGTTCTTCTTCTGAAATAAACTTTAAGCCGTCATCTGTGTACATAAAATGCGTAATATTTCTGTTATCAGAAAAAGTACCCTCAATCTTCCCGTCAACGTTCTTATAATACCTAACACAATACAGCACTTTTCTTCTTATGCTCTCATCAAACACCAAAAAAGCTTGCATAGGATTCAAATAAGTTAATCCAATTTTTCCATTCTCATCATTGAAAATAAGCTCAAATCCGTGTCCATATATACTACAAATCTTTGACAACTCAGCATTATTATCATCTTGATTATTGTAACTATCCAAAAAATCTAAATAATCATTAACCTTCTTGTTTTCATGTGTAGATTTTATCGGATTACCTATGAAATACCCATTAAAAGTATCTACAATATACTTTGCGAAATTTACTGATAGTCGATTGTCAGGCTTGTAGCTATCCTCCTTTTTAGGTTTAAAAGAAATAGGATACACAGTCTCATACATATTTTTTAACTTTTGATAGTGACCTATATTATTCTTATGTCTTTGAATAAATTTATCCAGCAATTCTGGAGTCATTTCAAAATCCTCAGAAATAGTAAACTCCTTATCTATTGAATCGTTAATTAAATTAATAGTCTCTGTAACATGTGTTGTCATTAAATTATCCCCCTAAACAATTGGACACTAACCTTATCAGATGCAGACTGCAAACTATATCGTAAAGCATCCATTAAATGGTTATTTTTATCTTCTGGAATATTAGTAAATTTCCCCATAACCTTATCAAATTTATATGAGTAACTGTAAAACTCTTCTTTGCAGTTAATTAGAGATGTATCACAAATAATTTTCAAACTTTGTAACTTATCAATTCCCTGATTAACACTGCTATTACCTTTTCTAGACTTCTTTATTCGAAGACCGTAATCATTATTAAGTTCAGAAATCAATCTATCCTCAGCACAGTCGGCAATAATAAGAGATTTGAAATACCCTTTAGATTTAATCATTCTAGCAATTTCATTAGTATGCATACCAGTTTCGTAATGCTCATCAATCAGATACAAAATCCCATTTTCACTATCAAGCCAAGAAACCACAAGAGCAGTTGGATCATGAGTAAAACCAAAATCCAACCCTACTATTAGCTCGTAATTTTGTTTCGCTAGAAAATCCTTATCTAACGGTCTATACTCTACATTCTCAAAAACAAGTCCTTCAGATACTCCCCATTCTCCATCACACACAATCTTTGCACGTCTGGGATTAGTTTTATAAAGTTTCTCATATCTTTGTATAGTTTGTTTATCAAGCCATTCGTTTATTTTGTATGTCGTAGTTAGAGTAAATACATCATCATCTTTAGCATCAAAAAATTCGCTTTTTAACCAATGATTTTCGCTCCAAGGATTAAAAGTAAGTATAACCTGCCTGTATGCATTTTTGTCCTCTAAAATGCCCCTCATACCTTCTACAACGGTATCCAATTTATCCCTACTCTCTAACTCATAAGCTTCCTCTAGCCATAAATGAGTGATAGATCCTTTCTCTAATTGAATTGAAGTCATTTTCAAAGCATCATCAAAGCCACGAAATAGTATTTTCTGACCCGTCGGTATATAGGTTGCCTCCATTGGACTAACCGTAAAATTCCATAAATTTTGAACTCCTAATCTATTTGTAGCACTCTTCAATCCTACAAACACACTATCTCTCAAGGTATTTTGATACCTTCTAGCCGCAATAACATTCATCCAAGGATACTTCATCATTTTATAAATAATTTCTATCTGTGTAGTAACGGATTTCTTACTACCCCTACTACCTTTGACCACTTTATAAAACTTCTTACAATTCCAAAACCCGTTATATCCTTGACCAATCAAATTTGAAACACGAATAGCACCCAAAACTAATCAGTTCCTTGAATATCATCGATAAAAGTAGGTAAATTAATATCGACCTCTTGTTTTTCAATCCAAGAACCATATCTCTTACCTAATAATTCAGCCGCTTTTATCCTATCTTTGGCAGATATCTTGATTTCCTGTTTTTCTTGCTCGAAGTTTCCGACATTTACAAGGGCCTCTTCCTTTTCTTCACCTCTCACTATTCTAGTCAAGAATTGTAATATTTCAGTTTGGTTTGCTATTGTTTTAGACTCAAGTTTCTTCATTCTTTCTTCAATGTAACTTGAAATCTGTCCATTATTTTCCAATAAAAACTTAGTAGCATTTTTAGCGTAATTTTCACTATAACCTGCATTTAAAGCCGACTGATAAGCATTGCCAGTCTTGATGTACTCATCAGCAAACTTATTCTGTTTAATTGTCAATTTCTTCAAAGCACATCACCTCGCTTTCCAAATAAAAAGGACTATCCACAATTAGATTATCCTAAATAAAATCATTTTCTTTAACTCCAATAAAAAAGCCGATACCAGCGTATCGACCTTCTTATTTATAAATTAAATCGGAGTGATATGAAACTAAACAAAAAATTATTTTTGCTCAATTCTTTACAATACCACTATATCATACTTCATACTGTAATTTACTGTAATTTACTGTCCAATTTACATATCCTTGATGATATTTAATGCCTTCCCATGCATTTTGTATATCATCTCAACACTTCGGTGCATAATCTTCGCAATCTCATGCCATTTCAAACATTGAATGTATCTCAAATTAAGTAAAATTCCGTATTCTCCATCCACGTCGCTAATCTTTTTCTTATAATCCTCTCTCAGATTGATTAACTCACTAATATTTCTATTGATTTTGCTTTCCAAATCCACAATCTTTTCAATCAAATCATTATCATTTCTTACACTTAATTGCACCTTTTCTTCAAAAGCAGAAGGTGATCTAATCGAATACTTCAAAGAGTTAAGTTTTTCTAACTCCTTGATATCCGTACTAATTCTCAAATCTAATAAATAGATTTGCTGTAATTCTTTTTTAGTCATCAGTTATAAATCTTCCTCTTTCACAAATAATCCATTAACAGTCTTGCCTTTACGCTTCGAAATCTTATCATAAGCTATTTCTAAACACTCTACACAATCAATTCCTAGTTGTTTACACAAAACAATTAATGTTACAAAAATATCTCCCATTTCAAGTTTGCTATTAACAATAAGACTTTTATCTTTCATATACATTAATTCTTCATCTTCGGCAAAACCACACATTTCTCTAAAAAAGACCCAATTATCAAACTCTGTCTTAAATTCGAAAACTTCCTCAATAAATTTCATAAATTGTTTGTTGGCGTTTTCTTCATGTAATAAATCTTTTTCTTTTGCCCATTCTTCTACTTTTGTTTTTAATTCTTCAAAATTCATTCTTTTTTTCTCCTTTTTTCTTCATCAAAAATATATTCTACAAAACTAACTAACACAATTGATAAAATAATACTGTCATAAGTGTCCGCTTCTTCCATCAACCTCTTTTCAAGTTTCTCATTCCAAGTTAATACATCATACAGTCTTCTAAACTCTACAAGCTCATCATTCATTTTCAACTACTAACCGCAGACTTATCCCTGCTCAAAACATTACTAATAAACTCGCAGACCTTCGTAAAACTCTCCCCACTGTGATTTCTAATCTGCGATTTACATATCCTTATTTCGTAATCTTGCCAACCTTTCATCTTATCTCCCTAAATTCGTACTGATCATCATATATCTTTAAAAACATCTTTTTCTTGATTTTATATACATCAGTTAAAACACCTTTAACATCTTCTACAATAGTTTTTCCGCATTTGTCAATATACATAAAATCTGCCACATACTCAATCTTTCTATGTGTATTTCCTTGTTTATCCTTGAATTTTTGTTGAAGTAGGAATCTAGGTTGTAATTCTAGATTCCTTATTTCTTTTGCTTTTTCAAGAAGTTTCAACTCACGATATCTTTCTGATTCTCGTATACTGTCAAATTCAATTCCATCAACTACGGTCTTTTTTGCATTATACTTGCTATATCTTCCCATTATTCTCCCTCATCTTTTTAAACTCCTCTTGCATTTTAGCAAAGCTATTAAATTGATTATTCTGCTTAACTTCTTCTTGCTTTGGTCTGTAATACGTCTCTTTTTTCTTAAAATTATTATTTCTAGGCTTATCTGTTCCTGCTTTTTTCTTCTTCAAAATCCCATTTATATATGCCAAAGTCCTTATATTATTTTGTTCTGCAATCTGTATCGCTTCTTTTACCCACGGAAAACTATACGCATTCATATAATCGCTTAACACCTTAGCAGAATACGGACTTATTAAACCAAAACCACAATCTTGATACAACTTTATTAGCTCCGCCAACTTTGGATCATCTAAATTCAATTCTGATTGACCAACACTGTTATTATTATTTACATTATTTACATTATTTACATTATTGTTTGTGTCATTCAGTGGCTTTTCTGTGGCTTTTTGCTGGTCATTCAGTGGCTTTTCTGTGGCTCTTTTTTCTAAATCTTCATTTTGATAAACGTTATAATTTACGATTTTATACGTTGTTTTTTGGTGGTCAGTTTTGAACTCAATCATATTCTCGTCTTTTAACAAATTTAAAAACTTTTTTGTTTTTCCTCTACTCCAACCCCAGCGTTCAGATAGTTTTCTAAGGGACGTTATTTTTTCGCCCCTTTTTATTTCAACCATGCTTCCATTAAAAATGATTTTCTTGTTCTCATGATTAGCCAACATTATTAAATCAATCCAAGCAGCTCCGCGATTAAAAGGTTTGTCATTCCATATTATGTTGTCTTGTATCTTCCTATGAATACTAATCCAACCATAAGCCATTTACATCACCTAAAACGGCAAATCACTATCAAATGATTCTTGAGCGCTCATGCCCAAATCAGCTGGATTGCTGTATCCTTGGTTATTATTTGTGTTACTGCTGCCATTTGATTCAATAAAATCAAAACTATCAACAACAACATCTGTCGTATAAATTCTTTGCCCCTGTTGGTTTTCATATGATCCAGTTTGAATATGACCTGATACAGCTATTCTTTGTCCTTTTTTGAAATAATTACCTATATTCTCCGCTGTTTTCCCCCACGCCATACAGCTAATAAAATCAGCCGTCGGATATCCGTTGTTTTCTGCCTCTTGTCTTTTCTCTTTACTTAGTTTTCTATTTACCGCTACTACAAACCTCGCATTCGCCATTTGTGTATTCGCCGTATATCTCACTTCTGGGTCTCTTGTCAATCTGCCCATCAAACTTACACTGTTCATCTGCTCCTCCTAACATACCTCCACAGGTACTCCTAGTTTTTTCTCTATACTATCTCTTATCAATTTCTCATCGCTATTACCATCACTAAGGTGTAATATATACATTTTCTTTAATTTGCCCATTCTTACACTATCTAACGCTTCTAAAACAGTTTCCAAACTCATATGATTTTTAACTATGCGATTTCTTAAACTCACATTGATTCCGTTTTCGTCTACACGCTCATCTATTAGCTTTTTAACGTAGTTGCATTCAATCATTAGCACATTTATATCACTTGGTATTTTATACGCCATAAACGCCGTGTCAGTTACGAATAACAAGCTTTCATTTATCTTTTTATCCTTGATGTAATACATCACAGGTTCTTTTGCATCGTGTATAGCTCTTAACGGCTGTATCAGAATATTATTTATATAAGTTGTCTTATATTTTGTCTCAGCCCAATTCTTAAATATCTTTAACCTATGACCACTAACTTCCAATGCTTCTGCCGTTCCTTTTGTCATATAACAATCAACTCCTGCTTTCATCAAATCCTTAACGGCTTTTGCGTGATCCATATGCTCGTGAGTTACTAAGCAAAAATCTACATCAGACACTTTATAATTCAACACTTTTTGTATCTTCTTAAAAGGTAGTCCGCATTCAAGTAATATCTTCGTATTGTTTATATTGACCAGGTAGCAGTTTCCGCTACTACCTGAGCCAATCGTCTTAACATCAATCATTTCACGCTCCTAAAATGGTGCTTGATTATTGTTTGTTTCTTCAATCTCAGCTTCGATTATTTCTCCTGTTTCTTCGTCGATATTTTCAGGAATTTCTTCTATTTCAACTACTTCCTTGTTTGCAAATTCTTTCTTATCTTCTTCCAGTTCTCTGTCTGTATCTTCAACCGATTTGTTCATAAATTCTGCAATCTTATCGCTATCATCACTCGTAGATACATAATATTTACAAGCACGATTAATAACAGTTTTTATCGCCATTTGGTCTGGAAAGTTCTTATGTGCTCCGCTATTTCCTTTCATACTACCTTGATTCCAAGCACTGTGAATTTGATTAATATCCATATACTCAGTGTGTAATATTTCGTTATCTCCAAGTATCAAAGCAAAAGCTCCAATCAGATTTTTACTGTCTCGATTAAGACCAGGACAAAACTCCAATATTTTTTGTCTTCCAGTAAGAATGTCAAATCCCAACTCGAACTTATCGTCTTTGTATACTGCGTAACCTTTTACGTCTTTTACGCCGTTAATTCTTTTTGTTAGTGCTATAGTTCCTAAATAGCTTCTACTCATCGTCAATTTGTTTCCGTAAGCTATAAAATAACATTGATCCTTGCTTGGATTAAGTCCTTGTGTCGCCATATCCAACAAGCTATTCGCGATACTTTCTTGTGTACAAACTTGTAAAACTGGCTTTTTGTCTCTTGTTTGTGTCTCCTGTAAAATCAAATACGCACTCTTTAAAGCGTTACTAACGCTGTAGTTGTTAGGAAGTTCAATACTTCCACTGTTTTGCATTTCTGCAATTCTCTTTTGTACGCTGTCCACGATTGTTTTTTCTTGTTTTACTAATTCGTTACTCATTTTTATTCTCCTTTTACTACTAATTCTTTATCATCTGATACAAACAACTTCACGATTTGTCCGTCTGTATCTATTATTTTGTTTACACTTTCTGCATTATCTACAAAGATTGGAACACTTGCATTTAATTTCTTTGATATCGTGTTTATAATGTCCAATCCCGCATTGATTTTTCCTGCGTTGTTTACATCTGAATAAGGCACTCCATTGACTGTTGCTTCGCACGTCTCAACAATTCCTCCGTTCACTTGTGTATCAAATAACTTAAACTTCACATCTTCAAACATTTCATTGATTTTGTCTTGTACCAAATCTGTGTAAATCTTGATATATTCTTCTGTCAGATACACTATTCTTTGGTTATTTTCATACTCTTTTGCTAAGTCTTTTTCCGTTTTTTCGTACAGCTTAACCTTTTTATCGATTTCTGCATTGAGTTCCTTTTTCGCAAGTTTTTGTATCATCTGTTCCATGTCTCTTTTGTAGTTTTCTTTCAAATCTTTTAGTCTTGAATTATCAACACTTGCAATAGATTTCAATTCTTCTTTTATCTTCTCAATTGCTTTTTCATGTTCCTTGTATTCAGCTGGAAGTTGTTTGATTTCAGGCTCTTTTCTAGTTTCTGTAAACTCTCCTAGTAAGTCTAAATGTTGTCTATCTCCTAATATTGTGGCGTTCATCTTATCAATTTCTTTTTTTATCCTTTTTATATCGTCTTCAGCTACGTTGATGTTTATCTTTATACTATAAGCTTGTCTTTCAATTTCTGCTAATTTTTCAGCCTTGTTTTTATTGAAATTAGCTATAATTTCATTTTTTTTATCCTCATCAAATTCTTTTCCACACACTGGACAATTTAACGATTCATTAAATTCTTTGCTGTTTTCCTCTACCCATCTATTTCTTGATGCGTTCAAGTTTTCATTGTTTTTGTCGATTGACTGTTGATATATAGCTATATATTGCTCTATGAGTTTCTTGTCATTTTCGCTGTTTTCAATTTCTTTTTCTAATCTCTCTTTTGTATCGTAGAAAGCTTGTCTCTTCTTTTCGTATTCTGCATTTATTTTTGATACTTCTTGATTATTAAAATTATCAACTTCTGCTTTTATATCTCGCATTTTGTCGATATGTTCTTGTATCTCTGAGTTCTTTTTCGTTATTACCTCAACGCTATCACTTGAATTTGAAAGTGTATCATCTATTTCTTTGATTTTTTCTTCTGTTTCTTTTTTAATTACTTCAAGCGATTCAAAATCCAACTCAGTCTTGCTTTTTATCAGCTCATCAATTCTTACTGGAATATCTTCCAGATCGTCGTTAATCTTCTTCATACTTGATTTCGCCATCGCTTTTAATTCGTCTATCGTGTAGTTATCCAAATCAAGCTCTTTCAAGTCTTTGTTTGCTTTTAATATCTCATCTTTATCCACATCATCAATCAATGATAAAAGCATTGTTCTACGCTCTTTTTTATCTAAAATAGCATTGAAATACACAGGATTTGATAATAAATTGAACGATTTTTCATCAATCAGACTGCCCACTCTTGCGTTGTAATCTGACTTTTTTATTGGTACAGAATTTATATAATAATCAGTCGTGTTTCCTGTAAATGTTTCTTGCGTACTGCCTCTTTTTTTGCTCCAGATTTCCTTATACACTTTCATAAGCTCAATTTGTTGTCCGTCTGCCTCAATAATTCCAGTAACCTTGCACTCGATATTATGAATAACGTCTCCATTTTCGTTTATAGGCTTGATGTTGAAGTCTTTTCGATTGCTGCTATCCTTGTCCCATAATAACCAACTGTATGCATCAAATACAGTTGTTTTTCCCGTTCCATTCCTGCCATTTATATGCGTTGTCTTAGCGAAATCAACCACCAAATCTTTAATACCTTTAAAGTTTTCTATTTTCAATTCAATTAATTTTATTTTCATATTTTGTCCTTTCGTGATATAATCACATTGAATAATATTTTTTCTTATCGGCTGTGTTTGTAGTGGGACACAGTCGTTTTTCCCGTCTATAACTCTTTAATATCAGTCCCACGGTAATAGCATTTACATTCATTTTCTATCCCAAATTCAGTTGCTATTTTTTCATCGAAAAACTTACCAAAATTTGTTATCACAACATGCTTAAAAAAGTTTTCAAACTCATCTGATAAGCACTCCATAGAATCTTTGTACACATCTTTCATATAGTCATCTTCTATATCAAAATCAATAGTCGATCTAAATTTCATCGCTTTACTCCTCTTTTAGCCATCTTTTTGAATAATTCTGATCTGTTCATAATCTTCTCATCTCTTTTATCCGATACATCCAATGTCGCACTACTAGCTTGGTTAAATAAATATCGTCTTTCTTTATAATCTTTTCTCATTTAAAGCATTCTCGAAGTTATTACTAAAACATTCAACAACACGAAAAACTTCAAAATCATGATACACATACCGCAAACAAGTCTCACATCATCAAGCCTATCCGCTTTTTCAATTCTTTTACATTTGCAAGTATGCTTTACTTCCTTTTTTTCTTCTCTTTTCGGTCTTTTAAAATTAAAATAACTTTTATCATCAAAATCTGATACTCTCTTTTCCATAACCTAACTCCCTTCTTACCTCTTCTCTTCTTTTTTCTGCCCTATCTTCCATAAACTTAATAGCAATAAGCTTACTAACCTCTTTTATAGCTTGTTCATTCAGACTTATGTCATTTATTACTATTTCCTTGTTCATACCTACGCTCCCAAAAATTTATTAATAAAGTAAATGATCCCCTTACCCGTAACCTTTGTCGTAGTAGTCAGAACATTTACACCATTGCCATCAACATAAGATCCCTTTTTAAGTTCAAACAACCCTTGTTCAACATATTGTTGTAACGGTTGATTTTTCCTTTCACCACTCTTGCACAAATATCCACTACTACGCATCCAAGCAAACAAATTATTTTGCCCAATCTTCTTATCAATCTCACCACGTCTGATAGCCTCTTGACTAATCAACTTAGCCAACTCACCGACCAAACACGATTGATTACTAGCCGATACCGTATCAGCAAATAACACCTTTGGCTTATCCCTTTCAATCTGTGCCTCTGCCAACGCTCTCTTCGCCTTTTCTTCCTTCAAGTTAGTAGCAAGTCTTATGAGGTAATCTGGATCACTTAAAGTCTTTTCAATAACCTCACTACTCATATACGCACCGTGTTTACGGATTGATGGTAATACTTCTGATGTAACCCAATCTGCAAATTTTTCTGCTTCAGATTTTCTCGACTGAAAAATTAATTTGTAAAGATTTGACTCATTAATAAAGTTTGCTTGTTGAGTTCTTCCCATACTGTCTATGACCTCATTACTAATGACCCCATCTTTGTTCAGTCTAGTTTTTGCTTGACTCGGATTATTTATTTCTAAAATTCTACAAACGTCATTAAGGCTAAAATAAGGTTCATTATTTATTACCTTTGTTCTTACTTCTCCAAATTCATTATTTTTAAAAATTTGTAAATCATTCATAGTACTTCTCCTTTAATTATTACGCTTAAAGCGTATTTTTATTGTAAAAAAATAATATCTTTATATTCTACCGAATAAACATCTTCTAATTTTTTAATTTGTTCAACATTAGGAAATGTTATTCCTTTTTCCCAACTTCTTAAAGTTACAACTGAAACTCCTAAAGCATTAGCCGCATCTATTTGACTAAATCCTTTATTAACTCTCGCTGCTTTCAACGTAATTTTGAAGTCATTTTCCATACTCTCACCCCTTTCTATTCGTATAACTTCCACCAATCAACATCAAACACTTCCGCGATCCTTTTCGCTACACTAACTGGAAGTTCGCCATCTTCTAACTCATATTTACTAATCGTCCTTTGATTCTTTCCAACAAGTTTTCCCAAATCGGATTGACTCAATCCATTTTCTTTTCTTAATCTAATTAATAAATTCAACATATTGTGTATCTACCTCCTTTTTATGTGTGTTTACCACTACATATGGTATAATAATAAGTAAGAAAGGAGGTGAATAAATTATGGTCCTAAAATCTATTCAAACTAAGCATACTATCTATTATTCTCCATACGATTCTGATTATGATCCACAGATTTTAGATATGGTTGTTGAGATTTGTTCGGTTAATTTCCCAGATCTTTTAAAAAATAAGATAACAATAATTAACTCACCTGCTAATACTAGTCCTTTTTGTTATTTTGACAAATCAAAAATTTTACTTTGCTCAAAAGAGAATCATTTTTGTCAATTAGTGTATCAGTTCGCACATGAATTATTACATTATTCTTTGACTCAACAAGCAAATGATAATCTTCATTGGTTTGAAGAAGCATTGTGCGAAATGAACTCGCACTATGTGTTAAACAAATTATCAGCACCTCAGTCCATAACGAATTTTCTAGATTCATACAATTATAGGCATAATTTCAAGGACTATTCATTAGAAACCTTAGAAAACTGTGTTGCTATTAGTATTCCTGATATCCCCACAAGTTATCAACATATAATATCTTATCCTTACAGCCATCGTGATGAATTAAGGTATATAGCAAAGCAAATGCTTCCTATTTTCTTAGATTATCCCGAACTATTTGAATACATCCAAGCTATGAAAATTTTTAATTCTCAGGATATTATTGAAGATTTTGAATTTTCTATTCAAAGACTTGGAATATCAAAATCTATTATGCTACTTAGATCGATATTTACTAAGTGATATTTGTCACTACAATGTTAAGCCTTGAATCTTTTGGCACAGTAAAATTAATATTATACTCTTGGAAATTATCATTTTTAAAAACTTCTCCTTGAAATTTACACTTAGAACCAATTTGCTTCATAACCTCATTTCCTGATATCTGAATAATATCTTCAGTAAATTTTGGATATGAAGCTTCTCTATCTTCTAATGAAACACCATCAGCTCCAACTTCATCGAAATGAAGAACCTTATTAATGTTTAAATCCATCTTCTCACCCCCATTCCTACCTAACCAGTTTCAAAGCTATCAAAATCAAATCAACAACAATAATAGCCACCAGTACATATTTTATTGCCTTATACCTATTTCTCATATATAATAAAGATAAGCTAATAGCCTGTGGAGGATTAACTCCCCCACATATCTAGAAGTTTGATGATTAAATCTATAATCTTTTCAGCTAGACTAATAATTGCAGTTATTAAAGCTAATTTGATTAGATTTTCATCAGACTTCTTTTTTTCTTGCTCTTCGCTCACCTTTTTCTCACCTCCTGTACTTGATGATTTTATTATAATACGCTTTTAGCGTACTGTCAAGTATTTTAAAAAGTTTTTTTATCATTTTAGATTGTTTTTTTACGCTTATAGTGTTATACTATATAACATATTAAGGAGGCTCACTAATGAAATTTAAAAATAATTTAGGTAATAAAGATATTTTTTCTCAAAATTTATCTAGATACATGAGTGAAAATAATATTGATAGAAAAGAATTATCAAAAACATTAAATATTGCTTACACAACATTAAGTGACTGGATTAATGGAAAGAAGTATCCACGAATAGATAATATTGAAATCCTTGCGAATTATTTTAATATCGAAAAATCCGACCTAATCGAACCACCAAAAAAAGAAAACAAACTAACAACAGACCAAGAACAACTGATCACGCATTACAACAACTCCAACACACAAGGAAAAACAATAATACTCACAACAGCAAAAAATATCTCCAAAGCATATCCTTATTTATCGCGTGATGAAATGATCTCATACCTCAAACAGTTCCAGCGTGCAGCATACGGCGACATGAAATCAATCTATGACATGACAGATGAAGAACTAGAACAACTATACATAAAATACAAGGAAGACTTCGAAGATGACTAAACAAGACATAGACCTCATAGTACAAGGATTAGTTGAAGTAGTAGGAACAAACAACCTTAAAGACATACTAGAATACCTAGATATCAAACTAATCACACACAGTAATACCACAGAATACGTCAACCACAACGGCAAACAAATCATCTACATATCGGAAACAATCCCAGAACAACTACACGATTTCGTACTTGCCCATGAAATAGGACACGCAGTATTACACGACCGTGAAATAATCCAGTACTCAAAACTAACCACACACAAAACCCAAACAGAAAAAGAAGCCGACTACTTCGCATTCAAACTCTTAGGAAAACAAATAGATCCAATATACCAATATACAGCACAACAATACGCAAAACTACTACAAGTAAACGAAGACATCATTCAATACATAATACAAGACAATTAAACTCTTAGTACGCCATATTACATTTTTTCGTACTAACAATATTTAAGTATTGAATAAATGATTAAATGAATAAACAAAAAAAATACCCCTCACACAAAGTGCAAGGGGCACCTGAGCATACGTAATATACTCTTAATTCGCAAATATATTATATCACGTATGCTCTTTAATTAACATAAAAAAGGAGTTAAAATATGAAAACAGCAGTGGCTTATGTTAGATTCTCAAGCGCGGGACAAAGAGAAGAATCAATACAAGCACAAAAAAGAGCCATAAACGCATATTGCATACAAAACAACATCAAACTAATAAAAACATACGAAGACCACGCAAAAAGTGCCACAACAGACAATCGACCACAATTTTTAAAACTGATTAAAGAAAGTAGATACAAAGAATACGACTATGTAATAGTCCACAAACTAGATAGATTTGCAAGAAATAGATACGATAGCGCAAGCTATAAACTAAAACTCAAAAAAAATGGCAAACAACTACTAAGTGTATTAGAAAACATCGACGGCTCCCCTGAATCAATCATAATGGAATCAGTCCTCGAAGGTATGGCAGAATACTACTCCGCTAACCTATCACGTGAAGTAAAAAAAGGAATCGACGAAAACATGCGTAGCTATAAATTCATAGGCGGAAACGTCCCTTATGGATATGATATAGTCGACGGACAATATACAATAAATGAGCAAGAAGCAAAAGGCGTACAAAAGATATTTGAAATGTATCTATTACATTACACATACGCGGATATTATGAAATACCTAAACACAAACGGATATAGAACAAAAAAAGGAAACAAATTTACAAACAACTCAGTAATATATTCAATATTAAAAAGACGCCTTTACAAAGGCGATTACGTTAAAAATCTAGGCAAAGAAAGAGAATTCATAGCCGAAAATGTAATAGACCCAATAATTGATGCAAAAACATATGAAGAGGCGCAAGAAATTATGAAAGTAAAACAAATCAGATCAAGTAAGAAATCAGATTACGACTATCTCCTATCGGGAATTATTTACCACAAGTGCGAAGATGGAACAATTCATAAAATGATTGGATCATCTGGACGTGGTAAAAGTGGACGTAAATATTATTATTATAAGTGTAAACACTGTAACACTTGGGAACGCGCCGATAAATTAGAAAAACAAATATGCGAATTTCTAACAGATGTAATCTTTTATAAAAATAACATTGAACAGTTTATACAAGCAACATACCAATCAATAAATGATTTTACAGAAGACAACAATGAAAAAGAAGTATTAGAAAACAAAATAAAAGAAATAACAAAAGAAATAGATCAGTACTCAAAAGCAATAGCAAAAGGATTAATAAGTGATCAAATAATTGAAAAAGTAAATTCACTAGAACAACAGAAACAAGAACTCAAATTTAATCTATCAAAAATAACTGAAAAAGAACACATCACACTTGACGAAGTAAGAGAATATTTTTATATAAATAAAAATAACTTGTTTAAAGACAGAAAACATCAAAAAAAAGTTATCCAAACTTTAATAAAAAAAATAGTAGCAAGCAACACACAAGTAAACGTTGAATTATCAACATTAAAAGCGTGTTCGCTTACTACTTTTAGTGGCAGGGGATAGAGGACTTGAACCCCTGACATCCGGTTTTGGAGACCGACGTTCTACCACTGAACTAATCCCCTTGGTGCCCAGAGCCGGAATCGAAGAACCCGGGACCTACCGGTTATGAGCCGGGCGCTCTAACCAACTGAGCTAAAGGCCCAAGAATAAATCTTATATTCTTGGCGGAGAAAGAGGGATTTGAACCCTCGCATCCCGTTAAGGATCTACTCCCTTAGCAGGGGAGCCTCTTCAGCCACTTGAGTATTTCTCCTAAATAAAGTAATTTAAAATGGCGGAGAGGGTGGGATTCGAACCCACGCGGGGTTGCCCCCAAACGGTTTTCAAGACCGCCTCGTTATGACCACTTCGATACCTCTCCACATTTGGTGGCTCATCCGGGACTCGAACCCGGGACACCCTGATTAAAAGTCAGGTGCTCTACCATCTGAGCTAATGAACCATATTGGCTGGGGTGACAGGACTCGAACCTGTGGAATGCAAGAGTCAAAGTCTTGTGCCTTACCAACTTGGCGACACCCCACTATTATTGGCGCACCTAGGGGGATTCGAACCTCCGGCACACGGATTAGAAGTCCGTTGCTCTATCCAGCTGAGCTATAGGTGCTTAATTGGAGCGGGTGAAGGGAATCGAACCCTCGCAACCAGCTTGGAAGGCTGGGGCTCTACCACTGAGCTACACCCGCATATAGGTAATTTTTTATTATTCTGTAAATTTTATTGGTGGAGGAGGGTGGATTTGAACCACCGAAACATAAAGTAACGGATTTACAGTCCGTCCCCTTTGGCCACTCGGGAACTCCTCCTTGATCCTTTATT
>QWCJ01000092.1_pt1 | contig 37038 bp, 25 predicted proteins | sample 1972501 | NCBI WGS metagenome assembly QWCJ01 (sample SAMN09866711, study PRJNA288562) | Human vaginal metagenome isolate term2_vaginal, whole genome shotgun... | isolation source: vagina | host: Homo sapiens | place: USA: California
ATATGGGAATTATACCGAATAAGAATATCTTGCACGAGGAGGCAGTGGCAGGTCGGCAATCCTCTGCGCACCGGTCGATGCCGATGACCAAGGGGCTGCTTGCCCTCTCGCCCCTCCTCTTCTTCCTCTTTTTTTACCTTGGAGTCAGCCTGCTAGTCCGCGACTTCTATGCCGTCTCGATCACGGTCGCCTTTTGCCTTACGGCGATCTATGCGATGGTGTTGCCTGACGGGCACTCTCTCGAGAGGCGCTTAGAGATCTTTGCCCGAGGGGCGGGCGACAGCAATGTCCTACTGATGATCTGGGTCTTCGTCCTTGCGGGGATATTCTCCTCCGTGGCACAGGCGATCGGAGCCATCGATGCGACAGTGGGGCTGCTGCTCTCACTGCTCCCGTCGAGGGTAATGTATGCGGGGCTATTTGTCGTCAGCTGCTTCATCTCCTTTGCTCTCGGATCAAGTGTCGGCACGATCGCTGCTCTCGTACCTATAGCGAGCGGGATGGCAACGGAGATGGGCGGAGGCGCCGGGCTGATCACGGCGATCATCGTCGGTGGTGCATTCTTCGGCGACAATCTCTCATTCATCTCTGACACCACCATTGCCGCCACCCGCACGATAGGCGTGCGGATGAAGGATAAGTTTCGCGCCAATGTCCTGATAGCACTACCGGCTGCCCTACTCACGCTCCTGCTCTACCTGATGCTCGGTCAGGAAGTGCCGGAGGCGTTGGTCAGCACCACCGGCTCGTGGTATCTGATGCTGCCCTACCTGGCTGTGATCCTCCTCGCCGTCAGTGGGGTAAATGTCCTCGTCGCCCTGACCGCAGGCATCCTCCTCTCGGTGCTGGTGGGCCTCGGCAGTGGCTCCATCACCTCGGTCGAAGTGATGACGACGGCAGGCAAGGGGATCGCCGGGATGAGCGACCTGATCATCGTGACGCTGCTTGCCGGTGGCTTGCTGGAGCTGATCCGGCAGCGGGGCGGGATAGACTTCATCGTCGAGCGACTGACCAAGCGGGTGTCGGGAAAGAGGTCGGGCGAACTCTCCTTCGCCGCCCTTGTGGGACTGGCCAATGCCTGCACGGCCAATAATACCATCGCCATCCTGACCACCGGCGGGATCGTGCGAGACCTCGGCGCGAGACTGGATATCGACCCACGGCGGACAGCCAGCATCCTCGACATCACCTCCTGCATCGTACAGGCTGTCCTCCCCTATGGCGCTCAGATGCTGATCGCCTCTGGGCTCACTGGGCTCTCCGTGACGGAGATCCTCCCCTTCATGTACTACCCGATGATCCTCTGCGGGGTGCTCCTGCTCTCGATCCTCCTTCGCTTCCCCTATCCGGGGCGGCATGCCTTGCCTCAGGTCACTTACCGCTCAAAGCCGGAGCGCGCCGGCACTCCGGCATCGTAGTAGTGCTTGACGCACTGCATATCGGTCACCAAGTCAGCAGCGACGATCAAGTCTGCCGGGGCATAGCGCCCTGTGCAGACCACTTCTACATGTGGCTCTCGGGCACGGATCACCTCGAGCAGCTCCTCCACGGTAAAGAAGTGGAAGTAGAGTGCTATCGTCACCTCATCCAGCACCACCACATCCCACTCCCCCGAGGCCATCACCTCCGCCGCCCGAGCCAGCCCCTCCCGACCATGGCGCACATCCTCCTCAGACGGCTCGTGGATCAGTGCGCACCCGAGACCAAATTGCTCAAAGTGAATCGCCGGCAACAGCTCCTCTATCCGGCACTCGTGATACCGCATATTCTTGACGAATTGCCCCACGAAGACCCGCTTCCCGGCCAAGGCGGCACGCACCGCCAGCCCGATGGCAGCGGTGGTCTTCCCCTTCCCGTCTCCGGTGTATACCTGGAGGTATCCCTTCTTCTCTCTCATAATAGATTGTCTCTCCACTTGACAAAAACAAAAGTAGTAAATGTCAAATAGATAGACAATCCGGTCGACAGGCTCACGGCTCACCCCTGGAGTCCCATCCCCTCGGGACTGGAGTTTCATCCCTACGGGACTGCAGTTCCAAGCCTACGGGACTGTAGTTCCAAGCCTACGGGACTGGAGTTCCAAGCCTACGGGACTGGAGTTCCAAGCCTACGGGACTGGAGTCTCTCCCACAAGAGACTACCTCGCATGCCCTGAGGAAGGTCCAGGGGTGTCGCATTTGAGCTTTACAGCTAAGAAGTGATAACCCCTATCGCTGTGCTTTTCCATCGACTGATCCATCTTCTGATGCTCCCCCTGCCGATCCCGCAGGGGCGAAGCCCCGTAGGGATCATCGTTTTTTAGACCGCGTGTCGAGGCACGAAGTGCCGAAGACCGCGGGAAACGACGACGCATTTAAGATATACGACCCCGCAAGGGTGTCGCACTTACCGGTCAGCCAATCAGTGCGACACCCTAGCGGGGTCGTGGGATCACTTGCAATGCTTGATCCCCGGGTCGTCGGGGCTACGCCCCTCGACCCGGGGCTAAAAAGCGGGCACCCCTGTCGGGGTGCTTCGTTCCCAACTCTTCATAAGGAGTTGAATGGCTTCTGTGCTACTTAAAAACATCACCCCTGTCCCATAGCGGATAGCCGGTATGGAAGTGGTGGTTTTTGGCTAAATTTATCCCATCAAAAACGGAATAGATAAAAACACACACACCTTAGACTATGGCTGAACTTCATCCCACCGAACTCTATGTCGACCGCGAGATCAAGCTCGATGATGACAATTACGTGGATCGAGATGAGAGCTGGATGTACTTCAATCACCGCATCCTCTTCGAGGCCCAGCGGGAGGATATCCCTCTCTTAGAGCGGGTCCACTTCCTCGGTATTTACTCGAATAACCTTGACGAATTCTTCCGCGTCCGCGTCGCCTCGATCCAGCGCAATATCGAGGATGACGACAGCGGGTTCGGCAAGGTCAAGCGGAGCAAAAAGCTACTCTCCAAGATCTATGAGCTCAACGAAGCGTACAAGCAGGAGGTGGACCGCACCTTCCGCAGGCTGATGAAGGAGCTCTGGGAGGAGCATATCCATGTGGTCGATGAGACGATGCTGACACCCGAGCAGGAGCATCAGGTCTTCGATATCTATGCGCGTAAGCTGAGCTCGACGATCAATCCCCTCTTCCTTGATCGCATCCCTGACCCTCAGGAGCAGCTCGATGAGAGCAACTACCTCGCAGTGGACCTAAGACAGGTCGATGACGAGGGCAGGGAGCAGAGGAGCGACATCGCTGTCATCCGTCTGCCGCAGTCCGGGGAGGAGCGCTTCGTCCGACTGCCGGATGACCCGGAGGGGAATAAGTGCGTTATGTTCATCGATGACGTGATCCGGTTCAATCTTAAGAATATCTTCGGTGGCCTGCCATACAATAGTTACGAAGGATATACTTTCAAGTTCACCAAGGATGCCGATGAAGACTTGGTGGAGGACAATTCCTCTCTCGGTCTCCTGCAGCAGGTCTCTCGCGGTCTGAAGAAGCGGAGCCTCGGGGAGACGCTGCGTGTGGTCTATGACCGCGAGATGCCTAAGCGGATCCGGCAGATGCTCTTTGAGACGGCCGACCTGGATAAGAACGATGCCCGCGTCGCCGGATCGAGGTACCACAATACCCGGGACCTGATGGACTTCCCCGACTGCGGTCGCACCGACCTCCTCTACACCCCGTGGCACCCGATCATCAGTCGGCATGCAGACTTTGAGACCGGTATGCTTGACTCTATCCGGCGTAAGGATCAGTGGCTCCACTTCCCCTACCACAGTTTCGACACCTTTGTCCGGGTGCTGCAGGAGGCTGCGATCAGTGAGGACGTGCAGGAGATCAAGGCAACGATCTACCGCGTGCCGCGCCACTCCTCTGTCGTCAAGGCACTGACGGCGGCAGCGCGCAATGGTAAGGAGGTGACCTGTGTGATCGAGCTGCTGGCGCGATTTAATGAGGAGAGCAACATCTCCTTTGCCCAGAAGATGCGGGACGCCGGCGTGCGGGTGCTCTTTGGCCCCGGGTACCTCAAGATCCACAGCAAGCTGGCGCTCATCAAGGCACGGAAGGGCAACATCGCCTGCATCGGCACCGGCAATATGCACGAGGGGAATGCCAAGACCTACACCGACTTTATGATGATGACCTCGCGTCGTGGCATCGTCAATGATGTGGAGCGGGTCTTTGACTTCATCGAGCAGCCCTACCTGGCGACCCACTTTAGGGAGCTGATGGTCTCGCCCAACTCCATGCGTAGCCGCTTCATCCGGCTGATCGACACGGAGATCAGGAATGCGGAGCAGGGACTGCCCGCCTATATCCACGTCAAGGTAAATCACATCGTCGATGAGGAGGTGGTGATGCATCTCTACCAAGCCTCGCAGGCGGGGGTGGAGGTGCGGCTGCTGGTGCGTGGCAATTGCTCCCTCGTACCCGGGATCAAGGGGGTGAGTGAAAATATCTACGTCAATGCGATCATCGACCGCTACTTAGAGCACTCGCGGATCTTCATCTTCTGCAACGGAGGGAGACCGAAGTACTTCCTCGGCTCCGCTGACTGGATGAGCCGAAACTTAGACCGGCGGGTCGAGGTGGTGACCCCCGTCTACGACCCCGACCTCAAGCGCGAGTTGGAGCTGGTGGTCGACTACGGGCTGCGGGATGTCTCCCAGGGACACTTTGTCAATGAGCATGGGCGCAGCCCGCGTCGACTGTCAGCGGAGAAGCCGTGGTTCCGCAGTCAGGAGGCTCTCTACCAGCATTATTTGGAGGAAATATAAAGGGATAGTATTATGTTTAAGAAAAAGCACTACGCCGCCATCGACATCGGATCCAATGCGGTTCGCCTGCTCATCAAGTGTCTCACCGATGATCCGGAGCAGCCGCTCTCTAAGGTGCAGCTCGTCCGGGTCCCCCTTCGTCTCGGTGAGGATGCCTTCGTGAAGGGGAAGATCTCCAAGGGGAAGTCAAAGGACCTGATCCGCCTGATGCTCGCCTACAAGTACCTCATGCAGATCTACGAGGTGTCTCACTATCGGGTCTGCGCCACATCGGCGATGCGCGATGCGAGCAATGCCGCCAAGGTAGTCGACGAGGTTGAGGCGGCGACGGGGTTTCGGATCGAGGTGATCTCCGGTGAGGAGGAGGCTCGTCTCGTGGGTCACAGCCGGGTAAGACAGCTTGTCCGGGATGAGGAGACCTACTACGTCATGGTCGATGTAGGGGGAGGCTCGACCGAGGTGTCGATCCTGAGGGGGAGCCAAAAGGTGGACTCCCGCTCCTTCAATATCGGTACCGTACGACTGCTGAGTGGTCTGGTCCGCAAGTCGGAGCTGGAGGAGTACCACACGTTCCTCGACTCGATACATGAGCGTTGTGGAGATCTGGAGATCTTCGGCACCGGGGGGAATATCAATCGTCTCGCCAAGATCAATGGCACCCAGACACCGTGGGGCAAGGAGATCACCACCCCACAGCTCCACGAGATCTACGACATACTCGAGGGGATGGACCTCGATGAGCGGATGGCAAAGTACGGGATGAAGCCCGACCGCGCCGACGTGATCATCCCGGCGGCTCGCATCTTCATCGCTGCTGCCGACCGCCTCGGGACGACCAAGATCATGGTCCCCAGGCTGGGCCTCGCCGACAGCATCATCGACCGCCTCTACGAGGAGGACGAAGAGTAGGGCGCATGAGTGAGGAGAGGATACGCTCGCTGAGGTATGGCGACCGGCCCGCCCTCTGGGTGCTGGTCGCCTCTCTTGTCGGCTGGCTCCTTGCCTACCATCATCTCTTGCTCTATGGGGGAGTGGCGCTGGGATTACTCGCAGTCGCCGCTTTTCTCCTCTCTCGGAGGCGAGGGTGGAGGCCGGATCGCTTCTTCCTCCTTCTGCCACTCCTCGTGATTGCCTACGGCATCTATGCCGATCAGCGGCTACGCTCGCTGAGGTCAATGCCCCGTGCGGTGACGCTCTACGATGCCTCGGTGAGAGTCAATTATCCCGTTGCCTCCTCGGCTGAGAGCGCCATCCGGTACGATGCGGCTCTGCTGACGAGCGATGGATGGGAGATCCCTATCCTCCTCACCCTGCCGGGAGAGTCGGCGGAGCTCTATGGGATGATGCTGCGGGGTGACCTCGACCTGGTGGCGCTACTTGGCGACACACTTCCCGGCTCCTACGGACGTTACCTCCTCGGAGAGGGGTATGTGGCGCAGGCGTACGGGCAGAGCTTAGAGACCGCCGGGCGGGCCCGGACCATCCGCTGTCGGCTGATGGAGGGACGGCATCACCTGATCAGCCGCTTCGACTCGGCTGTCGGTGATCGGCTCTCGGCAGAGGATAAGGGACTGGTCTATGCGCTCTGTCTCGGCGAGCGGCTTCACCTACCTCGGTCGGTGAAGACCGACTTCACCTCCTCCGGTGTGGCACACGTGCTGGCGGTGAGCGGGTATCACCTCGGGATCGTCTTCGGCCTGCTGAGCGGACTCTTGGGAATGCTCCTCCCCGCCTACCGTCACAGGAGGCTGCGCTACCTGCTGATCTTCCTTGGGCTGCTCGTCTACACACTGCTGACAGGTGCCTCGACCGCCACGATGCGCGCCTTCGTCATGAGTGGCATCTACCTCCTCGCTAAGCTCCTCGGACGCCGAGCCGATCCGGTGCAGGTGCTGTCGCTGACGCTCCTCTTCTTCCTCTTCCTCAACCCTCTCTCGATCCTAAGCGTCGGTCTGCTCCTCAGCGTCAGTGCGGTCTGGGGACTGATGAGCTTCATGCCCATCCTGCTCCGGCTGGTCAGCCCCTCGCTCAGGTCGCTCCGCTTCGTCTGGAGCAGCCTCGCAGCCTGCATCTCGGCACAGATAGGCGTGCTGCCCTTTCTCTTCCTCTTCTTCGGTAGGGCAGCGGGGAGTATGCTCTGGAGCGCCATCCCGGTGGTGGCGCTGAGCGGTCTGCTCATCCCGGTGGGACTGGTGACGCTTGCCCTCCCCTCGCTGCCGGGTCTCCCCCGGCTGCTGAGCCTCCTCTCCGGAGGGATGCGTGCGGTGACGGAGACCTTCGGCACACCTGCGCTGAGCCTCACGGTGACGATGCAGTACGACCTTGTCCTCGTCGTCCTCTACTACGCCATCGTCCTCACTGCTCGCGAGCTCTTCGTCCGGCTCTACAACCGCCGGACACCCTACGACTTTTTATAAGAAAAAACTGATTTTCTCGTATGACTGACTCTTCATCCTTGTGCTATCCTCTGACAGAGAGCGAGCAGGAGCGCATCGTCCATGCAGCGGCTCGTCTGGCTCGGCGACTTCATACCGGGCAAGTCGATAAGGCAGGCGTTGATTACTTTTCCGGTCACCTCACGACTGTTGCCTCTATGGGCAGTACTTGGGAGGAGAGAGTGGTGGGCTACCTCCATGATGCCGCAGAGGATACGCCTCACACGGTGGACGAGGTGTTACACTTGCTCGCTGAGGAGGTTGGCACCCCTCTGCCTGAGGAGTGCGTGGCTCGGCTTGCAGATGCCCTCCGTCTGCTCGATCATCACGCCTCACCGAGCCGTGAGAGCTACATCACGGCTGTGGGCACCTGTCCACTCGCCACCCGGGTCAAGCTACACGACCTGACCCACAATATGGATCTCTCCCGTCTCTCAAGTCCCACTCGGCAAGACCTCGACAGACTGGAGCGCTATCGCAGGGAGTACGACTACCTCAGCAGTCTCTACTAAGAGACTTCCGTAGCGGATGGGGAGACATCCCATAAGTTAGTGTCGGCATTTGTCCGAGCATTTTTTCTTGATGCTCGGTCTGTCTCAGCTCGACTTGGTGTGGGGGTAAAGTGCTATCTTTGCTACATACCACTATAGACGATGAAAGGAATAGTACTTGCCGGCGGGAGCGGCACCCGTCTCTACCCGATCACGAGAGGGGTCTCCAAGCAGCTGCTGCCGGTCTACGATAAGCCGATGATCTATTACCCGATCTCCACCCTCATGCTGGCGGGGATCCGGGAGATCCTTATCATCACCACACCGGAGGATCGCGCCTCCTACGAGCGACTTCTCGGGGACGGGCGGTCACTCGGTGTGCGCTTCTCCTACGCCGTGCAGCCGGCACCGGAGGGACTGGCTCAGGCTTTCCTCATAGGGCGCGACTTCATCGGGGAGGAGGATGTCTGCCTCGTGCTGGGGGATAATATCTTCCACGGCGCCACCTTTACCGGCCTGCTGGAGTCGGCTGTCCGGACGGTCGAGAGGGAGCGTCAGGCGGTGGTCTTCGGCTACCGGGTGAGCGACCCGGAGCGATACGGCGTGGTGGACTTCGACAGCGAGGGGCGTGTGCGCTCCATCGAGGAGAAGCCCAGGGTGCCGCGGTCTCACTTTGCCGTGGTGGGGCTCTACTTTTATCCCAATGACGTCATCCGGGTGGCGGAGGGGGTGAGGCCCTCGGCTCGCGGGGAGCTGGAGATCACGAGTGTCAATCAGCACTACCTCGCTGAGGGGCGTCTCCGTGTGGAGCGCTTCCCGAGGGGCTTCGCCTGGCTCGACACCGGCACCCACAGGTCGCTGAGTGAGGCGGGCGCTTATATCGAGGCGATCGAGAAGCGTCAGGGGCTGAAGGTGGCGTGCCTCGAGGAGATCGCCTACAGCCGTGGATACATCACCGGGGAGGAGCTGCGCCGGATCGCTGAGCCGATGCGACAGAACGAATATGGTCAGTACTTAATCTCTCTATTAGAAGAAGAATCGTGAATACTCCTAATGCTCATATCCTCGTCACCGGCGGGGCGGGCTTCATCGGCAGTGCGCTGCTTCGCCGTATGGTGGAGCGCTACCCGGAGAGCCATTTCTACAACTTTGATGCGCTCACCTATGCCGGCAATCTGGAGAACCTTGCTTCGGTAGAGGCGCACCCCAATTACCACTTCATCCAGGGCGACATCGCTGACTACGACTTCGTCCTCCGGATAATGCAGGAGTACCGGATCGATGGGATCATCAACTTTGCCGCCGAGAGCCATGTCGACCGGAGCATCAAGGATCCCTTCGCTTTCGTCCGAAGCAATGTCCGCGGCTGTGTCTCACTCCTGCAGGCAGCCTGCAAGGTGTGGCGGCAGGAGGGCGGCTTTGACGGCAAGCGCTTCTACCAGATCAGCACGGACGAGGTGTACGGTTCGCTCGGCCCGGAGGATCCCCCCTTCTCCGAGACCACCCGGTACGACCCTCACTCACCCTACGCCGCCTCCAAGGCATCGTGTGACCACTTTGTCCGCGCCTTTCACGACACCTACGGGCTGCCTACGCTGATCTCCAATTGCTCCAATAACTACGGCCCCTACCAGCACCCTGAGAAGCTTATCCCTCTCTTCATCAACAATATCCGTGAGGAGCGTGAGCTGCCGGTCTACGGCGACGGCCGTCAGGTGCGTGACTGGCTCTATGTCGATGACCACGCTGCGGCGATAGACCTTATCTACCATAAGGGCAGGATAGGCGAGACCTACAATATCGGTGGTCACTGCGAGCGGGAGAATATCGCCGTGATCCACACCCTGATCCGTCTCGTGGACGAGGCACTGGGGCGCCCTGATGGGAGCTCTGAGCGGCTGATTCGCCACGTGGGCGACCGCCCGGGGCATGACGTGCGCTACGCCATCGATGCCTCCAAGATCGAGCAGGAGCTGGGATGGCGACCGGAGCATACCTTTGAGGAGGGGCTTCGGAAGACGGTCGACTGGTACCTGACCCATGAGCAGTGGCTCGCCCACGTCACCTCCGGAGCCTATCGCTCCTACTACCAGGATATGTACTCACACCGCTGAGATCCGTCAGATTTTGCATGGAAAATGGTATCTGATACCACTTACCCTGCAAAAAATGACTATATTTGGGGCATGAATGATCCGCTCACCTCTCTCGGAAACGTCCCGATAACAGCTCAGACCATCCTCTCGCTCTATCCTGACATCAAGGATGGGGCGCAGAAGATCGGTCAGATGGAGCGTGAGGGTGCCATCATCAGGCTGAAGCGAGGGATCTATATAGTCAGCTCAGGTATTACCGGACAGGTGGTCTCTGAGGGGCTGGTAGCCAACCATCTCTGCAGTCCCTCCTACCTCTCCCTCTCCTCGGCTCTGCGCTACTATGGACTGATCCCTGAGGCAGTCTATGAGGTTCAGTCCATGACTCTCAAGCGCTCTCGGAGCATTACTAACACTCTGGGGCACTTTACTTACACCCACATTGATCCGGTTGCCTATCCGATAGGGCTGAGGAGTACCCGCGAGGCAGGTGTTGGCTTTTGGCTGGCGTCTCCGGAGAAGGCTCTTTGTGATCTCATCGCCTCGACTCCGGGGCTCAACTTACGCTTCAGAGACCAGGCGGAGTGCTACTTAGAGGAGGATATACGACTGGATATGGATGCCTTCCACGCGATGGATCAGTCTATATTAGAGGAGTATGCGAGAGTGGGCAAGAAGAGTGGCTCAGTAAAGACTATTCTCCGCCTACTAAAGAAATGACCATGAGTGAGAGCCTTTACGACCGGATGCTATCTGCGTACGACCGGGACACCACCTTTCAGCGACGCAATGCGGTCTACGAAGTAAGTCAGGAGATCGTCCTCTCCGGGTTGTATGACGGCGGATTTTTCGACGAGGCCGCCTTTTATGGTGGCACATGCCTCAGGATTTTTCATCAGTTGCCACGATTTAGTGAGGATCTTGACTTCTCCCTACTTCGCCCTAATGCTGACTTTGACTTCACTTCCTACTTTGGTCCTGTCGAAGCCGCTTTCAGGGCTCTTGGACGGGAGGTGGTTATCACTCAGAAGCAGAAGAGAAGTCCATCCGGAGTGGAGTCTGCTTTCCTTAAAGACACGACTGATGTGGTCAGCCTGACCTTCCAGACGGAGCCATCGATCAAGGTCAAGATGGAGGTGGACACCTGCCCTCCGATGAGGTTTGAGACCGAGCAGAAGCTACTGCTTGCTCCGAGGTCTCTGTATGTGCGCTGCTTCACGTTGCCGGATCTCTATGCGGGCAAGATGCATGCCCTTGTTTATCGGGGCTGGCGGAATAGAGTCAAGGGGCGAGACTGGTATGACTTTGAGTGGTATGTGAAAAATCGGGTCCCACTCCACTTTGCTCACCTCCGGGAGCGGATCAGGGAGTTTAATGGTGAGGAGATTTCTCGTGAGGACTTTGAAGCCCTTCTGCGTCAGAAGTTGGCAACAACGGATATCGACATGGTGAAGCGAGATGTCCAACCTTTTCTCTCCGGTCCCTCTGAGCTCGCAATCTGGACCAATGATTACTTCCTCCGATTGGCGGAGCATATGATATACCAATGACCTATGGATGAGAAGGTGAGGGTGACAGAGACAGAGATCGAGGGCGTGCTGATCCTCGAGCCGCGAGTCTACACGGATGAGCGGGGGTACTTCATGGAGAGCTACTCCCGCGAGAGGTACGAGGCGATCTGCGGGACGACCTTTGTGCAGGACAATGAGTCAAGGTCGTCCTATGGGGTGGTACGGGGGCTCCACTACCAACGCGACCCCCATGCTCAGGCGAAGCTGGTCCGCGTCATCGTGGGGCGTGTGTGGGACGTGGCGGTAGACCTTCGCCCCGACTCCCCGACCTATGGGAAGCATATCGCCGTCGAACTGACGGCCGACAACCACCGACAATTCTTCATCCCACGGGGCTTTGCGCACGGCTTCTGCGTGCTGAGCGACGTGGCTGTCTTTCAGTACAAGGTGGATAACTACTACCACCCCGATAGTGAGGGAGCGGTGGCGTGGGACGATCCGACGCTCGCCATACCGTGGCCCATCCGCCCCGAGGAGATGATCCTCTCGGAGAAGGACCTCCACAATCCTCGCCTCTCCAGTCAGGATCTCGGCACCCGGATCCCCCTTTTCCCCCTCTGAGAAATAGGAAGACCGCACCACAGGCTAGCCTGTGGTGCGGTCTTCTGCTTTATGTGAGACCTTTGCAAAATGGTCTTTAGCCGAAAAAGTACTGCTTTTTCGGCAGGGACTTTGCAGAACGCCCAAGATGCAAGGAGCTGAGAGAGAGGGCGAAGGGAGTGTGCTTACGCACATGACCAAGCCCGAATCTCGAAAGTGACGCTGCAGATGGGGTGTTATGCAAAGGTCTCAAGGAGATTACTTCTTCGGGGCAACGATCTCCACCTCTACCGAGGCCGAGGCGTCCGATCCCCTGAGAGTGGCGGTCAGCTTGCAGCTACCGGTCTTACCGCTCGGGAGATTAAAGTTCCCCATAAGAGCATTGTACTCCACTAATTCGGTGTTGGAGGAGCTCCAGTCAAATTCGTATGCTGTGTCGCTCTCAAGTACCTGTCCGTCCTTATCCAGCACTACCGGTGTGAGGGTGAAGGAAGAGGTGTAGGTGTTGAAGGTGATCTTCGACTTCACCTCCTCGTCCACGCCGTCCACCTCACGCATGATGGCGACGCGGGCACCCTCGGGGAGCGTTACGGTCTCCTGCGTGGCTTTCTTCACGATCACCTTGCACTCGACCGGCTTGGCGCCCTTGGCTGAGATGGTGACGGTGCATTCCCCTTCGTTTACACCCTCGACGGAGCCGTCGATGTTGACGAGCGCAATCATGATCTCACCCTTCCCCTCGATGTACTTCTTGCCCCCATTGAAGGTGAAAGAGACTGTCTCCCCCTCCTTCGGAGTCGGAGTGAGGGTAGGCTTGATGGTGATCTTCTTCCCCACCTCGACGGTGTACTCAGTCTGGTCCGTTGTGATGGTGTAGGTGTACTCCCCGGGCGTGGGCGTGGGTGTGGGTGTGGGTGTGGGCTCCGGTGTGGGCGTGGGCTCCGGTGTCTTCCCGCCCTCATCGATCACCTCGAGGGTACAGGTGGCGGACTTGCCGCTGGAGAGACGGGCGGTAATGATCGCCTTGCCTGCCTTGACCCCCTTCGCCTCACCGCTACTCCTGTCGACCTGAGCCACCTCGGGGTCGGATGAGCTCCAGGTGAGCTTGATCCCCTTGGCGTCCTTCGGGGTGATGGTGGCGGTGATCTTGAGTGTCTCGCCCACCTTGAGCTTGGCCGTGCTGGGGCTGATGGTCACGGTGGCGCTCTCCGGCGTCGGCTCGGACCCCTCGCCGGGCTTTTTACAGCCGGGCAAGGCCAGGAGGAGCAGAGTGACGGAGAGGAGGAGGGTTCTGAGTTTGATTTTCTTCATGGTGTACATTATTCTTGATTGTTTTGGTTAGCAAAAAAAGTACGGCTGATACCTTTACGGCCGTATGTCATTCCTTGGGGGCCTCCACGACCAGCGTGCAGACGTCCTCTGCGCCATTGGCGAGAGAGGCGGTGATGGTGACGGTGCCTGGCTTGAGGCCAGTGATCCAGGCGGCACTGATGCCGGTGCGTGGCTTGGTCGGGGTCCCCTTCACCTCCGCGATTGATGGGTCGGAGCTGGTCCATGTGACGGCGGTCTCCTTGGCATTACGCGGAGAGACCTTGGCACGGATGAAGAATTCCTTCTGCCCGACGGTCATCCGGTAGCTATGCCCATCGACGAGGGTGACATTGGGGTTGTAGAGCTTCTTCGGTGGGATGGTGAGGAGTGTCGCCGCCTGCTTCTCGAAGTCTGTGGTCGAGTTGTTCGTGTCCTGGAAGCGCTCGCCATTATACTTCCGCTGCAGGGAGTAGCCTCGCCAGCTCCCCTGCTGTGCATCGCTCTCCCTTCCCTCCCGGACGCTATTGTATCCGGCATCGATCTCCTTGGAGACTCGGGTGCGCTTATAGTTTTTCTGGGGGCAGATCGAGACCGCATCGATGACCCACTCATTGGGGAGCTTGACGCAGTGGGCATCGCCCTTGACGTGCGCCTTGTGGTGGGGTGTCTCGAGGCTGTGGAAGGAGTTTTCGTGTCCGGTCTCGTAGTCCCACCAGTACTTCTCTTGATCAAGATCTGTCGGGGGGACTCCCAGCTTGACGAGGAGGAGGGTCCGGTTTTCCGGGACATCAAATTGTCCCTCGCACTCCGGATTATTGTACTGAAAGCCCGCAAAGACGGGGATCAGGTTGGGCACCGTATTGGTGTCCTCGAGGTAGTAGAAGTAATTGTTCCGCATCTGTGATGGGGTGAGCCACTCGAAGTCGGCACCTGACAGGTCGCACGCCTTCTTATTCTCCGTCGAGGTACCACCGATGAAGAAGCTCTCGCTGACGAAGGTGTACTTCTTCATCATCTCCTCTCGACTCAGCGTGTGATTGATCGCCACCGCTGTGAGTACTTTCTCCTCTCCCGGATTGATGGGATAGTCGTGTCCGCTCCCGGGGAACATCATGATGTTATCCACCGGACAGTGGGTTTCGGTAAATTCCTCGTCCCCCTTGAGGTCGATCGCCACATCCATCTGGAATGCCGTTCTGGCTATGCAGAGACTGTCGAGGTAGATCACCTTGGAGGTGGGATTGTAGATGATGATGTACTTGTCGTAGTCGTAGGATGCCGGTCCCACAAAGCCGCTGCCCCACTTTACATCGGGGGTGTAGGTGCCGGAGCTGAATACCTCCTTGATCATCAAGTGGTCGTCGCTGACCCGCTTCTCTTCCCCCTCCGGTCGAGTGAGTCCGAGGCAGCTACTGAGGAGTAGCACCAGTAGCGGAAGGAGGCAGGAAGGATGTATCTTCGTTTTCATGTCAATAGATTGTGTAATCAGAGAAACCATGACCCGTAGCCGTTGCCACCGGTACCGGTCACACCGTGGGTCTTGAGGTTGGAGACCGCCTCATACGCCTCTTGAGGCTTCAGCCCGATCTCCCGTCCCAGCTGGAAGTAGTAGGGCTCATTGGGATCCGGGTCCGTAGGGTCGCTATCAAAGACGGTGGCATACTGCTTCATCGGGATATTGATCCGGATGATCTCCTGCCAGCCCGACTCGGGTCGCAGATCGTCGAAGTCAGCGCAGACAAAGTCGTTGTGAGGTGCCTTGCCATTGCGCGCATGCTCCGCATCCTTATCCGCAGGGATGACTCTTTTCTTGCCCTTCTCGCACTTCATCACCTGTACGGCGAGGTAAAACTGGGGCTGGAGGTAGCTTCCCCGCTCATACTTTACTCCACCGCCCATATGTGGCTTCGTTCGTGCCAGAGGCCACTGGCGGTAGTCGGCGCCCTCGTCCTGGAAGTCAAATTCGAGGTGCCCCTTCAGCCCTACATAGTCCTGGTCCTGGGGCAGCGAGGCGAGGTAGTACTGGCTCCGGATCAGTGGTGGCAGGAGACGGATGTTGTAGAGCGTCCGCACGCCATCCGCCATGTCGTCCTGTGTCCAGGTGTCACGATAGGTGTAGGTAAAGATGTAGGGTCGTGTCAGAGCCCTTCGCTCCTCCAGGCTCTTTGCACTGGCAAAGAGGGCGGCCGGGACAGGCTTCTCCTCCATGAAGGCACGCTCATCCAGCGCCATCGGTCGGTCGATCATGGTCATCGCCTCGGGTGAGAGACCATTGCGGAAGCGCACGTCCATCACATCGTAGGGCTGACCCTTGTCGTCTCGGTCGCTGACGGAGAAGAAGAACTGATACTCCTCTGAGGCGTTGTAGATCTTGTCGTTGATTGGGTTCCCCTTCTTGTCATAGAAGTAGAGGCAGAGTCCCCAGAGCTTCTTCGTCCCGCCGATGATGCGGAAGTACTCCGGTCCCACGGTGTCAAGCGCCTGCCCCTTCTCCTTCGCTGCCTCCAACTCCAGGAAGGTGGCTGTCGACTCTCGATCCATCTCCACGCGGATGCCGTCGGGGGTATTGTGGATGACGCAGAATTGCTCCTGCTTCCAGGGCGCATTGGGGTAGACGTAGTTGCCGTGGAGCTTGCCCTGACCATGGTCGTGCCCCTCCTTGATCATCACGAGGCAGGTGGCCCAGTCGGCGAAGGCACCGTCGGGGTCGGGATTTGGGAGTGTCCCCTCCACCACGGGTCCGTGGTCCTCCTCGGTGGCGAGGTGCTTGTCGAGGAAGTAGAGGTCCGCCTTGGTCGTCGGGGTCTTCTTATTGATCAGTGGGTTGCGATCCTCCGGGACGGAGACGTCAAAGAGCATAAACTTGCGGCACCCGCTGCAGAGTAAGAGCAGCGAGGTAAGCATCAGGAGTATGGGAGTCTTGATGGTCTGCATGGCTGTGTGATCTTAGAATAATACACTCGGACGGCGACGATAGTAGCTATTGTCCTCTCCGTAAAACATCTCCCTCAGCTCCGTCTCCGAGGCGTCGGGGTAGTACCGCCTGACATCGCTCACCAGTCGCTCCACCGGTCCGTCCGCATCAGCGATCACCCGCACGGAGATCGGGTAGCACATATCATAGCTATTCCACGAGCGGGAGATCTCGTGAGACTTATAGGTGGTCACGCCGTCAAAGGGTGAAGCCTGGTTGCCTCCGTTGGTCATATATTTCCCAAAGAGGAATCGGGTGCTCTCCCCATTGCTCGGCTGTGTCAGGATGTGTGCGATGGAGACCTTGAGCTGAAAGAGGATGTCCGACTTCTTAAAGTTGAGTATCCCCTTCATCCCCATCGGCTCCAGTGGGTACAGTCCGCCGTCACCCTCCTCGTAGATCCCACGGCGGAATCGGAGGAGGTTGACGATATGTCCCGTCCGGATCCGTCCGAGGTCGTCCTGATCCTCAAGGACTGTCCCGAGAGACTCCTCCACAGGGTCGGTGTCACGGTACTCGTAGTCAAAGATCTCCGGCGTGAGCTTATTGAGTGCATAGGAGTCAAGCGTCTTGTAGAGCCGGTAGTCCCTCCCTTGGTACCGGTAGGTCTCCTCCACACTCTTGGTAGAGGTGCGGCGCTCCGACTCGAGTGCCAGAGCGTAGTCGTACCGCAGACCATTGGGCTTATGACCCTCAGTGGGGACAAAGACATTTGCCTGCGACATACGGGTCGCCGGGAGTAGTCCCCCGGCACCATCGGTCTCAAAGGTGTAGCGATCGATGTAGAGGCTGTCCGGCGTCATGGGGAAGGCGATCGGCAGTCCGGAGAGAGAGTAATTGTCGATGGTGAAGAAGTGCTGGTGCACGAGGAGGGTCGAGTTGGGGTCATCGTAGCCGACGTCCCTCGGTGTCTTACCCTCCATGGCGTGCCAGCGAGTGAATTGGTGGTTGATCAGCTGACCATTCATATCGTAGTACTTCAGCTCGAGCGCATAGCAGTACCTGCTGCTCTTCACCACATCGAAGTACTCCCTCGGTGAGATGATCGTCATATTCCCGTCCTCATCCTTGGAGATCTTGATCTCTTGGTAGAGGGGCACCGGTGTGGGCTTTTGGTCATCGAGATCGTAGGCGGTGAAGTAGTAAGGCTCATCGCTCACCTCGCCCGCCGGATCGGCGTGCCGCACCGCCAGTCTCAGGATGGCCTGCACGGTGTAGATCTGCTCGTGTCCCACCACCACGGTCTCGATGAAGGGGGCGGGCGCTTTCACTATCTTCTGCATCGTATCCTTGCAGCCCATGAGAGCCAGGAGGAGGATAGCGATGGCGGGTAATATCTGTCTCGTCATATTCATTTTGCTTTAAAACTCTACTACGGTGCGGATCGTATACTTGGCTCCCATAGCGTGAGCAAAGAAGCGGAAGCGATCGGTGTACTCCTTGTACAGCGCATTCAGCATATTGTCAGCCACCAGCATCAGCTTGACGCTTCGTCCGCCGGGGAGATCATACTTCAGCTCTGCATTGGCATTGAGGAGGAAGTAGGGGTCCGGAGAGTCTGGTGCCAGATCTTTCTCCGGATCAAAGCGCACCTGCTTTGTCACATACTTACCGTCCAGCGTCACATCGGCGTGCCACTTCCGCTCCTTACCGAAGTCGATCCGGTAATTGGCGGCCAGACCATAGCGATCCGAGGGCATAAAGGGCAGCCAGCAATTCTGCGTGAGGTTGCGGGCGTTGATCCACTCACCGGTCATCTCTATCGAGAGACCGCTCAGCGGCTCCACCCTGACGAGGAGGTCCCCACCAAAGAGTCGGGCATTGTCCTGACCGTAGATAAATTGCGGGTACTTCCCGCTCGGGTGATTGTGGAAGCGTCTCGCCCCCTGCCCGATATTGTCGTAGATGTAGTTGTGTACGTACTGGAAGAATGCACTCGGCTCGATCAGCAGCCACTCGTTGCGGTAGCCCATACCGAGGACCGGCTTCACGCCCACCTCCGGGAGGAGGTCCTTATTTCCCACCACCCAGTAGGTGCCGTGGTGGAGACCGGTGGCGTAGAGCTCGTTGATGTCCGGCGGTCTCCAGGCAAGACCGACATTGAGCCGGACGTCATAGTTGTCATTCAGTCTGTAGTGTGCTGCCAGACTGCCTGTGATGGCGGCGTAGACCTTAAAGTCCCTGTAGTACTTAAAGGAGGCGAGACTCGTGTAGCCATGCACGTCCATGGCCTTGTAGTCGTACCGCAGACCTCCCGAGAGGTTGAGGTTGCCGAGCTTCATCTTGTGGATCACGAAGCCACCGAGGGTCAGTGCGGCAAAGTTGGGGATAAAGGCGGGCTGCTTTGTCCCGGGGACATTGTAGTTGTACTGATAGCTGGAGCAGAGACCCGCCTGAGTAGACATGCCGAGCACCTTCCAGTCACCCTCCCACGCCAGGTCAGAGGTCATGGTGGTGAGGAGGAGGTCCTGCATCGGCAGCCAGCTGAGGTCATCCCGCTTACGGTTCTCAAATTCCTGCCTCAGGTTATCCTGATACGATACCTTTAGCTCCAGATTGTGTCCCTCCGCCACGCGGTAGTCCACCTCGCCCTTGAGGGTAAAGTGCTGTGTCTGCTGGAAGGGCGGCTTGATCTCGTAAGAGAAAGGCTTGATCATGCTCTCATCCGGGCGTCCGATCTCGAAGCGTGTCATCAGCTGCTCCAGGTCGGAGACGGAGCTGAAGAAGTAGATCCCGCTGCGAGACGTGTAGAGGCTCGAGAAGAGCGTTGCCGTGATGGGGCCATGCTCGTAGCCGGCGTAGGCGGAGAAGCCGATGTTGTTAAATCCCGTGTTATTGAGCAGATACTCCGCCGTCCCATAGTCGCCCGACTTATTGTACATCGCATGGAGACGCATCCCCCAGTCGCGGTAGCCGACCTCCACCGATCCCGCACCATCAAAGGCTCGCCCATTGGTGGCATATCCGAGGTTGATCTTGCTCCGTGCGTAGAGTCGCTTGTGTCCATAGGGTAGGGTCGCTTGATTGAAGAGCACGACACCACCGAGAGCACCCTGACCGTAGCGGACGCTCTCCGCTCCCTTGATCACCTCGATGATCGAGGCTCCGGTATGGTCGATCTCCGGAGCGTGGTCCTCACCCCAGCTCTGGCTCTCGAGGCGGACACCGTTGTTGACCAGCACGATGCGGCTGCTGTGCATTCCCTGGATCACCGGCTTGGAGATGCTGCTCCCGGCACTGATGGTGCTGACTCCGGGGACCGACTCAAGGAGCTTGGCAAGGTTGAGCGACGTCCCCTTCTCGAGTGTCTCCGCCTGCACAGCTACTGCCTGCTGGAGGTTGGTCGTGTGCTTGAGCTGACCCTCGACGACTAATTCGTCAAATAGGGTCGCATCCTCCTCCAATCGGATCGTCAGTTGGCCCTCCTTGCCCAGTGTGATCGTCTTCTCATAAGGTCTGAAGCCGAGAAACGAGACGGAGATCTTTACTCTCCCTGTCCCGGGAGCAAAGGCGAGCGTGCATCGCCCCTGAGGATCGGTTACCTGGGTGCGACGAGCAGAGGGCGACTTGACGATGGCTCCGACGACGGGCTCTCCACTGTCCGCCTCCACGACGGTGATGACGAGCAAGAGATCCTTGGGGGTCGCCTCTGTCGCCCTCGCTTCCGATGTCAGGAGCGACAGCGTCAGGAGCAGCGGGACAAGGATCCTGCAGATGCTGTGTAGTGGTGACTTGTGCATGGGGATATATCCTTACGAGTGGTGCATTGCCGGTAGAGGCAACGCAGTGTTATGATTTTTTTATACCAAGTGTGATTTATTTTACACTGCTGCAAAGGTAGTAGCTAATAGGACGCTACTCCATACTCACTTGTGGGTATTTTCCTCCCTGCTTAACACTTATAAAGGATGACTACAAGCCCATAGGCGCATAACGACTCTGCCGCACTGCGGGTCGGCCTGGTGTGGTGATGACCCTATGGTGCCGATGGTGGTCTAAGCGCTTGCAGATGTGTCCCATCCCTACGGGGCTGGAGTTCCATCCCTACGGGACTGTAGTTCCATCCCTACGGGACTGTAGTTCCATCCCTACGGGACTGGAGTCTCTCCCACAAGAGAGTGCAGTCCCGTGGGGGTGACGCATTTAGGCATTAGGGTAATCAGATATCAATGGGGGCTCATCCGTGAGGCACCCGAAGGGTGCTCGCTCCATAGGCATCGGTCATCCGCGAAGCGGTGACCGATGTACAGAGACATACCCTAATCCCTCGACCCCGCCAGGGCGTCGCACTTACCAGTCAGTCAATCAGTGCGACACCCTGGCGGGGTCGCGGGATCGCTTGCAATGCCTGATCCCCGGGTCGTCGGGGCTTCGCCCCTCGACCCGGGGCTAAAAAGCGGGCACCCCTGCCGGGGTGCGGACCCGTCCGACTCGTCCGACTGGTCCGACTCGTCCGATAAGAGGGCACCGCTCAGTTGTTCCCCGCTCCCTTGGGCGCTATTTTGGTACCTTTGTCGGGAGAGACAGAGGAGAGAGACAAGATGGACTTTGAACTCATATCAAGCTACAAGCCGACCGGCGACCAGCCTCGGGCGATCGCTGACCTGGTCCACGGCGTAGAGCGGGGACAGCGCTTCCAGACGCTGCTCGGCGTCACCGGCTCCGGTAAGACCTTCACGGCGGCCAATGTGGTGGCCGAGGTGCAGCGACCGACATTAGTGCTGTCGCACAATAAGACACTGGCGGCGCAGCTCTACGGAGAGTTTAAGAGCTTCTTCCCCCACAACGCTGTCGAGTACTTCGTCTCCTACTACGACTTCTACCAGCCGGAGGCCTATCTCCCCACCAACGATCTCTACATCGCCAAGGACATGTCGATCAATGACGAGATCGAGAAGCTCCGACTCCGCACCACCACGCAGCTGCTCTCCGGTCGGCGCGACATCATCGTCGTCGCCTCCGTCTCCTGCATCTACGGTATGGCCAATCCTAAGGACTATGCCGCCAAGAAGATCCTCATCCGGACCGGTCAGCAGATCGAGCGGGACGAGCTGCTCCACCAGCTGGTACAGATCTACTACACGACCGCTCAGGGGGAGTTTAAGCCCGGCACCTTCCGCTCCAAGGGCGACACCGTCGATCTCTTCCCCGCTGTGGAGGACTACCAGGGGATCGCCTACAGGATCGAGTTTTGGGGCGACGAGATCGACCGGATCTCCTCCTTTGTCCCCCTCACCGGTGAGGAGATCGAGGAGCTGGACGAGGTCTTTGTCTACCCGTCCAATCTCTTTGTCACCACCAAGGAGCAGACCGACTGGGCAATGGCGGAGATCAAGAAGGATCTCGACAAGCAGACGAGCCTCTTTGAGCAGGAGGGGAAAAAGATGGAGGCTGACCGGCTCTACGAGCGGGTCACCAACGACCTCGCCATGCTGGAGGAGCTCGGCTACTGCTCCGGCATCGAGAATTACTCCCGCTACTTCGATGGGCGCCAGCCGGGCGAGCGGCCCTACTGCCTCCTCGACTACTTCCCCGAGGACTACCTGATGATCATCGATGAGAGCCACGTCACGATCCCCCAGGTGCGGGGGATGTATGGCGGTGACCGGCAGCGGAAGGAAAACCTCGTCTCCTACGGCTTCCGCCTCCCGGCGGCGATCGACAATCGCCCGCTCCGCTTTGACGAGTTTGAGCAGATGCAGGGCGACGTGATCTACGTCTCCGCCACGCCGGGCGACTATGAGCTGGAGAAGAGCGACGGCATCATCGTCGAGCAGCTGATCCGCCCGACAGGCCTCCTCGACCCGAGGATAGAGGTTCGCCCTACCAAGAACCAGATCGATGACCTCGTCGATGAGATCAATACCCGCATTGAGCGGAATGAGCGGGTGCTCGTCACCACGCTGACGAAACGGCTGGCGGAGGAGCTGGCGGAGCACCTCGCCGACCTCGGGATCAAGACGGAGTACCTCCACAGCGAGGTGGTGACGATACGCCGGGTGGAGATTATGGAGGGGCTTCGGCGTGGAGACTTCGATGTTCTCGTGGGGGTCAATCTTCTCCGTGAGGGGCTCGACCTGCCGGAGGTGTCTCTTGTCGCCATCTTTGACGCCGACAAGGAGGGCTTCCTACGCAACCACCGCTCCCTCACTCAGACCGCCGGCCGTGCCGCACGTAATGTCAATGGTCTCGTCATTTTTTACGCCGACAAGATCACCGACAGTATGCGGATGACGATGGACGAGACTGAGCGGCGGCGAAAGATCCAGATGGCGTACAATGAGGAGCACGGCATCACGCCCCATCAGGCGATCAAGTCCTCCACCAGCTCGATCCTCGACATGACCGGGCCGAGCAAGACCATCGATGCCACCACCCCGAGGGAGTACCGCATCGAGCACGCCAAGGAGTCAGCCGCAGAGAAGAGCCTCGACTTCCTCAGGACGGATAACCTCGCCGACAAGATCGAGAAGACCCGCGAGGCCATGCAGGCGGCCGCCAAGGCGCTCGACTTCGTTGCCGCCGCACAGCTGAGAGACATCCTCTTTGACCTACAGGCGGAGGAGGGCGGCTCCGCTGAGGCGACAGAGCTGGAGAGGAGTGCCGCCAAGCGCATCGCCGCCCGTGACCACGAGCGGTCGGCGCACGAGGCGAATAAACTGGGGAAGAAAAGGCGCTGACTCATGACCGACAGCTCCTGGATGACATCCGGACAGCGGGAGGCGATGGAGTGCTTCCGCTCCTTCATCAGTAGTGACGAGGAGACCGTCTTCGTCCTCCGTGGCTACGCCGGCACCGGCAAGACCACCCTCCTCCGCTCCTTCGTGGACTACGTCAGCGACCTCGGTGCACTCTATGTGCTTGCCGCCAGTACCGGCCGAGCGGCCAAGATGCTCACTCTCCGCACCGGTATGGAGGCGCAGACGCTCCACTCGCTCATCTACCACTTCCACCGCTTCGGCGACAGCATCAAGGACCTCCTCGAGGATGAGAAGGAGGAGCACCGGCACACCGTGCCGGACGAGGATCAGGCGGAGGAGATGCTCTCCCTCTTCAGCGCCTCCACCATCTCCGATGATGAACGGCAGTGGGGGCTGCGGGTCTACTTCATCGACGAGGCATCGATGATCTCCGACCGGGAGACGAAGGGCGGGATGCTCAGCTTCGGCAGCGGTAACGTCCTCGCAGACCTCTTTAAGTACGATCCCGAGGGGAAGTTTGTCTTCGTCGGTGACGACAGCCAGCTCCCACCCGTGGGGCAGGACTACTCGCCCGCCCTCGTGCCGGAGTATATGGAGATGCTCTACGATGTCCGCGCCACCAGCTGCCAGCTCACGGAGATCGTCCGGCAGGATAGCCGGAGTGGCATCGTCCTCGCCGCTGCCGAGATCCGCGCCCTCTACCTCGATCCCCCGGAGGTGAAGTGGGGCACCCTTCCCCTCAAGGGCTACGACGACATTGTGATCTGCGACGATCAGGAGACGCTCGTGAGCGACTACCTCACCGCTATTGGCGACAAGGACTTTGACCGCTGCACCTTCATCTCTCTCTCCAATAAGCGCTGCGCCGAGGTCTCCCGCCGCGCGAGGGAGCTCTACGGCTATATGGCGCCCGTGGAGGTGGACGACCTCCTCCTTGTGACCCAAAACGACCTCACCACCGGCCTCGCCAATGGCGACCTCATCGAGGTGCTCGAGGTCTCCCTCTCGCGGAAGAGGGTCCGCGGTGGGGTCACCTTCGTCCCTGTCCGGGTGCGGAATATCGACGACAGTGCCGAGTACGAGACCCTGCTGATCCTCGACCTGCTGGAGCAGGACGCCCCGGGACTCTCCTCCGCCGACTACAAGGCGCTCTACAAGGACTTCGCTGTCCGGATGCGGAAGGAGGGAACCAAGCCCGGCTCTCGGGGCTTCCGGAAGTCCCTCCGGGAGGATCCCTACCTCAATGCACTCCACTGCCGCTATGGCTATGCCCTCACCTGCCACAAGGCGCAGGGTGGCGAGTGGCCCGAGGTCTTCATTGACCTACCTGTCTGGCTGATGAAGGAGCCCAAGAGCGAGGCCTACCGCTGGGTCTACACCGCCCTCACCCGCGCCAGGTCCGTCGCCCACCTCGCCAAGTCCTTTGTCATCAAGTAGCCATAGGAGTAGATTTTTTGATCTCAGAGTATATTGTCTGTATTTCTGATTCACAAAAGTGCGTAAATACGCTGAAAAAGGAAATGGGTATGATTGATAGAGACATACATCTGAAGAGACTTATTGCCTTGAAACACAACGGGATGATTAAAATCGTCACTGGAATTCGTCGATGTGGTAAGTCGACACTACTATTCAAGCTTTTCGCAGAGCACTTGAAGCAGAGTGGGGTTGATGAGAAGCATATTGTCAAGGTAGACCTTGAGGATAGGCGTAATAAGTCATTGCGTGATCCCGATGAACTTATGGCTTATATTGACTCTATGATAAAGAAGGATGGGGATATGCATTATGTGCTGATTGATGAGGTGCAATATGTTGCGGACTTTGCTGATGTCCTCAATAGCTATCTCAAAGTTGATAATGTGGATGTATATGTCACAGGTAGCAACTCACGCTTCCTGTCAACAGATGTGGCTACTGAATTTCGTGGAAGAGGGATTGAGGTTAGAATTTCACCATTGACTTTTAGGGAGTTCTATTCTTCTTTCTCTGGCACTAAGGAAGAGGCACTGACCGAATATATGACTTTTGGGGGACTTCCTAAGCTATTGAGTTTCACAACAGATCAGGAAAAAATTCGGTATCTGACCGATCTCTTCGAGACCACTTACCTCAGGGACATAAAGGAGAGATATGGGATAAAGAATGAGGCTGAATTCAATGAGCTGCTCAATATCCTATCTTCCTCCATAGGAGCTCTGACGAATCCGAATAAATTGGAGAATACCTTTCGTTCCATTAAGAAACTGTCACTGTCTAAGCATACGATAAGGAGCTATATTGAAATAATGGAGGAGGCTTTTCTCCTTGAAAAATCTCTCCGCTTTGACATCAAGGGGAAGTCTTATATTGATACGCCATACAAGTGCTATTTCACGGACCTGGGGTTACGAAATGCTCGCATCCACTTCCGTCAGCAGGAAGTCACCCACTTGATGGAGAACCTCATTTATAATGAATTGAGATTGCGAGGTTTTACTGTGGATGTTGGTATGGTACTATATCACACAAAGGACAATGGAGGACGAAGTCAACGAAAACAATTAGAGGTTGATTTTGTTTGTAATCAGGGAAGTAAGAGACTCTATATCCAATCTGCTTATCGCCTCCCCACTCCAGAGAAGCAAGAGCAAGAGGTCCGATCGTTACGACTGATAGATGATAGCTTTAGGAAGATCGTCATCACAGAAGATCCCATAAAGAAGTATCAAAATGAGGATGGCGTCGTATTTCTAAACCTTTATGACTTCCTCTTGGATGAGAATAGTCTGTAGTTGGATGGGGAAGTCTCCCCTATGTTATGTGGTTATCAAATCGCGACCGCCCTCACCCGCGCCAGGTCCGTCGCCCACCTCGCCAAGTCCTTTGTCATCAAGTAACAGAAAAGTTATACGATCTTCATCACGGTTCGGCCTGAAAAGAGTACCTTGCTTGCGTGGTGAAGTAGTCACCCGCTATTTAAGGACTTAAGCAATGTAATCCTATGGAAAATACCATGTTCAGATCCACACTTCTGGGCCTGCTGACACTCCTTATGACAGGATGTGTCAATCAGCAAAGTCCCCTGGATCCTCAGGGATCTGCCGAGCTGTCTCACGACCGACAACTCATGCATCGTACATGGGAGCAAGTCTATGTACAGTCTGACTTTGGGTTCCTTCCGAGCTTTTCCGACAGGGTGCTTCTCCCTGCCGGTGGTGTGGAGACCTCTCTTTCGGATGAGGCGAATGTGGAGACCTTATGTGAGCTTGTCGACTTCCTAGACAGCAAGCTTGTGGGTGTCGTGCCGCCGGAGGGCTTCTACTTCCGGGCAATGGCTGACATCACTCTGACGGTCAACCGAGAGAGTGGTCGCGTCTCGGTAGATCGGATCGTCCTGCAGAGATATGATCAGATGCCAAAGGACATCCTCTTCCCTTATGCTGCTGCTGAGGCTATACTTCAGACGGATCATCCCGACTTGGATCCAACACAGATCCTATTACGCACGGCTAAGTCCAGGAAGTATGCCATTGAGTGTGAGGGAGGAAAAAAGGACGGCGAGCGAATTGTCGTGGAGAGAACTATCTCCGGAGCCAAAAAGGCTTTTAAATTCACCGATGAGTGTATTGACGGAGGTGGTTGCACGAAGACCTGCAAAGCCAATCTGACACTAGTCCTCTGAGTCGTTTCCTTAGTAAATAAGCTCTCGCCCCTGTCACGATCGATAAGGGCGAGAGCTTTTTTTGCGCCAATGCCAATGGTGACGTATGTGGAAATCGTCAGTCGGTGGTAGACCTGCATCCGAAGGATGCCCGCTCCATAGCGTTTGTATGGTTGCTGTTCTCGCAAATTCAGGCTACATTTGGTGTTGGAATTATTTGAAGTATATCCAACATTGCTATGAGAGGAAAAACGCTCAGCCAGCAAATACTATCTGCTAACGACGGTTCAATTTTCTTTCGGACCGACTTTCCCCAATATCATCCCGAGAGCGTTGGTCGTACGCTTTCGGGCTTGGTTGAGGAGGGTGCTCTTGTCCGTATTGCCTCCGGTGTTTACCTAAAACCCAAGCAGAGCAAGTATGGAGCGATTATGCCATCTGTTGACAAGATTGTCCAGGCTATTGCCGAACGGGATAAGGCTCAGGTATTGCCGTCCGGGGTCACTGCGCTGAATGCTCTTGGGCTGTCCACTCAGGTCCCTATGACCCATTCGTTTCTGACAACAGGAAGTGCACGTACACTCTATTTAGGTGATCGAAAAGTGATCCTCAAGAGAGCCGTCCCCAGGAACTTTGCCTACAGCACTCAGCTTATCCCCCTTCTTGTCCAGGCGCTGAAAAGCTTGGGTGAACAGAATATAGACGAGGAGATATTGTCCCAGATGCGTGAGTTGATCAATCAGGAAAAAGAGGTCAGAGCTCTGGCTGAGGATGTGGCTATGATGCCGGCATGGATGCAACGAATTGTCAAGCCGATGCTTAACGAATGATGAGAAAGCTGTGGATCAAGAATACTCCTGAGGATAGGATCGCAATACTTCAGCAAGTCTTTCGTCATCAAGTAGAGAGAAAAGCTCTTGCCCCTGTCACGATCGACAGGGGCGAGAGCTTTTTTTCGCTCCGGCGCCAAGGGTGACGTATGTGAAAATAGTCAATCGGTGGTAGCCTGCATCCGAAGGATGTCCGTTCCCTATGCATCGGTCGAGGCACGAGGTGCCGATGACCGATATGCAAGTGTAAGTCTTACCCCTCGACCCTTTGCGGGTCACCGGGTAAGGGGATGACGCATTTGAGTTGTACAGAAGCTATTCATCTCATTGTAAAGAGTGTGGAGCGAAGCACCCCTTGCGGGTGCCCGCTTTTTAGCCACCGGTCGAGGGGCGTAGCCCCGAAGACCCGTGGATCAGGCATTGCAAGTGATCCCTCGACCCCGTTAGGGTGTCGCACTGATTGACTGACTGGTAAGTGCGACACCCTAGCGGGGTCGTATATCCTAAAAGGCGTCTTCTTTCCCGGGGTCTTCGTCACTTCGTGGCTCGACCACCGGGCTAAAAAGCGATGATCCCTCCGGGGCTTCGCCCCTGCGGGATCGGAAGGCGAGATGGATAGGGGGCACGGGCGGATGGCATCTCTGCCGAGGTGCTATGTCGCCGACCGATCCGCACCCTAAGAAGGACTGGGGCGAGCGCTTTTTTTTGCGCTATCCCTCGCTTACTCGCGCCGGTAGCCGGCGATGGCATCGGCAATGGAGATGCCCTGGGTGATCCGCTTCGCCATCCCGATGCCGTCCCGCACCCCACCGGCGATCTGCAGTCCCGGGTACTCCGCCTCCAGTCGACGGATGTCCTCGTGGATCCCCTCCGTCGTCAGGTCGTACTCTGGTATGGCGTGGCTGTAGGGGGCGACGAAGACGAGGTCCGGCCGGATCTCCCGCGGGATCCGCATCATCTCGTACAGCTCCGAGAGGGCGATCTCCTGCCGCTCCTCTAAGCTCGTCCCGGTCACTAACTCCGGATTGCGCAGCCCGCCCATAAATATCGTGAAGAGCGCACTGTCCTCATACGGCACCCGCCCATCGAAGCAGGAGGAGGGGAAGAGGATCCCCAGCACCCGCCGCCGCTCGCAGGTCGGCACCAGCGCACCGAAGGCCCGTCGCTCCACCCCGGGGAGGTGGTCAAAGCCCACCACCACCTCCGTGATCGGGGCGTAGACCAGCGTCCGGATGCGATCGAAGCGCCCCGCCCAGTCGTCCGGGAAGAGAGGGGGCAGGAGGGCGGGCCGTATCGTCGTCACCACATGGTCGCACCGGACCGTCTCGCTCTCTTCCCCGGAGGTAAAGGTCACCTCATACCGGTGATCCTCCACGGGACGGATGCGGATATCGGTGGCACCGGTGACGAAGCGCCCGCTGCGGGAGGCCTTCCGCTCGATCCCCTCGATCAGGCGCGAGAGCCCGCCGACAATGTTGAAGACCTTCTTCGTCGCCTTCTTGTCCCGCTCCGTCGGCTTCCGCTCCCTCATCAGCTTCATCGAGCCGCCGATGAAGCTCCCATACTTCCGATCCAGGTCGTAGAGCTTAGGCAGCGCCAGCCGTGTCACCAGCTTGTAGGGGTCGCCCGCATAGACCCCGCCGATGAAGGGATCCACTGCGTAGTCCACCATACTCTTGCCGAGGCGCCTCTCGGCGAGGTCCCCGACGCTCTCATTGGGGTCGGTGCCTCGCTTCACGAGGGGCTCGAAAGGGATGTGCAGCTTATCCCGCCATGAGAAGAGCGGGGTGGTGAGGCCGCTGATCGGGCCCGACGGCAGCGGGTGGAAGCGGTCTCCCTTCCAGATCCAGCGCGCCTCCGAGGCGGACTTAGCCACCTCCATCTCCGCCTCCGGGGCGACGTACTCAAAGAGCTCCGCCACCTCGGGCATGGAGACCGACCCGGTATTGGGCCCGGTCTCAAAGGTGTATCCCCCCTGCTGACGTGTCTGGATCTGTCCCCCCAGTCGCTCCTCCCGCTCGAGGAGGAGGAAGGGGATCTCGTGCATATCGCACCCTGCCGCCATCGACATACCTGTAAGTCCCCCGCCGATGATCACCACGCTGGGCTGCTGCTTATCCTCTGCTGTCATACTCTATCTATTCTTTGGTTACGACAAAGGTAGGGAAAAAAGAGGCCAATGAAGACCTTTGCAAAATGGTCTTTCGCCGAAAAAGCACCGCTTTTTCGGCAGGGACTTTGCAGAATGCCCCAGGTGCAAGGAACTGAGAGTGAGGGCGAAGGGAGTGTGCTTGCGCACATGACCAAGCCCGAATCTCGAAAGTGACGCCGCAGATGGGGTATTATGCAAAGGTCTCCCAATGGTTTACAGGCTCCGGCGCATCGTACCTTTTCGTTGATCCTATGGTGCGATCCCGCAGGGGTGCAGGCACCGGCCGAGTGCGCTGTCTTGTCGGACGGGTCGGACAAGTCGGACAAGTCGGACGCTCTGCACAAACGTACCGGCTTAGACAGCACGCCGGCATCCGAAGGTTGCCCACTCCATAGGCATCCTTCGAGGCACGAAGTGCCGACGAGCGATGTATAAGCGTACGCATTATGCCTCGACCCCTTGTAGGTCGCCGGGATTGCTTGCGTGCCTGGTCCACGGGTCTTCGGGACTCCCCTCGACCGCGTGACCAAGAAGCGGGTAACCGCAAGGGGTGCTTCGTTCCCCAGTCTTCACAATGATTTGAATGGTTTCTGTACCACTCAAATACGTCGCCCCCGTCTAACAATCCGTGAGAAGGTCGGCTATCCAGTAAATTGTGTGCTTCTGCTTATGGCTATGTTGTATTATTTGACACCACATATCAACCACTAAGGGCTGACTCCAGAAAATGAAGTCTGTCCATTCTTCATCACCTCTGTCAGACACTTATTGGACAGCAATATTCTCTAATATACTGTTAGGCGACATTACTACAATAAATAAAAAGCTAAGAGTTCACTTTCGAATCTTGTGATGGCCACCATTCTTCAGATATGACACAGTTTTTACTATTAGGTTCTGGGTCTGCTTTGATAACCTCCACTTGTAGTGGCATAGGTACGCAAGACCCAAAAACTAATGCCTCTCCTGGACTAGCTTGCTTGATCTTTGTGAGGTAGTCTTCGGAGAAATAAGGTAGCACAGAATAGATATAATCTAGGTCTATTTTATTCTGAGTTCTATGAATAATATAGTTGGCGCATTGAGATAGAACCGTCGGAGACAATTCGGAGGGGCGTTGAGAAGAGATAATGAGATAGCAAGCATACTTTCTCCCCTCCCTTGCCACTCGCTCAAAGAGATTTTCTTTCAAAATATACTCTCTATCCTTTCGTATATAACGATGAGCTTCATCAAGAATCAAGTGTATAGGAGCTTGTCTCCTCTCTTTCCCAATACGGGTTTTACGATAATCGAAAATCATTCGCGTAAGAACCCCTGTTACTAATTCCAGTGTGTCATTACCAAGAGAGATGAGTTCTATTGTTAACAAAAATGGTTTCTTCGAATCTGAGTCAGTTGCTATAATGCCCAGTTTCTCTAGATATTTATCTTTATTCTCTCCAAATTCCGAAGAGTCTGTCCTCATAAAAGCACATTCTGGATTTTCAAGAAAGTATTCTAGACGAGCAAACATTGTTGATGTATACTCTCTGATGCGGCTATTGCCTTTCGCTTCCTCATCAATGAGGGTCATCTCTGCTGCAATTTTGAGGAATCTATAGTCATAGTATTGACCGTGAGGAAGCCGGGTTTCTATTACATCTCTTATTTTCTCGAAATCAATTTTCCCTATCTGTTCTTCTGTTTTGTTTGAGAGTTTGTTGTCATTCTTACCATAGTCTATTGTACAAGCAGCTTGATACTCTTCAATTGTGGCAATTATATTTGCTATAGCAGGCTCATTCTTAGTTTTAAAAGAACTCAAAACTGCTCGGATACTAGCCAATAGGCCTTGAGCAGATGTTATCTTGGATGTATCACTATCAGTTCTAGAGAGTATTCCTGCCAACATCTGAGAAATTCTCCAACGTATATATAGCTCAAACTTTTCTGTTTCTCCCGTGTCACCTTGAGAAAGACTTAGCCGATAAAAACGATAACATTCTTGAAGAACTCTATCCCAAAAAGGGCGTTGAGTTCTGTCTGAAGCCATTAGAAAAGAAAGCCACTCATCAAGGTTCAGCAAATAGTAGGGCAAAGAGAAGGGGGAATACTCAACTTTATCCTCCGATGTTTCCCCCGTAATATTTGGACGTAGGTGTATGGCATTAGGAAATGCTTGTGCGTACTCCCCATTTACATCGAATAAGACGGTTGTGTGTTTAGCCTCCATAGCTTCTACCTGCTGAAGTATCCGTGCTATTGTATAAGACTTCCCACTACCGCTGTTTCCTAATATGGCAGTATGTATTGAGAATAACCTATCTATATCAAGATGTATTGGATAACCTTGAAGATTTCTACTATTCCCCAAATAGATGCCTTTATTGGAATTTTTCTGAACAGCATCTTTGAGAGCGTCATTGAGATCTGCCTCTGTTACAACATAAACATCTGCATATACCGATGGATAAGTCATTATACCTAATTTGAATCCATCTGTTCGATATGATCCAATAGGCTTCATGAATAATTCTCTAGGAGAATCAAGACGAAACTCTTGTTCTAAAGGACTATCTGTTATATCTACTTGTTCGTATATTGCCGTAACCTCACATAAAATCATCTCATTGGCATGGTTAGTCACCTTGAGATAGCTCCCAATATTGCCAAAATGATAAACCTTTCCTTTTATGCTGATAGAAGCGACTTTTGCATCATTGAGTAGACGAACCTTAAAACGATCATACTCAATAGATATTATTTTCCCGACTATCATTATTTGCCACTTTGTAATTGGTTGAGTATTTCATTGGAGAACTTATTCAACAACTCCTGACTATCATCCGGCTGAGATACTATCTCTGACATGACTTTCACAAATTCCGAAAAGTAGTGAATTGGGACTTTTTCTCCCTTCTTTTCTGTAAGCTCTACTTCTTCCGATGTGTTATTCTCTTCATCTAATTCTGAAGAACTGGACCCATTAGTAGAGCTTAGGGCTTCTTCCCAAAGATGATAAATACGTCTGTCATCTACTTGCTTGATCTCCTTACTCTCGTTTAGTTTATTTACAACAACGACATTTAAGCTACTATTGGCAGCCAAAGCCTGATAGATAATTCGATTGAGATGCTCATCACTAAAAGAGTAACCACATACAAAGAGAACACTATTGGGTTGTAACAGTTTGTGATGAAAAGCTCGAATAATATCCGTATATGGGCTACCTAAGCTCTTATTCTGTTTGGTAGGAGTTGGGTAGATCATTACTCTTTCTCTTTGTTCATAAGTAATAGATTGTTTTGAATCAATCTCTACGATGTTGTAGAACTTATTGCCTACACTGTCTTGTTCTATCCAATTGACAGAACCATGAAGCTTATATAGATAGACCATATTATCTACTGGTTCGTATTTGTCTATGGAAGAGTCCATCCTTTTAGAATAAGTGTAGTGGAATAGTGAAGGATTAAAGTATCGTTTTAGCCCCGAAGTAAAACCATTAATATACATCGTATTCGTATTATCCATTGCTGTTTCATTGAATAGATCATTATTCGTTGTGAACACTGATAATCGAGAAAGCTCCTTAGAGCGGAGGGCTAGAGTGCGATAGAATGCTTCATACACTTTTAGAGTAGAAATAAAAGATGCTTCGGATTGATTTTCTACCATCAAATCCTTTTCCTTAGCACATTCAGTGAAAATATCTCTATTTAGACAGTTCAGGATGCATCCTTCTGTTTTGTCAATTAAATTTTTAGTCGTTCGATAATCCTCTATTATTCCAATACCAGCATAATAAGAAAGACGAGCATAGAGCAAGCCTAGAATCTCTTCTAGATTCTCAGGAGCGGCAGCAGATACCTTTTCGAATAGTCTTTTAATATTGTCGTCTGTCTCCGCATTTAGGCATTCTTGCACCTTTATGTATAAACCTGCCATAAGAGGTAGAGCAGGGGTGCTGGTACCTGATCCGAGCAGGAAGGACAGATTCTTGAGCTGAAGTTGATCTCTCAAAAATTGGGCAATATATTTGGCTTTCCCTTTTTGAAATAATTCAGGGCTCTTGCCTCCTTGGGTAAACTGTACGTTTTCCCAAGATCTGCCATATTCTATTTTATCATTATCATTCATATCAGATCGGTTTGTTTTTAGAAGTTTTATCTACTACTTGTTTTGTTGCCTCAATCTCTCGGTCGGCATAGAGGACAACGTCCTTGATCACCAACTTCTCAATCGCTGAAATCAAGGTCTCCATACGTCCGTAGTCTGGGGAGCCTTGGCATTCAAACAACGACACAATCAATGGTGCAGCATCTTTGGCATAAAAATTTCGTCCGTAATGGAAATCCCCCGCATTTGCCACCTTATGTATAGCTGATGTTATGAAGCAAACAGCATGCTTAGGCAAGTTTTGAGTATGTACAACAGCAACGTGGTCATCTGCTCCATAGGCATAATTTCTATACTTCGCAGAGCCAAACATATCTATTGTAATTGTATTAGGCTGGAATACTTCTACATCGTTACCAATGAATGCAGATACTCCCATATCAGCTTCCCCAGCTGTCACAAAAGGGAGGTTTCCTGATATACGATCTTCAGATTTTAATCGTTTACCTCGAGTCGCCTCTCCGAAAAGGTCTCCAAGACGATACATTCCCCACTCAACATTACCTTCTTCTAAGTCCTTTACGGCCTGTTCCTCCTCCGGGGTAAGGGTATAGTCTTTGAGTCCTGTAACAGAGAGATAAGCGTTTAGCAGAGCTAAACGCTGCGCGTTTAGCAGAGCTATAAAACGCTCCATAAACTCAAAATCTATCTCGCTTTCTCTAGTCGGGAGAGCTATACTCATATCTGAAGCTATTGCTCTATTGAACTTATTTCCATAATCAAACAGCCCATTTGAAGATTTTCTAAAAGAAACGACAACGTACAAAAGAGCATTTTTACTCCATTCTCTATTCTTCGGATAAAGTCCTTGAATATGAGAATAACCAACAAAAGGGTATGGCTGATAAAAGATAGCATCGGATGTTGTTGTATCACTATAAGTAATTATACCTCCTTCTTCTGTTGGATCTAAACCAACAGTCCCACTAATACCATTATTAAAACTTGTGTTGGTCACAACAGGAGTATCTCCCGAAAAAGAAAAGAGATCTCTATTCGTATATTTATATGCTTTTGTTGGACGTATCTCAAACAAATCACCGAGTCTATATTCGCCCCACTCAACGCTCTCAAGCATCTTGTTGAGTGGGGCATCTATTTTCCCAAGCTGTCCTCGTCTGTGGCTTGTTGCTTGAGGAGTGTGGAGACCTCCCATGCGAGGTAGTCGGCTACGGTCTTCTTGAAGTCTGCCAATGTGGGGCGAGTGTCTATGGGAGCTGATTTATTCCAGTCTCCTCCATCCGAGGGGTCGATGGTATCTTCGTGGTACTCCTCTTCAGTGAAGATATTTAGGTATTGCCTGCCATAGTGAACAAGGTTTACCAGCTCCTCGTATCGCTCCTTAGCTCTGTCGGTATCACGCAGATTGATACTGGCTTTCTTTCGGTTGGTGCGTGTATAGCCGTCGTTGGAGAAGTCTATGAACTTGACAATCTGCTTGGGATTGTGCTTCTCTGCCACCTTAAAGACATAGATATTGGTCTGCATGCTCGACTTGCCAAGGAAAAGATCTATCGGCATCTTAATGCTTGCGATAAGGGTGTTCCGTTGGAGTATTCGCCTATTGATGTCTCGCGCCTTACCGCTGCCTGCCGAGCTTTGGATGATGATGGCAGCGTAGCCTTTACTCATCATGCCGAGTGCACGCTCCACGAAGTTCATTCCACAGCCGTCTGCTGAGTATGGGGGATTGAGGACAAAGGCATCGGCCGGGAATGGTGTATCCTGTCTCCCAAATCCATACTTGCCATCGAAGTCTGTGAGGGAGTTTTTGTTGAGGATATTAGAGCTACCATCGCCCATCAATATCATATTGAGGACAGCCAGCATATAGACACTCGGTAGCAGCTCCAGGCCGAGTAGTTGCTCCGCCTTTATACGAGCTTCTTTTAGGGCTAATTCATCAGGGGAAGTGATCGTGGCACGCGCATCGCTGAGCATCTCATTCATTGCTGCCACGAGCAAGCCGGCCGAGCCTGTGGCAAAGTCCCACACATAGGAGTCTTTGTTCACCCTCGCTAAGCGCACAAGGAGCTGTGCTACATATGAGGGGGTCAGGACCACATCATTAAGCTTGTCTTGAGAGAAACCAAGCCACGAGTACATCTCATTGAAGAGTTTCCCGGTGAAGTCTGTAGTCAAGCCAATCTTATAGTAGATGCCGAGGTCGTCGATAATCTTACTGAAGACACGCTTGAGTTGCGTCTCGCCATTTTTGACCTTATTGATATTATCAGTGGTGAGTGTATTCTGCAGAGTTCGCAAGATGAGATCTTTCTTATCTGAGGGGAGATTTTTCTCCTCCAAGAAAGCATCGATCTTGCGTACCATAATATCTCCGTCTCTATCTTTCGCCTCGCTCGAGGACTTGAGGTCAGACTCCTCTAAGGGCTTCACCTTGCCCGGTACACCAATTGTGGCAATAATAGAGGCTGCCACAAGATAAACACGGTCATTTTCACCAAGTCCTTTTTCATTCTGATAGATATCATTATTGAGCTTTGTAAGGCTGGTGGTTATCTCTTGCTCTCGTTGCTCTCTCAAGCGCTGCAACTCCTCCGGAGTGAGCGATAAGTTTTTCACCTGCTCTATAAAAGCATTAAAATTCTCTGCCCTGAGAAAGGATAGGTCTGTATATTCACCTACCTTTTGACCGGCTCCCAAGTTGCTCTTAGAGACATAGTAGACCCCTATCTCGTGCTGTAGTTTTCCTCTCTCATCTTTGTATCCTGTTACTCCGATGGCGATTATATCGGTATAGCTGGTATGGTGCAGTATGGCGTTGGCATAGTGAACGGCACCATTCACGGCATACCCATTGATGTTCTTGAAGTTTGGCTCATTCTTGGCTTTCTTATTGTCTACCTGCCCCAGAGGATTAAGTTTGACAAGCTTGTCCTTATATCCTTTGTATTCAATGAGGACCGGATAGTAGTTGAGACTTTTGTCTTGAAGGAGCAGCTTCGCATCCGGACGATTAGCTCCGGTCCCTCCGTTTTTGGTAAAATATTCTGTGAGAGCTTTGTCGATCTCAGCATTAAGGCTCTCCTGCTCCAGCTTATAGTCGAGCCCATATCTCTTAAGCCAACCGTTGACGAGGTCCGCTACATTGGGTTCTACAGATTGTACTTTACTCTTCATATTCAAGCTCCTATTGAATGTCTTGATGTGGGGATACAACAAATCAATCCCAAATATACTCAATTAATCACCATGCCATTCTGATGAAACAGGGGTGACCAAGGGGTGCCACGCCGACGTCTCTCCGTGTGGTGTCCTAGAAAAGTACACACATGGAAGAGCAGAAATGAACAACAAGAAAGAAGCGAAAAAGTCGGGAGACACCTCTCGGAAGAGCCCAAAAACG
>QWCJ01000237.1_pt1 | contig 37031 bp, 27 predicted proteins | sample 1972501 | NCBI WGS metagenome assembly QWCJ01 (sample SAMN09866711, study PRJNA288562) | Human vaginal metagenome isolate term2_vaginal, whole genome shotgun... | isolation source: vagina | host: Homo sapiens | place: USA: California
GGCCACAGCAGGGAGTGCAGCTCCGACTCGTTGGGGTCGTTGGCGTTGGTGGAGGTGTCGTGCTTAGACAGGACGCTGACGTCGTTGGGGGTGAGGCCCAGTCCGCGCAGCGAGCGCGCCAAGCGGGAGTTCTCCCGGCCGCGGCCAGCCCCCAGTGCACCCAGGCCAGGGGCCGGGATGGAGGTGTGGGCGCCGTCGCCATAGGAGGCGGCGTGCGCGACCACCGCGAGCACCGGCAGTCCTAAGTCGGCTGCTAGTGAGGCACGAACGAGCAGGACCGTGCCGCCGCCCTCGCCTTCGAGGAAGCCGCCGCGGCGGCGGTCATTGGCGCGGGAGATGAAGCGATCATCGATTCCCTTGGCGGTCATCTTGGCGGTCTCCGCGGTGGCGTTCATGTCGCCGAAGCCCTGGAGGGACTCCACCTGGACATCGTCGATACCGCCGGCCACGACCACATCGGCCTTGCCCAGGGCAATCTTGTCCACGGCCTCCTCAATCGACACCGCCGCGGTAGCGCAGGCACCGATGGGGTGAATCATGGAACCGTAGCCGCCCACGAGGGACTGCATGGTGTGCGCCGCGATGACGTTGGGCAGGGCCTCCTGCAGGATGTCGGACGGGCGCTCCTCACCGAGGAAGCGGGTGACGAAGACCTTGTGCAGGGACTCCATGCCGCCGATACCGGTGCCTTGCGTGGTGGCCACCTGGCCCGGGTGGATGGAGCGCAGCAGCTCCGCCGGGGAGAAGCCGGCCTGGGTGAAGGCATCCACCGCGCTGACCAGGTTCCACACCGCCATGCGGTCCAGGGAGTCGAGCATGTGCTCTGGGATGCCCCACTTGGCAGCGTCGAAGTCATCCGGCATCTGGGCGGCGACGGTGCGGGTCAGCGTGGCCTTGCGCGGCACCTTGACGGTCGCACCCTGGCGGCGGGTGACCTGCCATTCGCCGTCCACCTCGACGATGGTGACGAACTCTGGGTCCGCTTCCTGGATATCGCGGGCGGTGGCCTCCGAATCCACGGTGAAGGTGACGTCACGGTCCAGGAAGACAGTGGTCAGGTCGATGGAGCCGCGATCGGTGAGATGATACTTATCCGTCAGCGTGCGCACGCCGGAGCGTGCGACGACCTCATCGCGGAAGCGCTCGAAGATGTCCTCCTCGGCGATCTCCTCATCGCTCTCGACCACGAACCAGCCCGGGTGCGGGTCCTCGCGCCATTCCACCAGCCCGGTCATCCAGGCCAGCTCCAGTACGCCAGCGGCGGTCAGTTCCGCGGAACCATCGCGCTGCAATCCATACTCGGCCTCGAAGCGTGTGCGGCCGGAGCCCCACGAGGAGACCTCGCCGATGCCGGCGATGACCACCATGTCCTCTAGGTCCGTGGTGACCTGGCCAACTTCTTCCTCCAATCCAGGCTGTACTGCCTGCACCTGGTTGGGCAGCGCGGTGATGGTGGCGGGGGCGTCCTTATCCTCGTTCGGAACTGCGCCAGTGGTTTCGGCCGGCTCCACATCGGTAGCAAGCTCCTTGAGGGAGAAGCCCTCCAGGCCGCCGGTGAGGTCCTTCTCCACCGGCGCGTGGGCTGCCTGCTCGCGCGAGTCGGCGCTGGCCAGGTCCATGAGCTCGGCGGAAATCTCCTCCGGGCTCCACACCTTGATGCCGGCCTTCTCGGCGGCGGGCACCAGCCCATCGTTGCCGCCCATGAGGTGCGTGCCGGCAACCCAGCCGATCTTGGCCTGCGCCAGGGTGACACCCTGCGGCCAGCCGGCCTCGACCTTCCACTTGTTGAGGATGGCATCGAGCGCGGCCTTGACCTCGCCGTAGGCGCCGTCGCCACCGAAGGTGCCGCGGTTGGGCGAGCCCGGAAGGACAACGTGGCAGCGCTTGTCCACATCCTCCTGGCTCAGCCTTGCCAGCCCCGCAATGGTGCGCTCCACGGACCACAGCAGCAGGCGGGCCTGGGCCTCGGTGGTGCCAGAGGCATCCGCCAGCGAACCGGATACGCTCGGCGCGGCGAAGGGGAAGGCCAGCGTCGGTGTGAGGGCCGGTTTGAGGATCTTGACCTCGTTGCCCACGGACTCGCGCTGCTCGGAGCCGATCCAGTCGATGAGCGCGTCAATATCGCGGAAGCTCGACAGGTTCGCCGGGACCAGCCACAGGGCGGAACCAGCAGCGCCGTGCTCGGCATAGAGCGTGCGCGCGAATTCCTTGCGGGCCTGGCTGACACGGGAGGCGGTCATGATGACGGTCGCGCCGCCCTCCAGCAGGCGCTCGACCAGCGCGGTGGCGATGGAACCAGGGGCAGCACCCGTGACCAGGGCAACCTCGCCGGCAAACGCGCCGGGGGTGGTGTCCACGGCGGCCTCGGCGATGTCCTCGCGCTTCCACCAGCGCGCCTGACGCGCCAGATCCTCGCCGGCACCGCGGAAGCTGTTCACCGGGTACTCGGCCTGGCCCAGTGCCAGGCGGGCGAGGCGCTCGCGGGCGATGGCCCAGGAGTCGTCGAAAAGCACGGCCTTGTTCGCATCGAAGGAGGGCGTGACGGACTTGAGCCAGCCGGAGCCGAGCTCTGCCTCGACGGCATCGATGATGGTGGTATCCGGTGCCTCGATGAGCTCCGGTTCGGAGTCCAAGCCCAGCTGGGAAAGAACCTGGCGGGCAACAGTAGCCAGCACACCGCTCTCACCGGTGACGGTCTCGGCGAAAGCATCCAAAGCAGCAGAGTCAACCACGGCACCGCCACCGGCACCACCGGCGGCCGCGCCCTTGGACACGGAGGCACCGTGGGCAGCGGCGACGGCTTGGACGGCGGCGTCGATCAGCTCGTGTGCTGCGGACTTCGAGGTAGCGCTCGCCGGCACGGTGCTCAGCGAGCCGCCGCGCACGGAGTCCTCTTCACGGGAGCCGAGCAGGATCTCCGCCTCGACGTGGGCAACCCAGGATTCGGGCAGGCCCCAGGTTCCGGTGACGTAGTCCGCCACGGCGGTGGGCTTGAGACCCGCAGCGCCGAAGAGCTGGCGCAGGCGCGCGCCGACAGCCTCACCCAGAACCGGGCCGAAAGCGGAGTAGCCCGGGGCGGCGGTGGCGACCTTCTCGCGCAGCGTGGCCACGTCGGCATCGGCGGCGCCATCGATGGCCGGCACGCCGATTTCCGCGGACATGTCCATGAGCAGCTGATTACGGCGCGAAGACACGCCGTTGGTCAGCTCTTCCACGGTGTCGGAGTCCGTGATCTGGTCCACGCGGATCTTGTTCTGGAAGGCGAAGAGCACCATGATGGCCTCCGCCGCACCAAAGCGCAGCTCGGGGGCGTCGCCGGAGGCAGCTGACGCGGTAGGTGCAGGAGCCGGTGTAGCTGGCTCGGCCGCAGCCGGAGCCTCGGCAGCCTCGACTGGTGCCTCGCTGGCCTGCGGAGCTTCCTCCGCAGCGGATTCCGGTGCCGGTTCGGCGGCGGGGGCTTCGGAGACGTCGGCAAGCATGACCTGCTCCTGGTCGCGCTCCACATTGAGCACGCGGATGGTGCCCTCCGGGATGCCGGCGACGGCCAGCGAGCGGGTAGCCAGGTTGGTCAGCGTCGGGGAAGAAGCCAAGCCGACCTCGATGATCTGCTCGACCTTGCCGAAGAGGAGCTCCTGGGTCTCAATCCAGCGCACAGGCGAAGCGAACTGCCAGGACAGCAGCTCGATGAGCAGCAGGCGGGCGAGCTCGTGCTCGTTCAGGTCCTCCACCTTCAGCCCGTCCAGCTTGCCTGAGGGAGCCAGCGGTGCCACGGCGTCGACGAAGTCCTGGGTGAGATCGAAGGGGCGGGCCACCAGGTTCGGGATGTAGCGGCCTACCAGGGCATCCAGATCCAGCTCCTGCGGCAGCAGCTCATCGAGCTTCTCCGCGAAGGCCGGAACGCCCTCGCGCAGTACGCGGGAGTGGAAAGGAACATCGATACCCGGGACCATGACCGCCGCGCGCGGGGCGATGGCATTGGCCTTATCCACCAGGGCTTTGAGTCCCTTCTTGGTGCCGGCGACGGAGTACTGCTGGCCGCGGATGTTGTAGTTAACAATCTCCAGGAACTCACCGCTGGCCTCGGAGACCTCAGCCACCCAGGCGTCGACGCTGTCTGCATCAATGCCGGCCATGTTCGGGCGCAGTGCCGCCATGGCGTACTCGGAGTTGCCCTCCGCATCGCGCGGGACCAGGCTGCCCATGGCGGAGCCGCGGGAGTAGACGATGTCGATGACACCCTCAAGGTCAAAGATATTCGCCAGCGAGGCCAGCGCGGTGTACTCGCCCAGGGAGTGGCCGGCGAAATAGGAGGTCGGGGCCAGGGCGTCCTCGGCGCGCAGGCGCTCGGTCTGGGCATAGGCCACCACAGCCAGGGCCACCTGGGTGAACTGGGTCAGGTGCAGCACGCCCTGCGGGTGGCGGAAGGTGGTGCCGCGAACGGTGAGCTCCGTCGGGTTCTCATCGATGACTTTCTGGATGCTAAAGCCGAGGTTTTCGCGGGTATGCGCATCGGCACGGCGCCAGGCCTCGCGCGCTGCCGGAGAGGCCTGGCGGTCGCCCTTGCCCATGCCTTCGGCCTGGATGCCTTGGCCGGGGTAGACGTACGCCGTGGTCGGCGCGGCAAGCAGGGCCTGTCCGCGGGAGACGACTTCGCCCTCGATGCGGCAGGTGACTTCGAGGGCCTGGTGGATGCCCTTGCGGCCGACGCGCTCGACGGTGACCTCGATGTCATCACCCAGCTGCACCATGCCGTACATGGAATAGGTCCAGCCCACCACGCGGCCGTGGCGGCCGGCCACCTGCTGTGCCGCGGCCGAGAGCCACATGCCGTGCACCAACGGTGCCTGCAGGTTAACCAGCTGGGCCGCATTATAGGACGTGTGAATCGGGTTGTAGTCACCGGAAACCAGCGCAAACGGCGTCATGTCCTGCGGGGCGGTGACGGTGGCGCGGTCGACGAAGGAGCGCGGCGTTGGTACCACCTTGGTGGCGGACTTGCCGCCGCCCCACTCCGGTGCCTGGCTCGGTGCGGCGGTGCCGGTGGCGCGGCCGCGGATGGCAAAGCGGTGCATCTGCGTGGCTACGATGTCACCGGAAGCGTGATCCTTGAGCTCGAGCTCCACCGTGACGATGCGTCCGGAGACGGATTCCTCGATGGCGGTGCAGGAGGAGGTGACGTCGATCTGGCGGCCGTCGGCAAGCTGCTCCAGCGGCACGCGCAGGTCGATGACGTGGTCCAAGTGCACCGCGTTAAGCAGGCCTTCGATGACCGGGTAGCCATCCTCTAGGCGGCCGGAGCCGAGCGCGGCATAGATGGCCGGCCAGCACGGGCCGACCAGGACATCCGGGGTGCCGGCTTTCTCTGTGGAGGACTCACCGCAGGTCACCGCGCTGTGTGCGGAGAGCAGCGAAGCAGGGAAGTGGAAGGAGTAGCCGGACTCGACGGTGGGCATCTTAGTGATCTCATCGCCCTGCTCTGCCGTGGAGCCGACACCAGCCAAGCCCTCCAGGAGGGTGAAGACGGAGTTAGGCAGGCGCTCCTCGGAGACCACCGGGGAGCCACCCGTGGCTACATCCTCCGGCAGGTCCACAGGGACGGTGACCTCGCGAACGTAGAAGGGGCGCTGCTCCTCCGGCAGGTCATCCCAATAGGAGTCCGCCGTGATAACAATCTCCCAGTTGCCTTCAGCATCCTGGCGCAGGTCGAAGGCGTTCTCATCCATCTCATAAGCCGGGTTGGCCATGAGGTGGCCGTGCCACAGCAGGGTAGGAGAAGTGCGCAGGAATGCGGCCTCATCGGCGGCGGAGTTCAGGCGGGAGAAAGCCTTCTGCGGGGTCGAGCCCTGCTCCAGCAGCGCATCCGTGGTGGCCTGCTCGAAGCGGGCAAGCAGGTCCGCCACGGGCTCGTTCTTCTTGGTAATGCCCGCCACGGCCACGGGGCCGGGGATGATGCGCACCTGGTCAGCGGTGTAGCGCTCATCCTGTGCCTGCCAGAGGGTGTCCTTGCCAAACCAGGACTTCAGGTCACCGTCCAGGGCCGGTACCCACGGCATGGGCTTGACGTGCTTGTAGTGCAGGGAAATCCACCAGGCGGCATCGCGCGCGGAGACCTCGGTGGTGCGTGCGGCAGGGTAAGCATCCAGCAGCTTGGCCACGGCCTGCGGGGCATCGTGCACAGCTTCCACAGCGGGGAAGAGAGTTTCAATCTGGCCATGGTCGGCCGGGTTCAGGCGGGCTTCGACGCGGTGCAGGAGATCGAAGAAGCGGTCATCCCAGCTGGGATCCACGAACGGATGGGCCAGCTCCACGAAGCGCTCGAGCCACTCCGCGTAGGTCATGGACTCCACATCGCCGAAGTAAGGCTTGCAGGTCTTGGCCAAGGCGTCGATGATCTCCTGGCGGTGGGCCGGGTATTCCTCGATGCTCAGGGAAGTAATCAGGCGCGAGGCCGCGGCGAAGGAATTATCCAGGTCGTGGATGTCCGCCAAAAGGTGCGACTGCGAGGATGCCACGCCGTTCGCACCGGTGCCGCGGCCGACCCATCCGCCGTTCTTGGAAGGCGAAATGCCTTCCGTGTTGACCAGCAGGTCCTTCACCGAATCGGTGGCCTTGGCTTCCTTGGTGGCCATGGCGACGGTGCCGAGGAAGACGGCGTCGACAGGCATGGCCGGCATAGCGTGCTTCTTCGCCCACTCACCGGTGAGGTAGGAGGTGGCGCGATCCGGGGAGGCGATGCCGCCGCCGACCGCCAGGTAGACGTTGGGGTGCTGGCGGATTTCGGCGTAGGTATCCAGCAGCATGTCATCCAGGTTGACCCAGGAGTGGTGGCCGCCGGCGTGGCCGTCCTCGACCTGCATGATGATGCGGTCCTCCGGGTAGGCCGTGGCGATGGCCAGCACATCCCGGATCTGCTTCGCGGTGCCGGGCTTGAAGGAGATGAAGGGGAAACCATCGGCGTGAAGGCGGTCCAGCAGCTCGCCAGCTTCCTCTACTTCCGGGATACCGGCGGAGATGCACACGCCGTTGAAAGCCGCACCGGCCGCGCGTGCCTTGGGCACGATGCGCGCCTGGCCGAAGTGCAGGTTCCACAGGAAGCGGTCAAAGAACATGGTGTTGAACTGCGCCGTGCGGCCAGGGCGCAGGTGCTGCTCCATTGTGGCCAGGTGGGCGCGGAAGACCTCATCGGAGTACATGCCGCCGCCGGCCATCTCCGTCCAGTGGCCAGCGTTGGCTGCCGCGGCCACGATCTCACCATCAGCGGAGGTCGGCGTCATGCCGCCCAGCATGATCGGGGACAGGCCCGTGAGATCGGAGAAGCGGGTCTGGGTATAGGTGCGACCGTTGGGAAGCTCGATGGTGCGCGGGGCGAAGTCAGCGTAGTTCAGGGCCTTGGGCAGTTCAGCGCCCGGCGTCGCCAGCGCATCAAGCTCCTGCGGGGTGGCGGCCGAGACCACCGTGATTCCCGTGCCTTCCACCACGCGGCGGGTGATGTTCGCCAAGGCGCGGTCGAGAACAATGAGGTGCTCGGAGTCGAGCGCGGCGAGCGTGGCCGGCCAGTCGTGTTCGGTGACCAGGATGGCTTCGGCCTGCGCGCGGGCCTCATCCACGTCGAGGCCGCACTTCTGAGCCAGGTCTATGGTGCGCTCGGCGGCTGGGGCGAGCACCGGGTTGTGGAAAGGAAGGGCCACGGGCAGATCATCAAAGCGGGGGCTGAGCTCATCGCCGCCGACGGTACGCTTCTCCAGCTCGGCGTTGAAGCTCTTCACGGCCTCGTCGATGGAGGTGCGGGTGGCAGCCAGGTCCTCCGGGCTGCCGGACAGCGCAAAGTGGCGGCGGCCGTTGACCACGGCGATGGCGGCGGTGCCGTGCAGGTACTCGGTGACGAAGCTGCGCTCTAGGCCGCGAATGGACAGCATCTGGGAGCGCGGATCGGAGCCGTTGACCGCGCTGGCGGCGGTGCCCATCAGGATGGCCAGGGCCAGGGCTTGCGCTGGCTTGTCGACGGCCAACGCGCCCAAGCTGCCCTGCGAATGCCCAGCGCGCTCGTCGATGTCGACGCCCAGGTCACGCAGCTGCTCGATAGCGGCAATCTGGCCGAGGACGATGCCGGGGATGGAGACCGCCGGCAGGGCATCGAGGGACGTGGACTCGGTGGAACCCGCAATGAGCTGCTCGAGGCGCTCGAGCGCGCCGGGGCACGTGGAGGCGATGGTGCGTGCGGCGGGGCCGGTGAGGCTGCGTGCCTGGGCGAGGGTCTCGCGCAGGGTGTCAGCAGTGGCGGCAGACTGCGCGGCGGTGGCGATGAAACCCTGCCAATCGGAGCCTTGTCCGGCGAAAAGTACGGCCGGGCGGGGCATGGAATGCAGCATAGTAACAGGCATCTTTCCTCTTTTGAGCTGATGGGGAACGGTTTTATGAAGAGCTGTGGGCAAGATTAGTTAGCCCTACAGAACAATCATGATGTGCCACCGTAGTCGAAGCCTTCGCGCAAAGCGGCCTCCCGCGCGGAAAATGTGAGGTTTTTCTCACGTTTGGGTTGTGGGGGTACTCGCCGCGTCGCCGCCGCGCGAAGTTGCGCAACCTTTTGTATTCTTGGCCTCACTGCAGCGGCTCGGGGAGGAGCAGGGGTGGCTCAGCATCGGTTCGCGCAGCATGAAAGAAAAGAAAAACAAGGGGGGACTATGTCTCAATCAGCAACCGAGAAAACAAACAAGACACCAGCTCGGCTCAGCAAAAACCGAGTCATCAAAACCATGACCAAGCTGGCCGGAAAGCTGGAGGAAGATTCCTCCACCGGCTTGCCCACCATCAAAATTGCCGGCGGTCTCTTAAGTATCGACGTCAACGAGGGCAAGGGCGGCCTCTGTGTCCTTGGGTATTGGGGCGGTGCAGTGCGCTTCAACCCGGACCGGCAGCCTTTGCGCATGGAGGTCAATGATCTCAACGGCGGTGGAATCTCTGGCAACCTCGTTGCCGAGCCCTGTGGAAGCTCTACTATGCATACCCACCTGCTGGTCCTTGCGCCGCCTTATCTGCCGTCGACGGCCACGAATGCTCAGCTCAAGAGCATTATCGCGGGCTATGCGGCCGAAATGTCGGCGGTCTTCGCGCGCCTGGATGAGCAGTTTCCGGAAGAGCCCTCCAAGCCACGGAAGGGGTCTGGGCTTAAGCCGGTATCGCCCCACTATTTCAGCGAGGCCTATGGGGTTTCAGCGGTGGGGATGTGGCGGGTGCACGAGCGCGCCACGCGCCTGGCGATGATCGGCACGTCCGTTCACGTGGTGGACCACCGGAACGGGGCCGTGAGCATCCTCATCAATGAACACGCGATCACTATTGAATCCGCTCGTGATGGCTCCGGGGATATTGAACTCAGCCTGGTCACGCCCTCCGGCCGCTGTGTGTGCGACCTTGAAGCACTCGTGCGCTGGGCTGAGTTTATGAACGATGATCAGTATGTCTACTCCGCGCGCATCGAGGTGGTGAACCTCGATGGCGGCGATGGGCAGGACCTGGTCTTGGTGGCCACGGCCCGCATTCCCACGAAGTGGGGCTACACCGATGAGCAGCTGGATTGGCAGCTCAGCACGTTGGTGAGCCAGCTTGTCGGTGCTGGTGAAGCGTTCTACCGAACCTTCAACCCCACGCGCGTGATGCGCTATATCGACCGCGCGGCCTAGGCAGGGGCCTCTTCGCCGAGTAGCTCCAAGAGATCCTTCTGCACTTCGCGGCGGCGGACCTTGCCAAGCTGGTCGGAGGCCAGGTGCTCGAAGTGGTAGAAGGTGCGCGGTACCTTGTAACGGGTCAGGCGCTCGCGGCAGTAGTCCTTGAGGCCCTCTGGATCGAGCACCGCGCCATCCTCCAGGATGATGCAGGCCACGACATCCTCGGAGCCGTCCGCGCGCGGACGGCCGACGATGGCCACGTTGGTAACGTCCGGGTGCTGGCGGATAACGTCTTCCACTTCGGCCGGGTACACATTGAAGCCGCCGGTAATGATCATTTCCTTGATGCGGGAGACGATCTTGATGAAGCCATCGGATTCCATGATTGCCATGTCACCCGTGCGGTACCACCCTTCGTGGAAGGACTGCTCGGTGGCCTCCGGCATGTTGAAGTAGCCTTTGAACACCTGCGGCCCGCGCACGAGGAGTTCGCCCGCGGTGCCATCCGGCTGGGTCTCGCTGAGGTTGTCTGGGTTGCCGATGCGCACCTCGGTATCCGGGAAGGGGATGCCGATATAGCCGGGGCGGCGGTTCTTGTTGAGCGGGTTTGCGGCCACGATCGGCGAGGTTTCCGTGAGCCCATAGCCCTCCACGAGCAGGCCGCCGGTCAGCATCTCCCATTCCTCAACGATCTCCTCTGGTAGCGCTGCTGCGCCCGAGAGGCTGTTCCCGATGCCGTGGAGATCGATGTTCTGTTCCTTGGCTGCCTCCATAACCTTGGAGTAGATCGTGGGCACGCCCGGCATCCAGGTGGGGAGGCGCTTCTTCATGATGTCAAGGAGCAGCGGAACCTTCGGTGCGGGGGTGAGGACGAGCTCGCCACCAATGTGCACGCCGAGGGCGGCGATGAGGGTGAGTCCATAGACATGGAAGAGGGGGAGGGCGGCGAGCATGCGCTCGGGCTTCTTGCCCAATTCAGGGACCCACGCTTCCGCCATCTTCATGTTGCAGTACAGGTTGGAGTGGGTCAGCTCCGCTCCCTTGGGTCTGCCGGTGGTTCCGGAGGTGTAAAGGATTAGTGCGGTATCGTCGCGGTTGACCTTGGCGTCTTCGAGCTTCTGGCCCTGCCCGCCGATGGCGCGGCCTGTGAGCGTGCTCCACGGAACGGTGTTGGGGGCGGGAACTGAAAGCTCGGCCCGCTTGTCCTTAATGAAAGGAAGGGGCAAGCGCAGGAGCAGCTGCTTGGGGCGCGGCATGGCCTCAATCATGTTGACCGTAACGATCGTTTCCAGCGGCGTGGAATCACGCAGCTCCTCAAAGACCGGGCTCGCCTTATCCCAGACCACGGCCACGCGGGCGGCGTGGTCCTGGAAGAGGGGCTCGAGCTCAGCCGCGGTGTAGAGTGGGTTGTGCTCCACGACGGTCGCCCCGAGCTTCAAGATGGCGTAGAAGACCGCCACGTGCTGGGGGCAGTTGGGGAGTGCCACGGCGACGCGGTCGCCGGGGCGAATGCCGAAGGCCTTGAGGCCCGCTGCGGCGGCGCGCACGTGGGTGTCGAGTTCGCGGTAGGTCATCTGGTGACCAAAGAACCACGTGGCGGGCCTTTCGCCGAATTCCTCCACGGTTTCTCGGTAGGAGTCCAAGAGCGTTTCGGTACCGTAATCCAGATTGGGCTTAGTCCACTCAGGGTAATACTGGAGCCAGGCTTTCGTCTCAAAGGCGGAGGAGGCCTGGGCAGGGGATTCGGTCATGTTCGCGAACTCCTTAGGTGGTCAAACTTATTATGTGTGGAACAGTATAACCAACTTGTGACAGAAGTCTCGCAAAAATTAGCAAAGTTGCTTAGAGGAGTGAAAATATTATAACCCCGGTGATATGCGTCTATCGCGCAGGGATCGCTCCGGGGTTATGCAGCGCTATTATTCAGCCTTGAGGCGCTCCAGTAGATCCGCCTGAACCTCGCGGCGGCGAATCTTGCCCAGCTGGTCCGTGGCCAGCTTCTCAAAGTGGTAGAAGGTGCGCGGCACCTTGTATCGGGTCAGGCGCTCGCGGCAGTAGTCCTTGAGGCCTTCGGGGTCGAGCGCGGCGCCGTCGTTCAGCACGATGCAGGCCACGACGTCCTCCGAGCCGTCCGAACGCGGGCGGCCCACCACGGCGGCCTCCGCCACATCTGGGTGGTCCAGCAGCGTTTCCTCAACCTCGCCGGGGTAGACGTTGAAGCCGCCGGTGATGATGATTTCCTTAATGCGGCTGACCAAGCGGATGAAGCCATCTTCCTCCATCACGCCCATATCACCGGTGCGGAACCAGCCATTGTGGAAGGTCTTCTCGGTGGCTTCCTCATCGCCGAAGTAGCCCTTGAAAATCTGCGGGCCGCGGGCCAGGACCTCACCTTCTTGGCCGTCCGGCATGGTCTCATCCAGGTTCTCCGGGTTGGCGATGCGAATTTCGGTATCCGGGAAGGGGATGCCCACGTAGCCGGGGCGGCGGTCGTTGCTCATGGGGTTGCCCACGATGATAGGCGAACACTCCGTCAGGCCATAGCCCTCCACGAGCAGGCCACCGGTGTACTTTTCCCACTTCTCCACGGTATTGACCGGCAGGGTCGAGGCACCGGAGAAGGCCGCGCGCACGCCATCGAGGGAGACGTCGTTTTCTTCCGCCTTCGCCACAATGCGCTCGTACAAGGTCGGCACACCCGGCACCCAGGTTGGGGTGTGCTTCTTCATGAGATCCATGATGAGCGGCATCTGCGGGCTCGGAAGCAGCACCAGCTCGCTGGCGATGAGCGGCGCCAAGGTGGCGTTCATGGTCAGGCCATAGGCATGGAAGAAGGGGAGGGCGGCGAGCATGCGCTCAGGGGAATCGCCCAGGCCCGGTACCCAGTGCTTGCCCATCAAGATATTGGAGAAGAGGTTGCCGTGGGTCAGCTCCGCACCCTTGGGGCTACCAGTGGTGCCGGAGGTGTAGAGGATCAGCGCGGTGGTGTCCTTGGTGACTTCCTCCGGGGTGATGACGTCAGAACCATCGCCGCCGATCGCGTTGCCCACGAGGGATTCCCACGGCACCGTATTCGGAGCCGGGGCGGTGAGCTGATCGCGCTTGGACTTCAGCGGCGGAATAGGCAGGCGCAGGGCTAGGCGCTGCGGAGTCGGCATCGCGTTGATCATGTTGATGGAGACGACGGTCTCCAGGGAGGTCGTCGGACGCAGCTTCTCCAACGTGGAGGCCGTCTTATCCCATGCAATGGCGATGCGTGCGCCGTGGTTCTTAAACAGGCCCTCCAGCTCGTGGGCGGTGTAAAGCGGGTTGTGTAGCACCGCGATGGCGCCCAGCTTGAGTACGGCCCAAAAGGCGGAGATGAACTGCGGGCAGTTGGGGGCGACGATGGCAACGCGGTCTCCCGGGCGCACGCCGAAGGCGCGGAGGCCGGCGGCTGCGCGGCGGACCTGCTTGTCTAGCTCGGCATAGGTCTGCGTGCGGCCGAAGAAGTAGGTTGCCGGCTTGTCGGGGTGGAGCGCGAGGTTGTTGTCGTAAACGTCGAGAAGCGTGGTGTCCCCGTACTCCAAGCTGTGCGGGGTCCACTCCGGGTAGTACTGGAGCCACGCCTTGGACTCGTATGCCGACATCGATTCACCTTTCGGTCGCGTAGGTTGAGGTACGGGCCAGTATAACGCGGCTCGTTTCGGGATACACTGGAAAATTATGCGCATCGCGATGATTTCCATGCACACCTCGCCCCTTGAACAGCCCGGTTCCGGGGACGCGGGCGGCATGAATGTCTATGTTCTTAACACTGCCCGCCAGCTCGCGCGCCTCGGCGTAGAGGTCGATATTTTCACTCGCGCCACGCGCCCCAGTCAGGGGGAAGTGGTGGACGTCGAGGAGCGCCTGCGCGTCATCAATATTGTGGCGGGACCCTATGAAGGCCTCAGCAAGGAGGAACTGTCCACGCAGCTGGCCGCGTTCACGGGCGGCATCTTCAACTTCGCGCGCTGTTTTGAGGTGGAGTATGACGTTATCCACTCCCACTACTGGCTCTCCGGCCAGGTGGGCTGGCTGCTGCGTGATCTTTGGGATATCCCCCTCGTTCACACGGCGCACACGCTGGCCGCGGTGAAGAACGTGCACCGCACGCTCGATGACACCCCGGAAACCGAAGCCCGCCGCATTTGCGAGCAGCAACTGGTGGATAACGCCGACATCCTGGTGGTCAACACCGCCCAGGAAACCCGCGATCTGATCGAGCATTACGATGCTTCGCCGGAGAATATCGTCGTGGTCTCCCCGGGGGCCGATACCGAGTTGTATACCCCGGGTACTGACCGCATGACGGAGCGCGCCCGCCGCCAGCTGGGCATCCCGCTCCACACCAAAGTCGTGGCCTTTGTGGGCCGCCTGCAAAAGTTCAAGGGCCCTGACGTGCTCATCCGCGCCGCCGCGGAGCTGATGGAGCGCGACCCGGACCGTAGTCTGCGCGTGGTCATCTGTGGCGGTGCCTCCGGGGCGAATTCCTCGCCGGATGCCTACCATAACCTCGCCCGCGAGCTGGGGGTGGAGCGCGTCGTGCGCTTCCTTAACCCGCGCCCGCCGCAGGAGCTCGTGGCCATCTATCAAGCCGCGGATATCGTCGCGGTGCCCAGCTATAACGAGTCCTTCGGGCTGGTGGCCATGGAGGCGCAGGCCTCCGGAACGCCCGTGGTGGCGGCGGCCGTCGGCGGCTTGCCCATCGCCGTTGCGGATGGTGACACGGGCTTGCTCGTCCACTCCCATTCGGCGCAGGATTGGGCTGACGCGCTAGAGCAGTTGCTTGACGACGACCCCCGCCGCATCGCCATGGGCGAAGCCGCCGTCGATCACGCCCAGCAGTTTAGTTGGGCAGCGGCCGCCACCCAGCTGGAGAATATTTATGCCGACGCGATGAGTATCGAGATTCCGGACTGTCATGCGCGCCGGGCAATCGGATACTAATCCCACACAAGTGGGCATAAACCCACACTTAGGGGTGATGTGCTCGGGTTCACAGGCGAGCCGCCGAAAAACGTGGCATGCTGGTGTTTATGAGTAACGGAAAGCTGATTCTACTTCGACACGGACAGTCCGAATGGAACGAGTCCAACCAGTTCACCGGTTGGGTTGATGTCAACCTCACCGCCAAGGGTGAGGGCGAGGCCAAGCGTGGCGGCGAGCTGCTCAAGGAACAGGGCATCTTGCCGAATATCGTCTACACCTCCCTGCTGCGCCGTGCCATCCGCACCGCCAATATTGCGCTCAACGCTGCGGACCGCCACTGGATCCCGGTTGTGCGCGACTGGCGCCTCAACGAGCGCCACTACGGCGCCCTGCAGGGCCTCAACAAGGCAGAGACCAAGGATAAGTACGGTGAGGAGCAGTTCATGGCATGGCGCCGTTCTTACGGCACCCCGCCGCCGGAGCTGGAGGATGGCGCCGAGTACTCCCAGGCCGGTGACCCGCGCTACGCCAACCTGGATCAGGTTCCGCGCACCGAGTGCCTGAAGGATGTCGTCGAGCGCTTCGTTCCTTATTTCGAGGAGGAGATCCTCCCGCGCGCCAAGAAGGGTGAGACCGTTCTCATCGCCGCACACGGCAACTCCCTGCGCGCGCTGGTCAAGCACCTGGATCAGATCTCCGATGAGGAGATTGCCGGCCTTAATATTCCAACTGGCATCCCGCTGGTCTACGAGATCACCGAGGACGGCTCCGTGGTGAACCCGGGCGGTACCTACCTGGATCCGGAAGCTGCTGCTGCCGGCGCTGCCGCCGTGGCCGCTCAGGGTGGAAAGAACTAAACACCGAGCAAGCTGCGTGCTGCGCACAATCCCCAGGGAGCATATACTCCTTGGGGATTCTTTGTAGGGGCGTGAATGATTGTGGAACTGGTTTTAGCTTTTCTTGCCGGCGTGGTGGCCTGTGGCCTGGCCATTCCGGTGCTGGCTCGGTTCCGTGAACGCATGGAGCGCCGCCGCGTCCGCGATGCGGACGCCAACCAGGTCACCAGTGTGAGCCAGGTCCTGCATCTCGCCGTGGCGGGCTCGCCGGCCGGTATGACGGTGCTCTCGCGCGACAAAGAGGTCATCTTTTCCAACCCTGCGTCCCATCAAATGTCGATGGTGCACGACCGTGCCGTGAACCCCGATATTTGGAAGGTCGCGGAGGAGGTCTTCGACGATAAGGAGACTCGAACGCTGGACCTTGCCATTCCCAAGCGGCGCACGGGTAACCGCGTGATTCAGGTACGCGCGGTGGTTCAGCCGCTGACGCTGAACGACGATCGCTTCGTCATCGTCTACGGCACCGACGAGTCCGAATCGGTGCGCATGGAATCTGCCCGCCGTGACTTCGTGGCTAACGTGTCGCACGAGCTGAAGACCCCAGTCGGCGGCATCGCCCTGTTAGCCGAGGCCCTCCTCGAAGACACGGGGGATCCCGAGCACGTCGAGTACTTCGGCAGCAGGGTGCAAAAGGAAGCCGCTCGCATGGCTGAGATGGTCAGCGAGCTCATTTCCCTGTCCAAGCTGCAAGGTGCGGAGGCGCTGCCAGAAATGGAGCCGCTTGACCTCGATGACGTCATCGATGAGGCCATTACCCGCAACCAGCTTGCCGCCGATTCCCACCACAACCAGCTCACCCGCGGCGAATCCGCAGGTGTTCACGTGATGGGAGATAAATCCCTCCTGGTTACGGCGATCTCAAACTTGATCTCCAACGCCATCCACTATTCGCCGGATGAGCTTCCGGTATCGGTGACGCAGAAGGTCGTCGGCGGGAAGGTCGTGCACATCCGAGTCACGGACCGCGGCATCGGCATTGCTCCGGAAGACCAGAAGCGGGTATTTGAGCGCTTCTTCCGCGTGGATAAGGCACGCTCCCGACAGACCGGCGGGACTGGCCTTGGCTTGGCCATTGTGAAGCACGTCGTGGCTAATCACGGCGGCAATATCAAGCTGTGGTCACGCCCCGGAACTGGCTCGACGTTTACTATCGAGCTCCCTATATACGCCGAAGAGAAGCCAGCGGATAATCTTATTAACCGGGATAATATAGAAGACGGAGCCGTCAGCTCTGCCGCCCCTGGTTTGCAGCGCGCTGTGGCGCGTGTAGCAGCTCGTCGAAAGGATAAAGCGCAATGACCACCATCCTCATCGTTGAAGATGAAGAGTCGCTGGCCGATCCCCTCGCCTTCCTCCTCCGAAAGGAGGGATTCGACGTTCTCCTTGCCCCCGACGGGCCCAGCGCGCTCGAACAGTTTGCGGCACATAACGTAGACATCGTCCTGCTGGACCTCATGCTGCCGGGAATGTCTGGAACGGACGTCTGCAAGCAATTGCGCACGACGTCTTCTGTGCCGGTGATTATGGTGACCGCGCGCGACTCGGAGATTGACAAGGTTGTGGGCCTGGAGCTCGGCGCGGATGACTATGTGACTAAGCCTTATTCCTCCCGCGAGCTCATCGCCCGCATCCGCGCTGTGCTGCGCCGTGGCCAAGATGTCTCCTCCGAGCACGCTGAGGAGGAGCCCGACGAGCAAATCCTGGAAGGCGGCCGCGTGCGCATGGATGTGGAGCGCCACACCGTTCTCGTGGCCGGCGAGCCGGTATCCATGCCGCTCAAGGAGTTTGACCTCCTCGAATACCTACTGCGCAACGCCGGACGTGTACTGACTCGCGGCCAACTCATTGACCGCATCTGGGGAGCGGATTATGTGGGCGATACCAAGACCCTCGATGTTCACGTCAAGCGCCTCCGCTCCAAGATTGAGGCCGAACCTTCCCGCCCACAGCAGCTCGTGACGGTGCGCGGCCTGGGCTATAAGTTCGAGGCTTAAACGCGGGGGTCAGCCGGGTGCCGCGGGAACTCGACTCCGGACCGTGCCCGGGCCTCGCAGTGTGTGGCCAGGATGTCGTAGCACTCCTCTCCGAGTAGCGCGATCAGCTCGGTTTTCTGCGACTTCCACAGCGGTTCTTCCGCGATGTGGCAGGAGGGATCTGCCGAGCAATACCAATCAAAGTCCTCTCCGCCGTTACCCCACCCGCGGCGGTCATATTCGCCGATAGTGGTGCGCAGGATTTCCTCCCCGTCGGGGCGCTCCTCATAGTCCTCGTGCCGGCGAATCGGCAGCTGCCAGCACACCTCGGGCTTGACCACGGTGAGTTCCTCACCCGCCTCGAGCGCCCATTGGTGGATAGCGCAGCCCGCGCCCGTGGGCCAGCCGGCGCGGTTGGCAAAGATGCAGGCGCCGTCGACAAGCGGCGTCTTCAGGGCCGGTTCCGGCTCGCCATCATCGCCGTCGAGCTCATCCCACTCCAGCCAGGGCTCCAACTCCTCAGGTTCTCCGTGTTCCAGGAACTCATCTACCCCCGCAGGGCGGTGCTGCCAGAAGCGGGCGGGCATGCGCGCGACGGCGTCGCGAAGCTGCTCCCGATCCGTCTCATCAGCCATGTAGGCGCCGTGCACGCAGCAGCCGACATCGGGCTGCTGCTTATCGATGCCGTGGCACCTCTCCGTCCCAAACTGGCAGGCATAGTGCGATTCGAGCCAGGTCAGGTCGATGGAAAAGACGTGGAGTGGATCGTTTGGATCCGTAAATTCAAACCACTCTCTAGGAAAATCGGGGGCCTTTTCGCGGCCGGCCAAGATGGACGCCGCCGCCGGGGAGGAGGCGGGAAAACCCAGGTAAACTTCATTTGATTTCGGGCGATTCACACCTACCCACGGTAGACCTACTACTCTAGAGGCGTGCGATTAGGTGTATTAGACGTCGGAAGTAATACCGTCCACCTCGTTGCGGTCGACGCCGCAACCGGTGGGCGGCCTTCGCCGATGAGCGATTGGAAGACCCCGCTGCGTCTGGTGGAACAGCTAGACAAGGACGGCAACATCCACGAGAAGGGCATGAAGAAGCTCATCTCCGCCGTGAGTGAGGCCGCTGAGCTGGGCCAGAAGCTGGGTTGTGATGAATTCATCGCTTTTGCTACCTCCGCCGTGCGCTCGGCCACGAACTCGGCCAAGGTTCTCGATGAAGTTGAGAAGCAAACCGGCGTCCGCCTAGAAATCTTGTCGGGCGAGGAGGAAGCGCGCTTGACCTTCCTCGCCGCCCGCCGGTGGTATGGCTGGTCCGCTGGCCGCATCACCAACCTCGATATCGGTGGCGGTTCGCTGGAGCTGTCCACCGGTACCGATGAGCATCCGGAAATGGCTTTCTCCCTCGACTTGGGAGCTGGCCGCCTGACTCATAATTGGTTTGATACCGATCCTCCGCAGAAGTCCAAGGTAAATTTGCTGCGGGATTACATTGACGCGGAACTGGTCGGCGTGGCCGATAAGATGCGCGCCCTGGGCCCTGCGGGATTGGCCGTGGGAACCTCGAAAACATTCCGCACGCTGGCCCGTTTGACCGGTGCTGCGCCCTCGTCTGCGGGTCCCTACGTCAAACGCACCCTTACGGCGCCGGGTTTGCGTCAGCTGATTTCCTTCATCTCCCGTATGACTGCAGCTGACAGGGCGGACCTTGAGGGTGTAAGTTCTACCCGATCGCATCAGATCGTCGCCGGTGCTTTAGTGGCGGAGGCGAGCATGCGTGCCCTGGGAATCGAAAAGCTGGAGATCTGCCCCTGGGCTCTCCGAGAAGGCGTCATTTTGCGCCGTACCGATAAGGGACTGGAATAGGAAAGAAACGTGGCTGACAAGAAACAGTTGACAGTTGCGGAGCTGCTGGCCCGTAACGCGAAGGACCGACCCGGCGAGGAGAAGACCCCGCGCCGCCGTCGCCGGAGCCTCGATGAAGGCGGCATCTCAGTTGCGGAGCTGACCGGCAATCTCGAAAAGGTGAAGGCAACCCCGGCTGAGGCAAAGCACTCGAACGTCTCCATCGATGAGACGGCCCCGGTCATTCCTGCTCCGAAGAAGGAGACCAAGAAGGAGTCCAAGGAAGAGACTCCGAAGAAGGAAGCCCCCAAGCAGGAAGCAGCCCAGAAGGTGGACAAGCCCCAGGCCGCTGCCGTTCCTGTGGAGAAGCCCGCGGAGTCCGAGTCCAAGCCTTCCCAGCCTTCTGATGATGACACCCGCGTCATCCAAAAGGTCAAGGACGAGCCAGAGAAGCCTGAGGTAAAGACCGCCGCACCGGTCGATGAGAAGCCGCAGGACGCCGCCGAGGACACCTTCACCACGGGTGAGCTCGAGGCAGTCGATGAGGACGTTGACGAGTATGACGAGGACTACGACGAGGAAGACGAAGGCAAGCTCAACCCCTTCGCCGTCGTCCTGCTCGCCCTCGTGGGCATCGTGCTCGGCGCCATCGTGTTCAAGGGCTTCGAGATCCTCTGGGATCGCTTCGACCGCCTCGTTGTCCTGGTGCTTGGTGTGGTTGTCACCGGTGTCATCGTTGGCATCGTCCACGCACTGCGTACCAGCCGCGATGGTCTTTCCATGTTCCTCGCAGCCGTGGCCGGCTTGGTGCTGACCTTCGGCCCGCTCCTCGTGGTGATGTAAGAACCAGCTCCATAGGACACCTTCTCATAAGGCATCTGTCACAAGGCATCTGTTAAAAGGTATCTTTGCCCTGAAAACGCCTTCTGGCAGATGCCTTTTGCATGCGCGGGGTCAGCCTGCGTGCACAGCCTTGACCTGGTGGCCGCATCCTAGCCTTTCTGGCACCCTGGATAGCATGACAAAAATTGCAGTACTTGGTGGAGGACAAATCGGCGAAGCCCTAGTTTCCGGGCTGGTGAATGCGGGCTATGACGCCGCGGACATCGTGGTGACCAACCGTCGTTCCGAGCGCAGCGAGGAGCTAAAGAGCGCCTATGGCGTGTCGGTCACGAGCGATAATGCTGCGGCTATCGACGGCGCGGAATACATTTTCGCGTGCGTGAAGCCCTATGCCATCGAGGAGCTCCTTGAAGGCCTCGACATCCCCAAGACGGCCGTGGTTGTATCCATGGCTGCCGGCCTGACCCTCGAGACGTTGGAGAAGGCCGCCGGCGAGGGCGTGCCAGTCGTCCGCGTCATGCCGAACACCCCCATGTTGGTGGGCAAGGGCATGTGCACCTGCGCGGGTGGTTCCCACGTCACCGAAGAGCAACAGGCTGGCGTGGTCAAGCTTCTGGAAGCCGTCGGCGAGGTTGCTGTCATTGAGGAGAAGCACATCGACGCCGCCACCGCACTGGCAGGCTCTGCTCCCGCGTATTACTTCCTTGTCACCGAAGCGCTGATCGACGCCGGTGTGCAGCTCGGCCTCACCCGTGACGTCGCCGAAAAGCTAGCCACCCGCACCGCCCAAGGCGCGGGCACCATGCTGGCTGAATCCGGCAAGGATCCGGTGGCTTTGCGCGCAGGGGTAACCTCCCCGGGGGGAACCACTGCTGCCGCCCTTCGTGAACTCGAGGAGTCTGGCCTGCGGGGCGCGTTCTTCCGTGCCGCCGAAGCATGCACCCAGCGTGCGCAGGAACTTGCTTAAAATTTCCCGCCGTTCTGGTAGCCCTGTGGCATATGTTGTCACACGGGCTTGATGGGGAACAGCGGTGCGAAAGAGGAAAAAATTAGCTCTTGGGTCGCATTAGTCACACGTTTCACGCTAAGCTGGCAGGAGCGCGTGCGTGATAGTCCTGTGGGAGGGGAAGCCTACAGCGCGTCACGTGCTGAAGGGTTAAATAAACTATGACGAATGAAGATAAGGGAACTTTCCTGACCATCGCCGAAGTTGCGGAGATCATGCGTGTCTCCAAGATGACGGTGTACAGGTTGGTTCATGCAGGTGACATGCCGGCCGTGCGCGTGGGACGCTCCTTCCGCGTCCACGAATCTGCCGTCAAGGAATACCTTGAGGCCTCCGTATACGGAGCCTAGCGTTCACCTCTTTCTGGCAGCGCCCACCACTGCGGACCACTCGCGGTCCGCGGCGGTGGGCGCTGCCCTTAGTTTTGGTGCTGGGCAGGCCGCTAGGTAAGATAGTGAACATTCGTTTCGGCACTGGTATGCCTGTGTCTCCCTGTTTCGCAGGGGCCGCCACGAGTGCACCGTGTGTGGTTTCATTCCAGGCGTTGCCGGCCGGTTTACGTACGTACTGATACCGAAAGTGAGGAAACCTACTATGGGTTCTGTCATCAAGAAGCGCCGCAAGCGCATGTCCAAGAAGAAGCACCGCAAGATGCTGCGTCGCACCCGCGTTCAGCGTCGCAAGCTGGGCAAGTAAAGCTTCGCCTGTAACTCCCCGCATGGTCCTTTCAGGATCGTGGCGGGGAGTTTCTGTTACCTGTGCTTCCTTAGCTTCTTGCTGGGCGCGCTCGCGGGTGGCCGAAATCTTTTGAGCCACCGTTTGTGCCCAACGCTTCGTCTTCTGTGCCAGCGGGCCAGTCGGCTCCGTCATAGCCCAGGTCCCGTCTTCGTAGAGCCACACGATGTCCCCGGTGTGCGGGTCCATGATGTAGTGCGCGCGCCCATCAGTCTTCATATTGTGGTGGTGCTGGCACAAACTGGCCAGGTTGCGTGGGTGCGTGGCGCCGCCGTCGGCGTAGTTGACGCGGTGGTCCATCTGGCACAGGTAGGCCGGCCGGTTGCACCCCGGAGCGCGGCAGGTGCCATCCCGGCCTTCCACGTATGTGCGGATGAGCTCCGAGGCGATGTAGCTGCGCGATTCCGGTGGCTGCGAGGAGAGGTCGCGCGTGCGCGTGACAGGCATGTCCTGTGACGTCCACCCATGGCCTTGGGCGAAGGTGGGGGCGTTGTCGATATCGCTGGCTTGGTAGGTGTGCAGAATGACAGTCGCCGGCGGCGAGATACTACCGGCGATGAGCTTTTTCAGGGCATCAGCCTGTGAGAGTCCGTTCTCCTTTGCCGCTTGTTTGATGTAGCTATCCAGAATCATGCCCGTGGCGCTATCGGTATTGAGCTCAAGGATGCCGCGCTGGCCAGTATCGGTGAAGGTATACGTATCTTTCTGCGGGGAATTGCGAAAGCTAAAAGTCTTGTCAATACTCTTGCAAATATCGCGCAGTTTGCGCCCAATCTGCGCCGGGGTGGGAAAGACCTGATTCGGGGAGGTGGGGGTGAAGAAGGTGATCAGGGCATCGTCGATAAGCGCGAGCGTTTCTGGCGGCAACGCGCCCAGCTTTGTCAGGGTGCGGTCAATAGTGATGAGGGCCTTCATATCCAGCAGGAACTGGCTGTCCTGTAACGCCTTGACCTGCGGGAGCTCCGTGAGTCGGTGCACGGCCAGGCAGCATTCGCTCACGGTATAGTCGCCGACGCCAAGCTTGGCGACGAGCCTCTGGCACGCGACATCAAAATCCTCATCGAGGTCTGGCATGGCAGCTACCCACGAGCGGTAGTCTGCGCGGCGGGCGGCGCTGCGCTCCACAGCGAGGGCGCAGTCAGGGTTCATATGGGAAAAGTAGGCGGTTTGGGTAGCAGTATTCACGATGTCCTCTAAGCTTCTATCTCGATTCTATGTTCTAACAGAACTATAAAACACGCTTCTGACATCTATTCTGACCTGCGTCTATGCTAATAGTTGAGTGGGTGTTATGGGGTGTATATTTGCCTCTATAAACTAGGCGGGGGAGTGTCATCCTTCTGGCCCCACAGGAGCCCATCACGTACGTAAAATGGCGAACTATGTTGCCTAGACTCCTCACCCTTGACAGCCTGGTTATCTCACAGACCAAGTCCTTCATGCAGGATGAATTCCTGATCGCCGATGAACAAGGCGTGCCCGTCGGGACGATTCTGCAGTCGACGAGCCTGAAGGACATGTTCTTCAACTCCTCCCGCAGCCTCGAGGTTGCTTTTACCGATGAGCAAGGTAATCCGCAGCAGCCGCTCATGGTGATTAAGGATCCGCCGAACTTCGTGCGGGATACCTATGAGGTGTACCTGCCGGGCGTCGAGAAGCCCATGGCGGTCGTAACTAAAAAATTCTCCCTCCTGAAGACGCGCCTGAGCTTGGAAATGGAGGGCTTCCCGGAGATTGAGATTGAAGGCGATGTCTGGGATTGGAATATCACGATTACTAGCCAAGGCCAGCCTCTAGCGGAAGTTCGCAATGAGTGGGCGGGCGTGGGCCGGTTCCTCGCTGGGAAGAATACGTACCGCCTCAGCATTGCGCCGGGGCTCGACCCACAACAGCATGCCGGGCTGATTGGTGCGGTCATGTGCATGGACATGCTGCGCACCAAGGCACAGGGCAGCAGTTAGCGGCGCACGAAGCGCCAGCTGCCATAGGAGAAGAGCGCGGTGGCTAGCGCGGGGAGGCCATAAGCGCGCACGGCCTTGCGCACGGAGCGGTAGTCGCGGATGAGCCAGCCTTTTTCCTCTGCAATATCGCGCAGCTTGGAATCCGGATTAATGGCCACGGGGGTTCCCACCATGGAAAGCATCGGGACATCGTTGGCGCTGTCGGAGTAGGCGGTACAGCGCTCAAGATCGAGGTTCTCCAGTGTGGCGAGCGCCGCCACGGCGTGCTTCTTACCCGGCCCGTGGAGGATATCGCCCACGAGGCGGCCGGTGAAGCGGCCATCTTTGACCTCCGCCACGGTGCCGAGCGCGCCCGTGAAACCGAAACGCTGCGCCAGAATCTGCGCCAGCTGCACGGGGGTGGCCGTGACCAGCCATACCTGCTGGCCAGCGTCGAGGTGCATTTGCGCCAGCTGCTTCGTGCCCGGGTAGGCCTTGCGGGCCATGGATTGGTCCACGATGCTCTCGCACAAAGCCACCATTTCCTCCACTGAGCGGCCCTTGACAAACTCGAGCGCTTGCACGCGCCCTGCGGCCACGTCGGCGGCGTTCTCCGAACCGGAAATCCGGAATTTTAGCTGCTTCCAGGCGATGGGCAGGATCTCTGAGAGCTTGAAGTAGCGACGCCGCGCGAGGCCCAAGGCAAAAGACACGAGCGAGGACCCTTGGACCAAGGTGTTATCCACGTCGAAGAAGGCGGCAGCGCCGGTGTCCTGGGGGATGTCTGGGTCGGGCTCAGTGATGGAGCGCGCGCCGGCGGATTCGAAGGAGCCCCGAACGGAGTCCACACCAGAAGAAAAAGCATCCAGGTCGATGCCGAAGAGGTGCTCTACCGCCGCGGCTGCCGACGCCTCACCGGCCGCCCTCTGGTGCTCTTCACCCAGCGGGGCGAAGGCCTGCTGCTCCAGGAAATTACGCAAGTTTCCCCTGCTTGCGGTCCAATTGGCAAGGAACTCACGGGGAGAATCGGGCATACCAGGAGGGGGCGGGAGAGGCACGCGTTCAGCTTTCATAAGGCGGGAAGACTAACGTGTCCATAGTAAACCGCGAACCGTTCTACGTCCTATCGAGGAGTTCTTAATGTCTCACGTCGTCGAGCTGATGGTGCGTACCACGTGCGGCTCCTGCGCGCGCGTTCTGGAGCAGATTACCCCGGTGGTCCGGCAGGCTGGGGCAGAGCTTAAAGTGCGCAACGTCGATGAGGATGCGGAGCTGGCCATGGAATATGGTGATCGCGTCCCCGTTGTGGTGATTGATGGCGAGGAGTTCTCCTGCTGGGAAGTGGACAATGAGGAGCTAGCGCAGGCGTTGGTGGAGTAGCTTTCCTCGGGGACTCCCGCGAGTTTCGGAAACGAGCTGAAAACTAGTAGTCTTTTGGATGATCTATGTCATCCAAAGGGATGATGCAAAACTGGAGGGTAGTGCATGAGTGTGCTCGTCGTGGGCATGTCGCATCAGTCGGCGCCGGTGGCGCTGCTGGAAAAGCTGAGCATGGACGAGACCGTGCAGAATGACACCTGCCGGGCCATGGTATCGGCAGGCTCGTTGACCGAGGCGATGATTATCTCCACCTGTAACCGCCTCGAGGTTTATACCGTCACGAGCTCTTTCCACACGGGCGTCCAGGATGTCGTGCGCAACCTCGCTGAAGTCTCCGGGGTGGAAGAGGAGAAGCTGCGCTCCTATCTTTATGTGCGCTATGCCGACGCCGCCGCCGAGCACCTCATGATGGTGGCCTCCGGCTTGGACTCGATGGTGGTGGGTGAGCAGCAAATCATCGGCCAGGTGCGCACCGCCTACCAGTTTGCTTCGGAGCAAGGAACCGTCGGCCCGCGCATCCACGCGCTGGCACAGTCCGCGCTGCGTACCGGCAAGCGGGTGCATTCCGAAACTGAGATCGATGAGGCGGGCTCCTCCATGGTCTCCTTTGCTTTTGATCAGGCGCTGAGCCGCATGGGCAGGGAAGATCTCGCGGGCAAGCGCGTTCTCATCTTGGGTGCAGGTGCAATGGCCTCGCTGGCGGCAACGCACGCGGGGCGCCTGGGTGCGCACCTGATTATTGCGAACCGCACCATTGCCCGCGCTGAGCGCGTGGCGCAGCACGCCCATGAGGCGGGCGTGTACGCAGACGTTATTGAATACTCGGAACGCGCCCAAGCCCTGCGCGATGTGGACGTGGCGATCTCTGCCACCGGAGCCCAGGACTTCACTATTACGGCGGCCGACGTCGAGCGCTATCACGTGGCCGACCGCGAACTCATGCTCGTGGACCTGTCTCTGCCACGCGATATTGATGACGCCGTGGCAGAAGCTGAGGGAGTCGACCTGGTCAATATCGAACGTCTCAATAACTCGCTGCAGGCGGCCGATACTGATCTGGCAGCGGGTAGCAGCCCACACGCGCAGGCGCGGCGCATCGTCAGTGAAGAACTGGAAGCCTATGCTTCCGAGCAGCGCGTCCGCGACGTCGTCCCAGCCGTATCGGCACTGCGCAAGCAGGCGGCAAACCTGGTCCAGTGCGAGGTGGCGCGGATGGAGCAGAAGCACCCCGAGTTGGACGAGCGCCAGATGGGAGATATCAATCGCGCGCTCAAGCGCGTTGCGGATAAGCTGCTCCACGAGCCCACGGTTCGTGCGAAGCAGCTCGCAGCTAACTCTGGCACCGTAAGCCATGAGACCGCGTTGCAGGAACTCTTTGGACTCCACCTGGAGGGCAGCGGCGTAGCGGTAGACATGGCAGATCTGCCGGATGCCGCGCAGATGGAAGCCGCGGAAAGTACTAAGGAAGAAAAGGACGCATAGATGTTGAAGATCGGTACCCGAGGATCCCTCTTAGCCACTACTCAGTCGGGCCACGTGCAGGAGTGGTTGCAGCAGGAAGGCTATGAGGCCGAGCTGCACATCGTTACTACGCAGGGTGACGTCAACATGGCTCCTGTGGAGCGCATCGGCGTGGGTGTGTTTACGCAGGCCCTGCGTGAGGCCGTCGACCGCGGCGAGTGTGAGATCGCAGTGCACTCCTTTAAGGACCTGCCCACGGCTGCCGACGAGCGTTTCGACCTCGTGGTGCCGCAGCGCCAGGACGTCCGTGAGGCGCTCATCGCCCGCGATGGTCTGACCCTCAAGGAGCTGCCGGAGGGCGCACGTGTGGGTACCTCCGCGCCGCGGCGCATCAGTCAGCTGCGCGCTATGCGCCCGGACCTGGACATCCGTCCGCTGCGCGGCAACATCGATACCCGCATGGGCAAGGTCACCAGCGGCGAGCTCGACGCCGTCCTCCTGGCCTACGCTGGCCTCGTGCGCGCGGGCTATGCTGATCGCGCCACCGAGGTTTTCGATCCGGAGGTCTTCATGCCCGCACCCGCGCAGGGCGCGTTGGCCATCGAGGCTGTCAAGGGAACTGAGGCAGCGAAGGCCATTGCTCTGCTTGCCGACGCCCCCGCCACCGCCGCCACTCGCGCCGAGCGCACCGTGCTCTCCCAGCTGGAGGCCGGTTGCACCGCGCCGGTCGCTGCCACTTCCCACTGGGAAGGCGAGCAGCTGGTCGTTCGCGGCGGTGTCTTCGCCCTCGACGGCTCCCGTCAGCTCATCGCTCAGGCCCAGGGCTCGGCAAGCGAGGCAGAAGAATTGGGACGTGCAATCTCCAAGGAGCTCTTCGCTCAGGGCGCTGCGGACGTGCTGGCAGCGGAATAACCGCACGTAATTTTTGCTTTGGGGCCTTTTCCTTTAGTGTGTATCTAGCACACGATCATTGAGAGCAATGATTTAGGCCCCCTTAACTCGCGAGTGAGGGGCTTTCTTGTCTCCACTCCCGCGCCTGCCACAGCGGTGGCGCCGGGGCACTCGGAATCCACAAACTAGAAAAGAACCTTATGAGCAATGCCGTTCCGGATACCCAGCCTGAGCTGGGTAAGTCTGATCTGGGCAAAGTCGTCTTCGTCGGTGCCGGACCAGGTAATCCCGACCTGCTGACCGTTCGCGCCCGCGAGGTTCTGGAGACGACCGCCAACGTCGTTACCGACCCGGGGGTCTCGCAGGGCGTGCGTGACATGGTGGCGCAGCAGGTGCCGGTTCCGCAGGAGCTTCTCGACGCCGCCGAGGAAGAGTACGAGCGCATCTGCGCCGCCGCCAAGGAAGCGGGCGCACGCCGCAAACCGCCGCGCCCGGCACCGCCGACGGCAGCGGTCTTTGAGGAGGTCGAGGGGGACGTCGTCAAGCAACTGCGTAACGCGCTCGAGCGCGCTGAGGGGCACGACGTGATCCGTCTGGTTACCGGTAACCCGCTCAACCGTGAGTCCATCAAGGCGGAGATCACCGCCGTGGCCAATGCGGGCATGGAATTCCAGGTGGTCCCGGGTATGTCTCTGCCTTCGACGGTTCCCTCCTTCGCGGGCATTGCTCTCGGTGCGACCTATACCGAGGCCGACATCACGGAAGGCGCGGACTGGGATGCGCTGGCCACCGCGACGCAGCCGCTGGTTTTGCAAGCTACGGCAGATGACCTGCCGGTTATTTCCGCCGAGCTGGTGGAGCGCGGGATGCCCGCGGAGACGGAAGCATACGTCACCGTCCACGGCACCACGCGTCTGCAGCGCACCCACGAAACCACGCTGGGAACACTCGGCAAGCTCGATGCTGAGCTGCCGGGCGAGCTCGTGGTGACGCTGGGGCGCAGCTTTGATGATCGCTCGAAGTACTCCTGGTGGGAGAACCGTTCGCTCTATGGTTGGCGCGTGCTGGTGCCGCGCACGAAGGAGCAGGCCGCAGCGATGAGCGCCCGACTGGCTGGCCACGGCGCCATCCCGCAGTCGGTGCCCACCATCTCCGTGGAGCCGCCGCGTAACCCGGCGCAGATGGATCGCGCCATCAAGGGCATTGTCGAGGGCCGCTACAAGTGGGTCGTGTTCACCTCCGTCAATGCGGTGAGCGCGGTGTGGAAGAAGATCGCGGAGCTCGGCCTCGATGCTCGCGACTTCGCCGGCGTGCACCTCGCTGCGGTGGGGCAGAAGACCGCCGATGCTATTCGCGCCAAAGGCATGGTCCCGGAGCTTTTGCCGCCGGCGACGAAGCAGAACGCCGAGGGCCTCGTGGAGGTCTTCCCCAACTACGTTGAGGATATCGACGCCGTGGGGCGTGTACTGCTGCCGCGCGCCGATATCGCCGGCGAGGCGCTGGTGACGGGCCTGCTGGACTTGGGCTGGGAAGTCGATGATGTCGTGGCCTACCGCACGGTGCGCGCGGCCCCGCCGGCGGCGGAGATCCGTGACATGATCAAGACCGGCGGCTTCGACGCCGTTGCCTTTACCTCGCCGTCGACGGTGCGCAATCTCGTCGGCATTGCGGGCAAGCCGCATGCCCGCACCATCATCGCCTGCATTGGCCCCTCCACCAAGGCGGCGGCTGAGGAGGTGGGCCTGCGCGTGGACGTGGTCCCGGAGGTCGCGGATGTGCCGATGCTTGTCGACGCCCTCGCTGACCACGTCGCAGCCCTGCGTGCTGCCGGCAACCTGCCAGCTCCGCGCAAGAAGCGCCGCTCGCGCAAGAAGACGGCGTAGACCGCTTCTGGGCGGGCAGGTAAGGGGCGACTAGAGTCGGGAAGGTAGTTCAATTTTCTCGTAGCTCAAAGGAGAGTTTTTACTCATGAGCATTGCTCGCCGCCCCCGCCGCCTACGTCAGAACCCGGCTTTTCGGGATTTGGTTGCGGAAACGTCGCTGCGCCCCTCCGACCTCATCCTCCCGATGTTCGTGGTCGACGGTCTGAACGAACCCCGTGACATCCCCTCCATGCCGGGCGTGCAGCAGCACAGCCTGGATTCCCTCAAGCGTGCCGCGCACGAGGCTCTCGATGCGGGCGTGACCTGCGTTGACCTCTTCGGCGTGCCGCGTGAGGAAGACAAGGACGCGACCGGCTCCGTGGCCTGGGACCCACAGGGCATCCTCAACGTGGCGATTGCGGAGCTGCGCCAGGAATTCGGCGATGACCTCATTGTCATGGCGGATACCTGCCTCGATGAATTCACCTCCCACGGCCACTGCGGCGTGGTCGATGATCAAGGCCGCGTGCTCAACGATGAAACCGTGGAGCTCTACCAGGACATGGCCCGCTCCCAGGCCCGCGCTGGAGCACACATGGTCAGCCCGTCCGGCATGATGGATGGACAGATTGCCGCCATCCGTGAGGCTCTCGATGAAGCCGGCCACGAGGATGTTGCGATCATGGCCTACTCGGCCAAGTACGCCTCGGCCTTCTTCGGCCCCTTCCGCGATGCCGTGGGTTCCTCCCTGGAGGGCGACCGCCGTACCTACCAGCAGGACCCGCGCAATTTCCGTGAGTCCATGCTGGAGGTAGACCTGGACATCGAGGAAGGCGCGGACATCGTCATGGTTAAGCCTGGCCTGCCGTACATCGATGTGCTGGCCGGTGCTGTCGAGCGCTCCTCCGTGCCGGTAGCTGTCTACCAGGTCTCCGGCGAGTACGCGATGATTCAGGCCGCTTCCCAGAACGGGTGGATCGATGGCGAGGCCGTTATGCTGGAGTCCTTGACCGCGTTCAAGCGTGCGGGCGCGGATCAGATCCTGACCTACTTCGCCACGGACGCCGCCCGCTTGCTCAAGTAAAAGGAGAATCGTGACGTTCAGCCCGAACACTACGCCGTCGGCCCACAGGCCGGCGAAGCAGGATACGGAGCCGGATAAGGAGCAGACCAAGCGCACCGAAGCCGTCTCCCTCATGCTCAAGGTGTGGACCGTTGCCTTGGTGCTCGAGGTGGTGCACCTGGTCTTGAGTATCGTGCTGACCCTGCTGAATAGGGAAGAGCTCTTTGCCCAGGCCCGCACTACGGCGGAGTCCGCAGCGGAGAAGTCCGGGCAGGACGTCAGCGATGCCCTCGTACAGCTCGTGGGCTATGGCTCGGTGGCCTTCAGCTCGCTGATTTCACTCGCCATCGTGGTGCTGTTGGGCATCATGCTGGGCTTTATACACAAGAACTCCAAGGCAGCCGGTACTGGCCGGCGCCTGTGGTTTGCCTTCTCCCTCTACTTTGGCCTCCGCGTGCTCATCGTCTTCATCAGCAGCCCCGCCGGGGCGAGCGCGCCGGATTGGCTCTTCCTGCTTGATGGTGCCGTGCAGATCCTCGTCGGCGTGGCGGCCGTGATGGGCTTGATGTTCTCCACCAAGGAAGAGGTACTTGAATACACCGGCGAAATGGAGCAGCTGCGCCAGATGCGCAAGGAGATGGAGGAGCAGCGCCGCCAGGAAAACCTGGAGGAGCGCGAGAAGAAGGACAAGGACAATAAAGAAAAGGACAGGGAGAAAGAAGACCGCAAGGACGGCAAGCGATGAGCGAGCGCCCCGGCCCCGCGGACTATAACCGTCGCCCACGCCGCCCTAAGAAGCAGGGCGAGCAGGACTTTTCCACTTGGCCTTCCCAGCTGCGCATTGCCTACTGGGTCTGTGTCATCGCCGCAATCGTCATGCTCACCGCCGGGATGGTGGGCCTCTTCGGCTCCTATACATCGGTGACGAACACCCAGCTCAGCCCAGAGCAGGTGGACTATATCCGCTTCAACACACGTTTCACGGCCATCTCCAACGTGGTGGGTGCCGTCGTCATTGCGGCGTGCTCCGCGCAGCTGGCGAGTGGCTCGATATGGGCGCGTCGCATCATTACCGCGGTGTCTGCTTACATCATGTTCGTCAGCATTGCGGCGCTGATCGCGGGCGTGGGCGGGCTGCTCTTGTTGCTTATCCCGATGGCGCTCATGGTGGCCATCTACTTCCTCTTTCACCCGGATTCGACGGCTTTCATTAAGGCCCGCCGAGCCCAAAACTCCTGATTGGCGCCTACTCCAACTTTTGATTCATAATGGACGGTATGTCTCGACTGTCTGATGCGCCGCTGATTGCTGCCGCTACTGGCCACACGCCTTCCCGCCCGCCCGTCTGGTTCATGCGCCAGGCGGGGCGCTCTTTGCCGGAGTACCGCAAGGTACGCGAGGGAATCAGCATGCTGGATTCCTGTTTCATGCCGGAGCTCCTGGCGGAGATCACCCTGCAGCCGGTGCGTCGCCACGATGTTGATGGCGCCATCCTGTTCAGCGATATCGTTGTCCCGCTCAAGGCAGCGGGTGTCGGCGTGGAGATCGTCCCCGGCCGCGGCCCCGTCATGGATGCACCCGTGCGCACCAAGGAGGACGTGGCCAACCTGCCTATCCTCGACGTTGATGTGCCAGAGGTACGCCAGGGCATTGAGATCATCCTGAGCGAGCTCACCGACAAGCAGGCCCTCATCGGCTTCGTCGGCGCGCCCTTCACCTTGGCCAGCTACCTCATTGAGGGCGGCCCCTCGAAGAATCACGAGCGCACTAAGGCTCTGATGCATTCCGATCCGGATACCTGGCACCGCCTCATGCAACGCCTCACCCCGACGATTATCTCCTTCCTTCAGCTCCAGCTGGATGCCGGCATTGACGCCATGCAGCTCTTCGATTCCTGGGCGGGCTACCTCAACGAGCGCGATTACCGCGAGTTCGTGCTGCCTTATTCGGAGCAGATCCTCAAGGTTGCAGAAGGCCGCGTGCCGCGCATCCACTTTGGTGTGGGGACCGGCGAGCTGCTCGGCGCGATGTCGGAGGCTGGTTCTGAGGTCATGGGCGTGGACTACCGCGTGAGCATGGATGCCGCCGCGGCCCGCGTCAACGCGGACATTCTCCAGGGCAACCTCGACCCGGCTCTGCTGTTCGCCGGCGAGGATGCGGTGCGCAAGGAAGTACACGCCATCAAGGCAGAAGTAGATGCCGCCCGCGCGGCAGGGAACCTGCGTGGACACATCTGGAACCTTGGCCACGGCGTGCTGCCGACCACGGAGGCGGAGGCCATTACGCGCGCCGTCGCCATCATCCACGAGGAGGGCTAAATGAAGATCGCGATCATCGGTGCGGGCCTAGCGGGCCTCACCGCGGCATGGGAACTCAAGCAGAACACGAAGGGCACCCACGACATCTTTGTCTTCGAAGCAGCCGACCGCATCGGCGGCAAGCTGCACACCGTGGCCTTCAACGGCGGCCCCACGGACATGGGCGCGGAGGCCTTCATCCGCCGCCGCCAAGACGCTGTGGATTTCTTCACGGAGCTCGGCCTGCAGGATTCCTTCGTGGAGCCCAATCCGGAGCTGCGCCCGCGCGTGTATACCGGTGGCGCGCTGCACTTCCTGCCGCAGGGCGGGGTCATGGGTATTCCTTCTGAGCCGCAGGACTTCTTCTCCGCGGCGACCAACGAGCGCATCACCAACGAGCAGCCCTTCGAGTGGGAAATTGGCGGGGATGTCTCCGTAGGTCAGCTCGTGCGCCAGCAATATGGCGATGACGTGGTAGACCACGTGGTTTCCGCGCTGCTCGGTGGCGTTTACTCCTGCTCGGCCGATGACCTGGGCCTGCGCGCCACGGTTCCGCACCTGGCGGCCATGCTGGACTCATTGGCGAAGGAAGGCCCCGTCACGCTGTCGGCAGCTATCAAGCAGATCGAGTCTGGCCGCAGCCCGGCCGAAGGTTCCGTCTTCGGCACCTTCAAGGGCGGCTACGCAGAGCTTTACGAGGCCCTGGCTGAGAAGTCCGGCGCGCAGATTCACCTGGACGCCTTTGTTTCTGGTGTGACGCGCAAGGGCGATGCCTTTGAGGTCAAGGGCGCGCCGGGGGATATCGGCCCCTTCGACCGCGTGCTCTTTGCCACCCCGGCTCCCACGACGGCGCGACTGCTCAAGGCCGTTGCCCCGGAGGCCGCCCAGGAGCTGTCCACCGTCCAGCTGGCTTCTTCTGTGGTCGTCGGTTTCAACTTTGCCTCCGCCACGGATCCGGAGGGCAACTCCCTTCCTGAGGCCACCGGCATCCTCGTCGCCTCCGACGAGCCCGACGTGCGCGCCAAGGCCTTCACGCTCTCCTCTAACAAGTGGCCGCACCTGAACGAGCGCGAGGGCTTCCTCGTGCGCGCCTCCTTCGGCCGCTTCGGGGATGATGCCCTCGTGCGCGCGGAGGAGGATGACCTGGTGGACTATGCCCTCGATGACCTGCAGAAGATCACCGGCTTCGACGGTCGCGCCGCCGGCGTGGAGGAGATCTACACGCAGCGCTGGTTCGGCGGCATTCCCCGCTATGACGAGAAGCACCTGGCCACCGTTGCTGCTGTGCGTGCCGCGCTTGCCGACGTCCCCGGTATCGCCATCGCCGGCGCCTGGGCCGATGGAGTCGGCGTGCCCGCCGTCATCGCTGGCGCCCGCGCTGCCGCGCAGGCACTCGTCAGCTAGCTAGTAGTGGTATCTGCACCCAGCAATCTCGATGGTCGCATCTTTCATGCGATAGATCAGTCGGTGCTCTTCGGTAATTCGCCGAGACCAGAACCCGGACAACTCGAATTTGAGAGGTTCGGGTTTTCCTATTCCTTCGTTGCCGTTTCGCGCAATGTCCTTAATGAGGTTATTGATTCTCTTGAGGAACTTCTTGTCGTGAGACTGCCACCAGAGGTAGTCCTCCCATGCTTCCTCTGTCCACGAAAGAATCATGGAGCTTAATCTTCCTCAATGAGCTCGTGTTCCGTTGCTTTCCCCGTATTGAGGCTCTCAATGGAGTCAAGTAGGCGCTGGGCATTGCGAGGGGAACGCAGAAGGTAAGCAGTTTCGCGAAGAGAGTTGTAGTCATCGAAGGAAACGATGACTGCAGACTCATGACCATTGCGAGTGATGATGACTTCCTCGCGGTCATCAACAACCGACTGCAATACTTCGGCGTACCGTGCTCTCGATTCCGAGTAAGACATGGTCTTCATAAGCGATCTCCCTTCTTGTACAAGAAACTGTACAACGAAAAGAGGATGGGCGCTAGAGAAGTTTCAGTTTATGGGGCCACGTGAACAGCGCGCGTCAGGTTGAGCCGCTCGCACACGTGCTCATCGTGGTTGACCAGGATGAATGCTCCGTGGTAGCTGGTGAGCACCTCAACCAGCCAGTCGGTGGTGGGGATGTCGAGGTTGTTGGTCGGCTCGTCGAGAAGCAGAAAGCGCGGGGCCGGATCGCTGAGCAGGACGCGGGCGATTTCGACGCGGAAGCGCTCGCCACCAGAAAGCTGGCCCACGGGCTGGTGGATCTTGTCGTTGATAAAGAGCATCTGGGCCAGCTGGTCGCGCAAGAACTGCGGGTCCGCGTTGGGGTTGGCCTCCCGCACGATGTCGAACACCGATTTCTCTTCAGGCAAGACGATGCGCTGGCGGATGTACCCGCAGGGCAGCGCGTATTCGACGTCGCCGCGGACAATGCGGTTGAGGAAGGTGGTCTTGCCGCTGCCGTTGGGCCCGGCGAGGCGAACGCGCTCGGGGCCAGTGATGCTGAGCAGATCGCTGACGAGCACTCGGGTGCCCGCGGGCAGCTCTGTGCCGGGGAGGTCGATGTGGACATGGGTGTCGTCGCGAAGCGCGCGCTGTGCCTTGTCGTGCGCCGACTGGGCGGCAGACACTGCATCGTTGGCCTGTTGAGAACGCCCAGCGGCGGAGCGCTCGGAACGATTTTTGTCATTGCCCATGGCCATGCCGGATTTGCGCTTCGAGGCGGCGAAGTTCTTGCCGCGGCGGGCATCGCGGGCGATGCGGGTCTGCATAGCGGCGCGCTCGCGGATTTGTTTGCGGTGCTCGGCCTTGGTTTCCCTGACCTTGGCCTGCGCGGAATCCTGTTCGGTATCAATTGCTGCCCGGTAAGAGGAGTAGTTTCCCTCGAACTCACGGAGTGTGCCGTGGTAGAGCTCCGCAATGCTGTCCGCGTGCTCGAGGAGTTCGCGGTCGTGTGAGACGACGAGAACCGGCATTGGTGCGGTGCGAATGAGCTCGAGTAAGCGTTGGCGAGATTCGGAGTCCAGGTTATTGGTGGGCTCGTCGAGGATCAGGAAATCCGGCTTGCGAAAGAAAGCGGCGGTCAGTGCCACCGTGACGGCTTCACCACCGGACAAAGTCCCTATAGTGCGATCTAGCGGGAAGGGGATACCTGCGGCGTCGAGAGCCGCTTCGATGCGCTCTGCCACATCCCACTGCTCACCAACAGCGGCGGCGAGGTCGTCTGAGTATTCGCCAGCCTCAATGCGGTCAATGGCGCTGAGGATCTCTGTTGCGCCAAAGACATCGGCGATGGTGTCAGACGTGTGGAGGCCTAGGTCTTGGTCGACATAGATGACTGAGCCCGCGGATACCGTTCCCGAAGTCGGAGCAATGAGGCCAGCAAGTACCTTGGCTAGCGTTGATTTTCCGGAGCCATTCGCACCAACCAAGCCCGTGAAGTGGGAAGAAAACGCGCCGCTGAGGTCCGTGAAACAGGGGGTGCCGTCGGGCCAAACGACGGTGAGATGAGAAAAAGAAATAGGCATGAAGAAATCCACCTTCGAGTAAGTCGCGCAAAAAGAGTGACGTCGAATTAGGAAAAAATCTTCATGCCTGAAAGGCTAGCCCCGGCTAATACCCGAGCGCAAGGGCCGCCACGCCAAAACCGAGGGCGCCGCGGGCAATGTAGTGCAGCACCTCGGGGGAGAAGGAGACGCCGAAACCGCCGCTATCCAGCATGGACATGCTGTCTACCCGTGCCGGGCGGGAACGCTTAAACGAAGCCCAGCTAAGACCGGCGATGATGAGCGCCACTGCGATGGCGGAAAGATTCCACACCAAGAGGAGGATACCGGCACCAAGGAGCGCTGTGCCCACAGAAGCTATAAGGGGAAGGCCCCAGTCGGGCCATGCATCGTCGCTGACGCAGCCGAAGGAGGCGGCGCGCCCAACCGCCGCACCGACGATGCTCCACGCGGACATGAAGCCGACGATGGCCAGCGCCCCGAACTGTGGGGCGAACCCCAACGACAAGCCGAGGGCCGCGAGCGCACCGACGCCGATGTACCACCGTCGTCCCAAACGACGGAAGAAGAGATCCGCCAACGTGGAGGGCGCATGGGCGCGACGAGGAATCCACGCGGATTGGCTCGCAATGGCATCAGAGGTGACCTCCGAATCGAGAAGGCTTAGGCCAGAACCGCCGACTAGGCGCGTGCGCCCAGCGCTGAGTAGCGAAGCCAGCGTGAACGAGCGCCACCCCACGA
>QWCJ01000126.1_pt1 | contig 37020 bp, 33 predicted proteins | sample 1972501 | NCBI WGS metagenome assembly QWCJ01 (sample SAMN09866711, study PRJNA288562) | Human vaginal metagenome isolate term2_vaginal, whole genome shotgun... | isolation source: vagina | host: Homo sapiens | place: USA: California
CGTACTCTGACTCGTTACTTAGTAACTTTTCCGTGCTTTCGCACTAGTCAGAGGGGTAAATAGCCAATTCAATGGCTATTTACCTGGTCGAAATAAGGGTGATTTTGATTTTGTCTACAGTCTGAGAGCAGGCGAAGCTACTCGTATATTTCATAAAATGTCGAAATAATTATGATTCTATTTTTCTTTTGAAAAATTATTCTTCCAAATCATGATTTTCCTTATATTCCCAGAGATTCTCAATGTCTTTCTCTGTAATTTTCCTAACTACTTTGCAAGGATTGCCAAAGGCTAGAGAGCCATCAGGGATGTCTTTATTTACAAGACTTCCTGCCCCTATAACTACATTGGAACCAATCTTAACTCCAGGAAGGACTGTGACATTTGCACCAAACCACACATCATCGCCTACTGTGATAGGGTGGGCGTATTCGAGGCCTTTATTTCTTCTTTCCTTGTCGAGAGGATGGCCTGCTGTAGAAAAGGTGCAGGAAGGAGCGATAAATACATTATCGCCAAAACTTACTCTGTTTCCGTCAAGTATAATGAGATTATGATTGGCATAGAAATTCTCTCCCACAGATATATTGTAGCCATAGTCACAATAAAAGGGAGGGGTAAGGAAGAAATTTTCCTTAGTTTTAATCTTAAGTTCACCGATGATTTTTCTTAAGCTTTCCTCATCTGAGGGAAGAGTCGTATTGTATTTAAAGCAAAGGTCCTTGGCCTTTAATCTATCAGCCAAGAGCTCTTTGTTATAATTTGCATCATAGAGTAAGCCTTTTAGCATCTTTTCTTTTTCTGTCATTTTTATCCTTTTGTTAAATATTCTAGTACTTATCTTATTAAAAAAGCAGACCCAAGGCCTGCTCTTATCTAGATAAGTTCTACTTTGTGGAAGTTTTTCTTACCTTTTTTGATTATTATTCTTCCGTCTTCGAAGAGGTCTTCTGTAACTTCTATACTTGGATCGGCTACTTTCTCATCATTGATGGAAACTCCACCTTGCTTGATGATTCTTCTTGCTTCACCATTTGATTTGGTTAGACCTGTTTCAGTCATGAGGATTAGAAGTCCCTTTGGTAGGTCAGATTTTGCAATTTGACTTGTTGGCATTGCACTTTCGTCGCCTTTTCCGGTAAAGAGGGCCTTGGCTGCTGCTATTGCCTCATCTGCCTTTTCCTTGCCATGAACGAGTTTTACTACATCATAGGCTAGAATTTCTTTGGCCTTGTTGATTTCGGCTGCGTCTTTCGCAGAGCCTAGCTTCCTGCATTCTTCTGTTGGAAGGAAGGTAAGTTGGAGGAGGAATTTCTCCACGTCCCTATCATCCACATTTCTCATGTATTGGTACATTTCGTAAGGGCTGGTCTTCTTTTCATCTAGCCAAACAGCTCCCTTTTGAGATTTACCCATTTTCACTCCATCTGCAGTTGTAAGGAGGGAGAAGGTCATGCCGTAAGCTTGGCCGTTTTCGTGCTTTTTGATTAGGTCAACTCCGCCTATGATGTTGGACCATTGGTCAGATCCACCCATTTCAAGCTTTACCCCATCTTCCCTGTACATCTTAAGGAAGTCGTAAGATTGAAGTAGCATGTAGGAGAATTCGAAAAATGTTAAACCACCTGCAGCCATTCTGTTTTTGTAGGCGTCTTTTTTGATCATTTCATTAACCAAGAACTCGCTTCCCACATCTCTTAAAAACTCAACGAAGTTTAGGTCAAGGAGCCAGTCTTTGTTGTTTAGCATAGTCGCTCCGCCTTCGGAGAAGTCTAAGAATCTTTGGAATTGATTGTAGAAGCACTCTGCATTGTGATCGATCATCTCTTCTGTCATGACCTTTCTCATATCGCTCCTACCTGAAGGGTCTCCTATTAGGGTAGTTCCTCCACCAAGAAGGGCAACAGGTCTGTGGCCGTAGTTTTGCATACGCATCATTACCATAATTTGGATAAGATGGCCCACGGTTAGAGAATCTGCTGTAGCATCGAATCCACAGTAGAATTTAACTGATTCTTCCTTTAGTAATTTCTTAAGTTCTTCCTCGTTGGTTGCTTGTTCGTAGTAGCCACGATCTACAAGCTCATCGAAGACATTGTCATATTCTTTTTCGTAAGTAAATTTCATCTAACATCCTTTCTATATCTTAAAATTAGGTACAAAAAAAGAGCATAAAAGCGCAAAGAATGCGGTACCAGCTTTTTTTATACTCAGCGCCCAGGATAGACTCTAGGCAGGTCTTAAACAAAATGAAGTGTAATTCGCTATCCCTAAGGACAACTACTGGGTTTCATTGTAAGTTTTATTCTGTATACAGTATACACGGTCTTAAAGTTAAAAGCAAGCCCCATATAGATAGGGCCTGCCTTAGTTTATAAATGATATTCTTTATCTCTTTTCCAAACTGGATTTTCTTTTCCTTCTTTAAGTTGATTTTGGTAGTCATCTAAGATTCCTTTTACATCCTTAAATAGGAAGAATAAGCTTATAACGTTGATAAAGACTACTATTCCTACAAAGACATCTATAAAGCCCCATACGAGCTCAAGATCCATTTGAGTCGCCACCAAAAACATGATGAAGGCAATAATCCTATAAATCCAAAGAGGGATTTTGTATTTGTCTTTAAAGATTAGCCTTACATTACTCTCACCATAGAAGAGATCTGCTATAAGGGTTGTAAAGCCAAACATTAGCATGGCGAAAAATACTAGCCATCTGCCAGGAACTCCCAATATACTTTGGAAGGCATCTTGGACGAGATTGATTCCTACACCACTATCAGGATTGCCTACAACTCCTGTTAGAAGTAGGGCGAAGGCTGATAGGGAGCAGATTATGATGGTAGTAACGAAGGTACCAAACATTCCAAGAAATCCTTGTTCTGCTGGGTGGTCTACGTCTGCTGCTGCATGCATGATACCTGCTATACCATTTCCAGCATCGTTTGAGAAAAGTCCTCTAGCAACACCTTGTCTAAAGGCATCCATTACAGTATGTCCTACCATTCCACCGAGGGCTGCCTGAGGCTTAAAGGCACTTGTAAAAATCATTCCTAAAACAGCTGGGAATTTGCTGATATGAGTAATTATAATTACTAAAACTACTATGATATAAGCAAGGGCCATTACCGGAACGACTTTTGACGAAAAGTCAGTAAGTCTTTTAACTCCACCGATTGTGATTATAAAGGCTGCTATGGTAACGGCGATTCCAGGAATAATTGGGTTTAGATCAACAACTCCTGTAAAGGCTTGGCTTATTGAGTTTGATTGCATAAAGGCTATACAAAGACCCACTCCCAAGATGTAAAAGAAAGCTGTGACTATTCCCATAAACCTAGATTTAAGACCGAATTGCACATAATAGCTTGGTCCTCCCCTGTAAGACCCATCTTCGATCTTTACCCTGTAGATTTGTCCTAGGACAGTTTCTGCAAATGTGATTACCATGCCCAAAAGCGCTGTAATCCACATCCAAAATACCGCTCCAGGTCCACCTAGACTTATGGCTGTCGCCACTCCTACTAGAGAACCTGTTCCAACCTGTCCTCCTACCGCTGTGGCAAGGGCTGCGAATCCGCTTACTCCGTCGCTTGCCTTAAGATTCTTCTTGATAACTTTTTTGATTAAGCGTGCATGTCTAAATTGTGGAAAGCCTAGCCTTAGAGAATAGTAGAGTCCTACTGCCAAAAGCACATACCCTATAACGTTTGCCCACATAAAGTCAGCTGCTCGTAAAATAAAATCCATTTTTCCTCCTTTTATTTTTATGTAAATATAAACATATTTTCTAATAAATACGATATTGTCGTATTATACCAGATAATTATGAATTTGATAAGTTTTTTACAATATTAATTTCTAAAAATGATTTTTGGCATGATTTGAAGTATCATAAAGCTAGTATAATCGTAAGATTAAGAAAGGACTATTATGACAGAGAAGAAAGCTTATTACATTACAACACCGATATACTATCCAAACTCAAACTTGCATATCGGAAATACTTACACATCAGTCATAGCAGATGTGCTCAAAAGATATAAAAACTTAAAGGGCTTTGATGCCTACTTAACTACAGGAACAGACGAACACGGACAAAAGATCATGAGAACAGCCCTAGATGCTGGTACTAGTCCTCAAAAGTTTGTCGATATCATAGCGGAAGAGACAAAAGAGCTTTGGAAAAAGCTTGAAATCGACTACGATACCTTCATTAGGTCAACCGAAGACCAACACGAAAAGGATGTCGCTGAAATCTTTACCAAACTTTACGAGAAGGGAGATATCTACAAGGGAGAATATAAGGGATATTATTGTACACCTTGTGAGACCTTCTGGACTGAGTCTCAATTAGAAGATGGCCACTGCCCAGATTGCGGTAGGGAAGTAGAATATCAAGAAGAAGAAACTTATTTCTTTAGACTTTCCAAATACGCAGACAGATTGAAAGAGCTTTTCAAAGAACATCCAGAATTCTTGGAGCCACAATTTAGGCAAAAGGAAATGCTAAACAACTTCATCGACAAGGGACTTTCTGACCTATCTGTTACAAGAAATTCCTTCGATTGGGGAGTTGATGTGCCTTTTGATAATGAACACGTTGTCTATGTTTGGATTGATGCCCTATCATGCTACTTATCTGCCATAGGCTATGGAGATGATAAGGCTAAATTTGAAAGATACTGGCCTGCTGGAGTTCATCTAATCGGAAAAGATATAGTAAGATTTCATACAATAATCTGGCCAGCCCTACTAATGGCCCTAGATCTTCCACTTCCAGAGAAGGTATTTGCCCATGGTTGGATTCTTTTTGACAATGACAAGATGAGTAAGTCCAAGGGAAATATCATGTATCCAGAACCACTCGTAGACCTTTATGGGGTAGATGCCCTTAAATTCTACATGCTACGTGAGTTTAACTTTGGATCTGACGGCAACTTCTCAGCTAGAAAATACATGGAAAGATATAATTCTGACCTAGTAAATGACCTAGGTAACCTAGTATCAAGAACTACATCAATGATAGCTAAATATAACGGAGGAGAAGTAAGAAAGGGAACAGTATCAGATAGCTTTGATGATGAGCTCATCACCCTTGCAGAAGAAACTTACACTAAGTTTAACAAGCTAATGGATGAGTTTAACTTTAACGCTGCCCTTGAAGCTGTTTGGACCCTAATTCGTCGTGCCAACAAATACGTAGACGAGACTGAGCCATGGATCTTGGGTCGTGACGAAGCTAATAAAGAAAGACTAGACAGAGTCTTATACAATCTCGCTGAAACTATCAGAATAGTAGCCCAACTAATCGAGCCAGTTATGAAAAACACAACAGCAACAATCCTAGAAAAAATCGGCACTGATAATAAGGGCTTTGAATCAGCAGGAGAGTTTGGCCTTCTTGAAGAAGGAGCTAGGGTAAGTAAGGGAGCTAATCTATTCGATAGACTTGACATAGACAAGGAACTTGTTAAGCTTCATGAGGCAAATGGTGCCCTTATAGAGAAAAGACTTAATAAGAATAAGAAGGAAGATGAAGAATCTAAGGAAGAATATATAGACTTCGAAGACTTCACCAAAGTCGACCTAGTTGTAGGTAAGATCCTAGAAGCTAAGGAACATCCGAATGCAGACAAGCTCTTAGTCTTTAAGGTAGATATAGGAGAAGATGAGCCAAGAACAATAGTTTCTGGTATCAAGAAATGGTATGCTCCAGAAGATTTATTAGGTAAAAATGTAATCGTCGTAAGAAATCTCGCTCCAAGGAAGATGCGTGGAATCGAATCTCAAGGCATGCTTCTTGCAGCAGACTTTGATGATGACCTATCCCTCCTATCAACTCTAGGATGAATGAAAATGACCTAGAAATAATAGAAAATCTTGCCCAAAATCCTAAAGTTGTAGCCATAGGCGAGATAGGCCTTGATTATTACTGGAGAGATGACAATAAGGACGAGCAAAAAGAAGTCTTTATCAAGCAATTAGAAATGGCGAGAAGGCTAGACCTTCCTGTAGTAGTTCATATAAGAGATGTGGGAGAAGATGCCTACGAGATCCTAAAGGACTTTAGGGACCTTAAGGTCCAAATCCATTGCTTTTCAGAAGGTCTAGATCTTTTGGATAAGTATATGGACCTTGGCTTTTATATTTCAATTGGAGGAGTCGTTACCTTTTCCAATGGAGAAAATGAAAAACTTGCCGCAAGTCATGTCGATATCAATAGACTAATGCTTGAAACAGATAGTCCCTACCTTACTCCAGAGCCTTACAGGGGATTAAGAAATGATCCTAGAAAAGTGATCGAAGTTGCAAGAGAAATAGCTAAACTTAGGGGAATGAAGCTTAAGAAACTTGAAAAGAAAACTAGCAAAAATGCAGAGGAATTTTTCGGCTTATGATAAAAGAAACTATAGTAGTAGAAGGAAAAGATGATATAGCAAATGTCAAAAGAGCGGTTGACTGCGAGATGATTGCAACAAACGGCCTTGCTTTTGGTAAAGACCTAATCGAAAGACTTAAGGAAGTCGATAAAAGATGTGGGATAATCATCCTAACAGACCCAGACTATGCAGGCAAAAAGATTAGGTCAAGGATTGCAAAGCACATACCAAATGCCAAGCATGCCTATATCGATAGGAAAAAGGCTATCAAGAAAAACGACCTCGGTGTTGAAAATGCAGAGCCAGAAGTTATAATCGAAGCCCTAAGAAGGGCCAAGGCAGAGACTAAGGAGAGAGTAGAGACTTTTACCATGGCAGATTTGATAAAAAACGACCTCTCTTTTGGAAAAGGCTCCAAAGAGAGAAGGGAAAAGCTCGGAGATATTTTAGGTATTGGTTATTATAATTCCAAACAACTTCTTTCCAAGCTCAACTCCTTTGGTATAAGCCGTGAAGAATTTGAAAGGGCGGTAGACAATTTATGAAAAAATTATACTCACCTAAAGTTGTAAAAGACATAATAGACCTATATAACTTTAGATTTTCCAAATCTCTGGGCCAAAATTTCTTGATAGATAAGAATTTCGTAGAAAAAATCGTAGATGCAGCAGATGTGGATTCTTCTAACGTCCTAGAAATCGGACCGGGAATTGGAACAATCACCTATGAGATGGCAAAGACTGCAAAGAAGGTAGTAGCAATCGAGATTGATAGCTCTCTTATTCCTATTATAGGAGAAAATATGGAAGAGTTTGATAATTTTAAACTAATTCACGAGGATATCCTAAAGGCCGACCTCGGAAGAATCATAGAAGAAGAGTTTGCTGGAGAAGACTTCAAAGTAGTAAGCAATCTCCCTTATTATATAACGACTCCTATCATAGAAAAACTTATAGAAACTGACCTTCCTTGTAGGGATATGACCATCATGGTTCAAAAGGAAGTTGCTGATAGGATGCTTGCTGATGAGAAAAGTAAGGACTACTCTTCTCTTTCTGTCTTTATCAAATATTACTCAGATGCAGAAAAGATTACTAATGTTCCTAAGTCAGTATTTATGCCTCAGCCTAAGATTGACTCGACTGTCCTTAAGCTAAATCTTAGAAAATACAGAGACGATGTAGATGAAAAGAAACTTTTTGCCCTAGTCCATGCAGGCTTTAACAAGAGGAGAAAGACTATCCTAAATTCCCTATCTGATGCTTGCGAAAAGGAAAAATTAAGATTAGCCTTCGATAAATTGGGTATAAAAAATAACCTGAGGGCAGAAAACTTGTCCTTGGACGATTTTATAAATTTGACAAAAACCATTGAGACCCTATAATTAATGGGTATATATGGAGAGAACGGAGGAGAATATGGCAGATATTAAAATTTATACATCAAATACATGTGTTTTCTGTAAGGCAGCTAAACAATATTTCAACGAAAAAGGCATCGAATTTACAGAACTTAATGTCGACAAGGACAAGGACGCTGTAGATTACCTTGTAAGCAAGGGCTACAGGGGAGTACCAGTTATTAATATCGACGGAGAAGATATAGTTGGCTTTGACAAGGAAGCTATTGAAGCAAAACTAAATATTTAATTTAAAAGGAGTAAGCGTGGATTTGGCTTGCTCCTTTATTTTTATTAATCAATTTTACTAATTTCTATGGATTGGATCACTCCCTTAAGGGAAGTTAGGGTAATTTTGTAGGAATCTTTTGTTTCTAGATAGTATTTCTTGCTAGGATTTTCTTTATTTCCTGGATCTTCTTTTATTTTATCTTTGAAATTTTTCGCTACATCATCTATGGAATCTTCAAGCTTGATACCCATTACCTCAAAGTCTCTGTTGTTATTTATAACAGAAGCCTTTAAGTGAGTAATTGGAGTCTCTTCACTAATATCAGACTCTTCAAAAAAGGCTTCTAAGAGATAAAATTCCTTGAAGGCATCTTTTACTTCTCCGTCCGTAAACCAGGTCGGTTTTTTCTTAGTGCTTTCTCCAAGTCGTCTAATATTAGCTTTTTTGCCTTCTTCATCTTCTTTTATTTTGTAGGAAAATCCCCTGTCTGTGAAGTCCTTTAGCCTAACTGGCATAGAATAGATTTCACCTTCTATGATAAAGCTAGCATCATCTCTTCTGCTGGTAGAGTTTCCCTTATTAGGCGACTTATCCTCGTAGGGATTTGTAGGATGGGTGATGAAGGTTTCTGCTCCAAGGAGGATTGGGTAGGTAAAGACCATCACTACATTGAAGATAAGGAGGAGGATTATGGGATGGGCGAAGTCCTTGTTTACCCCATCAATCAAGGCACTTATACTTCCAATAAGCCCTAGGGCCATAAGGATAAAACTTGCTAGCTTTAGGGGCCTATCAAAGCCTAGGATATCTATGTAGGAATACCTAAAGGTGAAGGATATTACAAAGATCACAAGTCCTATGATGAGACTTGCCTTATAAATTATCGACTTATCTTTTTTCATTCTAACCTCTTTTCTATAGGAATATTTTATCAAATTATTGGTAAAAAGGAAATTCAATTTCTCAAATTCCTTCTTGATGAAACTTTGCCCCTACAAAGGTAAAATACTTACTTAGAACAAGTATTGAAAGGACAAATTATTTTGATAAGTTTTGAAGATATTATTTCACATATATCTTATATAGATTATAAAAAAGCAAATGATAAGGCTATTAAACAAGTTACAAATGATTCGAGAAAGGTAAATGAAGGAACTATATTTGTAGCCATCAAGGGCTCACTTAGCGATGGGCACGATTATATAACTTCTGCCATAGAAAAGGGCTCAAGCCTTATAATTCATACAGCAGATATAAAAAGAGAAGAAGGGATCTCCTATATCAAAGTAACTGATCCAAGAAAAACTCTCGCCCAAATATCTAATCTCATCTACGATTTTCCATCAAAGAAAATGGACCTTGTAGCTGTTACTGGCTCAAATGGCAAGACAACTACATCAAGGCTTATTTCCTTTCTTATGGGAGAGATCTTTGGAGATAGTGCAAGTATCGGAACAAATAACGCTGTTGTAGGAGATGAGCTTATCCCTACATCAAATACGACTCCAGATATCACAGAGGTAAATAGGATCCTTGCTAAGTGTCTTGATAAAAACATCCACCACCTAGCTCTCGAGGCCTCAAGCCATGGTCTTGATCAGAAAAGACTATACGGACTAGATATTTCCTACGGGATCTTTACCAATCTATCCGAAGAGCACCTAGACTATCACAAGACTATGGACAATTACTTCAAGGCCAAGATGATTTTGTTTGAAAATGCCAAGACGACCATAGCCAATATCGACGATCCTTATGGAAAGAAAGCTAAGGAACTTTTCCCAAATACTGTAACTTTCGCCATAGACGAGAAAAACGCTGACTATAGGGCGGAAGATATTAGAAAAGAAGATGGAAGGATTTCCTTTAAGATTAAAGGAGAGGAATTTGTCATAAGAAAAATCGCAAATTATGAAATCTACAACACCCTCGCAGCTTGTGCCTGCCTTAACCAAATGGGGGCAAGCATGGAAGAAATCGCTGATGCCTTCAAGAGATTTAAGGGAATTAAGTCGAGATTTGAATATATAGAAAATGATTTGGGCATAAATATCATCTTAGACTTCGCCCATACTCCTCGTGCCTACGAAGCTCTTTTCGAGTCAGTTCCAAAAGGGGCCAAGAAAATTGCGGTCTTTGGCATAAATGGAGACAGGAACGCTAATTTTAGAAGACTTATAGGAAATGCTTGTGGTAAGTTTGACACCTTCGCAGTCCTTACTACAGATGATCCCAAGTTTGATGATATAGACCACATCAACGAGGAGATAATAGTAGGTCTTGATGATTACAAGCAAGCCTACGTTATAAGAAAAGACAGGACAGATGCTATGGAATACGCCTTTAGGAAGGCAAAGCTTGGTGATTATGTATTTCTTCTAGGCAAGGGTGAGGAGAATTTTATGAAATATCATGGAAATGAGAAGACTCCTTACAGCGAGAGAGAAACCATAAAGAAAGCCTTGGCTAGGATATGAAGGTATTTGTAATAGGGGCAGGAGTAGCAGGTCTTGCCTTTGCAAGTTTCGCCGAAGGTCTTGATGTGACAGTAATCGATTCTAATGAAGAAGCAGGTAGGAAGCTCCTTGCGACAGGAAATGGTAGGTGTAACTTCACCAATCTCAATTATTCCAAGGACTTTTACCAGGGAGAAAATCCCGACTTTTCTACTTACGCCCTAGATTATTTCAGAAATTCTGACCTTATAGAATACTTCGGAAAGCTCGGCATAGATTCTAAGTCCCTTCCGAGCGGAAGGACCTATCCTGCTACCATGTCCGCAAGGTCTGTTAGGGATATCTTGTATCTTTCGGCAAAGGATAAGGCTAAATTTATCTTTAATGAGAAGATTACTGGCATTGACCTAGAAAAGAAGTTAATTGAAAGTGATAAGAATAAGTACAAATATGATATCCTAGTCCTTGCAAGTGGAGGAATCACCCTCAAAAACTCAGGCTCTGATGGATCTGTCTTTGAAATTATTAAGGATAAGCAAAAGATTACGGACTTAACTTATGGAATCACAAATTACAAAACAAGGGAGAAGCTTTCCAAAAAGGCCAAGGGGACCAGGGTCACTGCAAAGGCTAGTCTCTTTCTAGAAGATAAGCTCGTAAAAGAATCTACAGACGATGTGATCTTTCAATCTTATGGCCTAACTGGTACGGCTATTTTGGATTTATCTAACGAGATAAGTATAGGTCTTAAGAAAAATCAAAAACCTATGATAAGCCTAGACCTCTTTCCAGCATATAGCAGAAAAGATTTGAGAAAAAGGATAAAGGACCTTGCCGAAACTTTCCCTAAAAGAACTATAGGAGAGATTCTCCTAGGTCTAATTAATGATAGGCTTATAGATGATATAGTCAAAAAGGCGAGAATATCGATAAACATGCTCGCCAAAGATCTAAGCGATAAGGATATGGATATGCTAATTAAAATCCTAAAAGGGATGAGATTTACTGTAAAAGATATCCACGATAAGACAAATGCCCAGGTGACGATCGGAGGAGTCAATACAAAATTTGTCGATGATAGGACAATGAGATCAAAAATTTACCAAGATTTGTACTTTTGTGGGGAAATCCTAGATGTATCTGGTTCCTGTGGGGGGTACAATATACAGTGGGCTTTTTCCTCAGCGAAGTTAGCCTGTGACAAGATAAGGAGTATAAATGTTTAAGATAAATAGAAAACTAAAAGAAATGAAAGATAACGGAGAAAGCATCAAGCTTGCCATAATCGGTTGCGGCAAGATGGGAGCTTCCTTAATCAGCCAACTATCAAAGATTGATGCAATGGAAGTTAAGCTTGTAGTAGATAGAACTCCACAAAAAGCTATCAAGGCCCTAGTAAATGCAGGAATCTCTGAAGATAAAATAATATTTACAGATGACTATAATGAAGGATACGAAGTTTTAGAAAAAGGCTTCGTTTGTGTATCTACTAATTATAGATTATCCTATAAGCTCATGCAAATAAATGCGGTAATTGACTGTACAGGCAACCCTCCTTTTGGTGCAGTTATAGCAAGAAAGACTATCCAATACCACAAACACATGATCACCTTCAATGTAGAATGTGACGCTGTAGTTGGACCTGTCCTTCACGATATGGCCAAGAAGGCAGGAGTGGTTTACACAGGAATCCTTGGCGATGAGCCAGGAGCTATAATCGACCTTGTAGAGTACGCTTACGGAATGGGACTTGAAGTCTTGGTTGCTGCTAAGGGTAAGAACAACCCACTAGACCGTGATGCAACACCAGAAAGTTTGGCAGAAAAAGCCAAAGAAAAGGGTCTATCAGCAAAGATGCTTACAAGCTTTGTAGATGGAACAAATACCATGCTAGAGCTTAACTCTGTATCAAACGCCCTAGGCTTCCTGCCAGATGTATTTGGCTGCCATGGAATTGATACAAGCCCTGAAACTGCTGTAGAAGATTTTAGACTAAAGGCAGACGGAGGCAAGCTATCAAGATACGGAGTTGTAGAATTCTCTCGTGGAATGGCTCCAGGAGTATTTATCATAGTAACAAGTGATCAAGAAGACGTTAGAGATCTAATGAAGTTCTTAGGCTTTGGAGATGGTCCAAACTACTTGATGTACAGACCATACCACCTAACAAGTCTTGAAACTCCAATTACTATCTATAAGGCTGTAGTAGAAAACGAAGCGACAATAGTTCCTCTCCACGGCCAAGTAGCTGACACAGTAACTATTGCCAAAAGAGACATCAAGGCTGGAGAAAGACTCGAAGGAGTAGGATCAAAGACAGTTTACGGTAAGCTTACAAGCCACGATAGAAGCCTTGCCGAAGACCTCTTGCCAATAGCTTTGATTACAGATAAGACAAAGGCAGTAAAAGATATAGAAAAGGGAACAGTAATAGATATGTCCATGGTAGAGCTTGACGAAAAGGCAACTATCACAAGACTAAGAAGAAGACAAAATTCCATGAAATTGTAAAAGTAAGACCGATCGTCCTAGGATAATCGGTCTTTTTGAATGTTTATTCAATATGATTTGGCCTAATACAAAAATTAAAAAAAATATCCAAATAAAAAAGACGGGAGTGTGTTGGTTTCTCCTGTCTTTTTTGCGTCCAAAATGGAAGAACTTTCTTTCTAGTTACGTATGTTATACAGCATATTGGTTGAAAGTTCAATAGAATTATTTTTACAATACCGATGTCAAGTAAATCAAATTCTTAATTAAACAATTTTAGATACTCGCCATAGCCTTCTTCCTCCATTTTTTCCTTTGGGATAAATCTAAGGCTTGCTCCATTTATACAGAATCTAAGCCCTCCCTTATCCTTAGGACCGTCAGGAAAGACATGGCCTAGGTGGCTGTCGGCGGTCTTACTCCTTACTTCTTTTCTCACCATGCCGTGGCTTAGGTCGACTTCTTCCTTTATTTCAGATTCGTCGATTGCCTTAGTAAAGGAAGGCCAACCGCATCCAGCATCGTACTTATCAAGTGATGAGAAAAGGGCCTTGCCGCTTACTATATCCACATAGATTCCCTCTTCATAGAAGTCATCATAGGGACTTGAGAAGGGTCTTTCTGTGGCATTTTCCTGGGTTACCCTATAGGAAATATTGGTCAGTTTATTTTTCAAATCTTTCTTATCGTAATTCATAATCGCTCCTTTTTATCACTATACGATTCTTTCATATGATAGTATAATGAAGATTATTAGGAGGAAATTATGCTAATGACAATTAAAAGGGCGACTTGGAACAATGGACCTGACCTCGCCTTTGATATAAATAACAAGGCAAATGCCGCTATAGAAAAATACGGAAGAGAGGCTGTGATTAATGCAGCTTTGGGAACTCTTCTAGACGATAAGGGAAAGATAATAGCCCTTCCTTCAGTTTATGATAGGCTTGATGAGATGGATAGGAGTCATATAGCATCCTACGCCCCAATCGAGGGAGAGATGGACTATAGGAAAATCGTAATAGATACTCTCTTCGGTCCTTATAGACCAGAAGGATATATTTCTGCAATAGCAACTCCGGGAGGAACTGGAGCTATTAGGTCTGCCATATTTTCCTATCTAGATGAGGGAGACCCTTTGATCTGTCACGATTATTATTGGGCTCCTTATAGGAAGATTTGCGAAGAATTTGGAAGAAACTTTAAGACCTTTGAGTTTTTCACAGACGATTTTGCCTTCAATATAGATGCTTACAAAGAAGCTATTGATGAAGGGCTTAGGGATTCTGATAGGATAGCTTCTCTTATCAACTCTCCAGGCAATAACCCGACAGGATATTCTCTATCAGATGAGGAGTGGGATGAGGTTATCACTTTCCTTAAAGAGAAGGCAGAGGATAGGGATAAGAAAATCACCCTTATAGTCGATGTGGCCTATCTTGAATTTGCAGGCGATGGGGATATTCAGAGGAAGTTTTTTGAGAAGTTTTCAAATCTTCCTCATAATCTTTTCGTAGTAGTAGCATTTTCTATGAGTAAGTCTCACACAGCCTACGGCTTAAGAAGTGGAGCCGCTGTCGGCATATCATCTAGTAAAGAGATCATAGAAGAGTTTGAGGCAAGCCTTGCCCACTCTGCAAGATGTAATTGGTCAAATGGAACCCACGCTGCCCAAAATATCCTAATCGAGCTTGAAAGAGACGAAAATAAGAAAATTTATGAGAAGGAACTTGTAGACTTAAGGAGTATGCTAAAGAAGCGAGCAGATGTATTTGTGACAGCTGCGAGTGTAAATAAACTTACAATGATTCCTTATTTTGGAGGATTTTTCACCTTTATCCCAACTGATAGGGCCTTCGATATTGTAAAAGATTTGGAAAAAGAAAATATCTTCACTATCCCTTCAGCCAAGGGAGTCAGAGTTGCCATATGCGGAGTAGGAGAAGAAAAAATCCCAAAACTAGTCCAAAGACTCGCCTTTTACACAAATAAAAAATAAAACTTGCAAAAATTTTAGCTCTTAGTATATTAATATTGTGAGTTAGCACTTAAGACGTGTGAGTGCTAAATGTAAAAACAAAGGAGATTAAAATGATGCTAAAACCAATCGGTGATAGAGTAGTTATACAAAAAGCAGAAGCTGAGAAGACAACAGCATCTGGAATTGTTCTTCCAGAAAGCGCTCAAGAAAAACCACAATATGCAGAAATCGTAGCAATATCTGCCGATATTGAAAATGACGAGAAGAAAAAGGACTCTCTAAAAGTTGGAGATAAGGTAATCTATTCCCAATATGCAGGAACAGATGTAAAGCTTGATGATGAAGAGTTCATCGTAGTTAAATATAACGATATACTAGCAGTTGTACAATAATATATACTAGAAAGAGAAAGGATATACTATGGCTAAAGATATTAAATTTTCATCTGATGCAAGAAAAGGACTTGAAGCAGGAATTGATAAATTAGCAAATGCTGTAAAAGTAACCCTTGGACCAAAGGGACGTAACGTAGTTCTTGATAAGGCATATGGAGCACCAACCATTACAAATGACGGTGTAACCATAGCCCAAGATATAGAACTTGAAGATAGATTTGAAAACATGGGAGCTCAACTTGTAAAAGAAGTTGCTACAAAGACAAATGACGTAGCAGGAGACGGAACTACAACAGCAACAGTTCTAGCTCACGCTATCATCAAAGAAGGACTCAAAAACCTAGCAGCAGGAGCAAACCCAGTAGTACTTCAAAAGGGTCTAAAGAAAGCAACTGACGAAGTAGTTGACTATATCAAAGAAAACTCTAGAGAAGTAGAAGACAAACAAGCTATAGAAAACGTAGGAACAATCTCATCAGCTGATCCAGAAATAGGTAAATTCATAGCAGATGCTATGGAAAAGGTTGGAAATGACGGAGTAATCACAGTAGAAGAATCCAAAACAACAGATACCTACCTAGACGTTGTAGAAGGAATGCAATTTGATAAGGGCTATCTATCCCCATACATGGCAACAGACAATGAAAAAATGATAGCTGACCTTGACGATCCATACATCCTTCTAACAGACAAGAAGATTTCTAACATCCAAGAAATCCTCCCACTCCTAGAAGAAGTTGTTCAAGCTTCCAAACCACTTCTAATCATAGCAGATGACGTAGACGGTGAAGCTCTTACAACACTTATCCTAAACAAACTAAGAGGAACCTTCAACGTAGTTGCAGTAAAGGCACCAGGCTATGGTGATAGAAGAAAAGCTATGCTTGAAGATATTGCAATCTTAACAGGAGCTACAGTAGTAAGCGAAGAGCTTGGTATGGACCTTAAAGATACAGCTATGGATATGCTAGGATCTGCTAAGAAAGTAAAAGTAGACAAAGACAACACAACCATAGTAGAAGGAAAAGGCGACAAGGCTAACCTTGAAGAAAGAGTAGAAACAATCCGCAAACAAATCGATAAAGAAGATAGCGAATACGAAAAAGAAAAACTTCAAGAAAGAGTTGCCAAACTTGCAGGTGGAGTTGCAGTAATCAACGTAGGAGCCGCAACAGAGACTGAAATGCAAGAGAAAAAATATAGAATCGAAGACGCTCTATCAGCAACAAGAGCCGCAGTAGAAGAAGGTATAGTTGCAGGTGGTGGAGTTGTCCTAATCGGCGCAATCGAAAGAGTAGCTAAATTAGAAGAAAGCTTAAAGGCAGATGAGAAGACAGGTGCTCTAATCATCAAAAAATCCCTAGAAGCTCCACTAAGACAAATCGTAGAAAATGCCGGCATGGACGGATCTGTAATAGTAGAAAAAGTTAAAAATTCTGCTAAGGATGAAGGATACGATGCCTACAACGACGAGTTCGTAAACATGTTCGAAAAAGGAATCGTAGAGCCAACCAAGGTAACAAGATCAGCCCTACAAAACGCCGTTTCAGTTGCAGGAATGATCCTAACAACAGAAGCAGCAGTAGCAGACATCCCAGAAGAAAACCCAGCCCCACAAATGCCAGCTGGCATGCCAGGAATGTATTAAAATAAATAAGAAATATAAGCGAGAGGGCCTAGCCTTCTCGTTTTTTAGTGTATAATTTCATTACAAATATTTAGTTTATTCTGTTTAGGTTAATCTAATAATCAAAATAATAAAATACATCATCATAAAACTCGGTAATTGTCAAGGACATATTTAGGGTGTTAAAAATTTTATAGATATTTTATAATTATATTGTAAATGTAATAAAATATAGGACCGCGAAGAATGGCAATTTGTTATTTTAGCTTATAGAAAAAATATTATCATTAAAGGGGTATATTATTTTTTAGGATAATATTTTTTAGTAATCAGTCTATAAATTAAGTGGATTAATGTGAGTCTAAATTGGCATATATTGATGATCTAATAGTTTTAAGTACTTTTTGAGCCATATAATATTATAAAAAATGAAAAATATTCCAATGCCTTATTTTTATTTATCAGAAGATAAATTCTGAATTAATTGTGCTTGGGTAGGGAGGCGTATTAATCTAAGCTATAAAGCTATTGACTAAGGGGGGATGTAATGAGAAAAAATAAATTTATTTTGATAGATCTTATTATGCTTTTATTGATATTTGGCATAATTGAGTTTTACAAAGAATATATATTTGACACTTTGAAGAATAATGGAAATTCAATTTACTTGGTTTTTGCTTTTTCTATTTTACTTCTGATTGTTTATATTGTGAGGTTTTTTGCTAGGCCTCCTTATGACCTCGTGAAAAAACTATATGGAAGTTCTTGGAAGATTTCTGGATATTATTCAAGAAAAGCTCTTAGAAGTGAAAAGAATTATGTAAATTCTTACGATTTTTGGGTGAAGATTAACTTAATTCTAATAGGGATTTTTATTTTCATTAACTTATTAATAGCTTTTTCAAGCGATTTTATCTTTACAACCCCTATGTTTTTTGCTGATTTAATAGCAGGTTTTATTTTGTCTATAGGAGGATGGATAGCTACTTGGATAAGAGAGTACAAATATTATAGATAATATAGTTTTGATTTATCATTTATGAAATGCCCTATTAAATTCATTCTTAGAATAAGGAAATGGCCATCTCTTTGTAGATATGTAAACTAGTTTTAAATATATTTTATAGGAGAGAAAAGTATATAAAATGAAAAAATATATTAAGAATAACCAAAAAAATATTATAATATACGTATTTATGTGTTTCATTTCAGCTAGTTTAACTGCTGGTACTGCGTTTTTATATCAAAGAATTACTAGTTCTGCTATAAATAATGACTTCAGGGCTTTGATTTTATTTTCAATATTTGCAATTCCTTACCTTATACTTGAAGCGAGTTTTGATTATTTTCCCAAAAAATATAGGTCTATAATCACTAATAGTATATCTTTAGATTTAAAAAATGACTTAATAAGAAGTATAAATGAAACAGAATTGTCAAAAATGGACTATAATTTTACTAATACAATAAAAAACAAAATGGTAAATGATTTGAGCATAATAGAGGAATCATATATAAGAAATTTACTATCTATAATATTATATTCTTTTATGTTTGTTATCTCCTTAATTTCTGCTATATATATACAAGGATATCTAACTATAATTATGATTGTTCTGTCAGTTATCCCATTACTCACACCTATAATAAGTAAAAAAATTCTTGCTAATAAAAAAGAAATACAAAAAAATGCTAAAGACAAGTATCTTGATAGTTATAATGAGTATGCAGATAATATTCTTTTTGTAAATATTTCAAATTTAAAACTATTTTTCTATGATAGATTGAAACTATTAGGAGAGAAACTTAAACATGAAAGTATATTTTTTGAATCATCACTATTAAAAACCTATTCCATTTCCTACGGACTTGGGAATGTCTTATATTCGGGAACTTGGATAATTGGTGGAATATTTGTGTATAAGAATTTATTAACCTTGCCATCTTTAATAGCAATGACAACATTAATGTTTACAATAGCTGGTCCTATTCAAACAATCTCAAATATTTATAGTGAGTTTTTGTCATCAAGAAAGATTTTCTTTGATTATTTAGATTTTATTGATAAATGTAAAACAACTGATAAAAAACCCAAAAGCAGGATAAGTAAGATAGAAAAAATTGATATAAATAATTTGAGTTTATCTTTTTCTAATAAAATTATCTTAAAAAACATATCCTTTAACTTTATGAATGGAAGTAAATACGTGCTTTTAGGAGAAAGTGGGTCTGGGAAAAGTACTTTTCTTAATTCCTTGTTTGGAATATATGAGTATACTAATGATTATATTGCTATCAACGAAAAGAAATTGTCAGAAATAGATAAATCATCTTATTACGATAATATTTTTTATATACCGCAAGAAACTATAATTTTTAATACAAGTATACTAAATAACATAACTTTATTTTCAGAAAATGTAGATTTAGTAAGAGTACAAGAGTGTATAAAAAAAGTGGGCCTTTTTGACTGGTTTAATTCAAAAGATAATGAGTTTGATTGTGCTTTAAGTAAAGATAGTATATCAGGTGGTGAGAAAAAAAGGTTAGATTTAGCCAGAGCTTTATATTTAAATAAGTCGGTTATTATTATGGATGAGCCGACATCTGCATTAGATTTTGAAAATGAGATTTTGATTTCCAAGATAATAAAGGGAATCCAAGATAAATTAATTATCTGTGTTAGTCACTCTACAAATGACGAATTTCTTAATGTATTTGATAAGAAAATAAAAATTATAAATAAGGAATTCGTAACTGAGAATAATTAAAAATACTCCTAAAATATTTGTTAAAATCGACCTATTATAATAGAAAAAGGCAGGGAAGTTAATCTCTGCCTTTTAGTTTGTTGAATTTTCCTATAATTATTTTCCAAAAATCTCTGTGCCTAGTTTAGTTTCTTCGATGTTTGCTCCGTTAAATACTATATTTTTGACATCATTTTGGTATTTGATATCTCCCCAGAGGATGCCGCCTACGTAGGCATCTTCTTTTTTGAAGAGTTTGTAGATTTTGCCGTCGATTTCTTTCTTTTCTTCTTCGATTCCTTCACCTGAGTTCATGCCTGCTGAAAATAGCTTGATATCTCCTAGCATTAGGGTTGAGAATGGTTTTGGTTGCTTATAAGATTCGCTATCTCCTGTCATGTTATTACCTGCGATTTTACCCATTTCTTGGCTTGATGTCCAAAGTCCTATGGTGAATTGGCCGATTTGTGCACAGTCTCCTGCTGCAAAGATTCCTTCATGACCTGTTTCTAGGTGGTCGTTTACCATAATTCCTCTGTCAGTTTCAAGGCCTGATTCTTGGGCCATCTTGATATTTGATCTGATGCCTGCTTGAACCATTATAGCATCTGCAGGAATTTCAGTTCCATCAGCAAGCTTTACTCCACAAACTGCCCCGTCTTTTGTGAGGATTTCTTGGGTGTTTTTCCCTGTGTAGGTCGTAATTCCCATATTGTTTAAGTTTTCTTCAAGTTTTTCTGAAAGCTCACGGTCAAGTTGTCTTGCTAGTAGATAGTCGAAGCTTTCTATTACTGTGATGTTTAGGCCGAGTTTTTGGGCAGAGAAGGCTGCTTCTAGTCCTAGGATTCCTCCTCCTATAACTACAACTTCCTTCTTGTCGGCTACATATTCCTTGAAGCTTCTAAGGTCATCTACAGTTCTTATGGCAAAGACTCCCTTGGAGTCTACGTTTGTGATTGGTGGAACGAAGGCTCTAGCTCCTGTTGCGATTAGGGCCTTGCCAAATTCAATCTCTTCTCCATCGCCCAGATATGCAATTCTTTTTTCTGGATCTATCTTTTCTACTTTTGTAGAAAGTCTTTCTTCTATGTGTTTTTCGCTATACCAAGGTTCTTTTTTAACGAAAATTTCGTCTTCTTCGAAGTCTTTACAGATTAGCTCGGATAGTCTAGTTCTCCAGTAGGTAGATGGTTTTTCTTCTGAAACAATTAGAATTGAAGCGTCTGAATCCTTTTTTCTTATTTCTTCGGTTGCTGATAGGCCAGCAATTCCGTTTCCTATAATTAGATAATCGTACATAATATTCCTTTCCTATCTTTATTATTTATATCTATATTATACAGTTTGTTAAATTATCTGACAAACTAAACAAAGCCCTAAAGGAGTAGGGTATAGTAGTAGGAAAAGGGGGGACTTATGATATTTAGAAAAGCAAGCTCAGAAGATATAGAATCAATTGGGAAAATTATAGAAATGGCGAGGAAGTCTCTTCGTGATGATGGGATAGATCAATGGCAGAAGACCAATCCCAACGAGGATATTATAAGAGAGCAAATAGCAAAAGATGATGCCTATGTATTTGACAAGGATGGAAAGGCCCTAGCCTATGCCTATGTTTTCGACGGAGTCGATCCTTCCTACAATGTCCATGAGGGTAAGTTTAAGACGGATAGTTATTTTGTAATCCATACCCTGATGGTTGATAATAGGGGAATTGTCCCAAAGCTTGGAACTAAGTTTATGGAGGCTTTGATAGACTTTACGGAAAAATCTGGCAAAGAAGCTATTAGAATAGACACCCACGAGGATAATTTCAGGATGAGGGGGCTCCTTCATAAGTTTTCCTTCGAGGAAATTGGCATTGTACAAATTGATGAGGACGGCGTTCCTAAAGATAGGATCTGCTATGAGAAAGTCCTATGAGAAACCTTGGTCAAGAAGAAATAATTAAAAATGCTAAGCTCCCAGCTGTGGTAATAGCAGGTCCCGGCACAGGCAAGACCCACACTATAGTAGGCTTTGTAGCAGAAGCCATCAAGGAGGGTAAATTTCCCGCAAACAAAGTCCTAATCACTACTTTCACTAAAAAGGCGGCCCGTGAGCTTAATACGAGAATTATTACTAGGCTTAGAAAAGATGGCCTAGATACAGATCTTGAGGATATGAAGATAGGTAACTTCCACTCTCTTGCCATATCCTTTATTAGCAAATACAGGAGGCTTGACGATAATTTCTTTAATCTTACTATAATCGACTCCAACATGGAGGAATTTATAGTAGAAGAAAATCTAGAGATTTTCACGAGCCTCCCTCACTTTGAGGACTTTATAGTAAAAGATTATGCTACGGCGACCATTCTTGATATCTTCCAAACCCTTATCAATCAAATGATAGACCCCTTATCTCTTAGGGATTCAGCTTCTCCTCAAGACAAGCTCGCCTACGAAATATTTACGACCTATGAAAAGCTTCTAGATTCCTTAGGCCTAATTAATTTCCAGCTTATCTTAAAACGCTTTTTGGACTTGCTTAAAGACCCTATAATAGGGGAGAAAATAAGAGAAGAGATTGACCTTGTAGTAATTGATGAATACCAGGACACCAACTTAATCCAGGAAGAAATCGCAATCAATCTTACGAAAAATGGCAATATCATAGTCTTTGGAGATGACGACCAGGCCCTTTATTCCTTTAGGGGAGCCGATGCGAGAAACCTAACCCATTTTGATGAGAAATTCTACCAGAGGACTGGAATTAGGGCGAGTAAATACTTTCTAAATATTAATTATAGGTCAAATCAAGTTATAATTGATAAGGCCAGGGCCTTTATGGATGAGGCCAAGGGTTCTAGCAAGAAGGACCTTAAGTCAAATAAGGCAGAGGAAAATCCCAATACCATAGTAAGGGCTAGGGCAGATGAGATGGACAATATCGTAATGATAGTTAAGCTCTTATCAAAGAAAATAAAACTCGGACAAATTGCCTTTCTCTTTCCAAGCTTTAACAATTCATATCCTTCAATCCTCCAGAAGAAATTCGAAAATGCTGGGATTAAAGTAATCAACAGGAAAAGCGATGGCTACTTTAGAAGAGAAGAAATTCGCCTAATAATTTTTGTCCTCCTTAAAATAGCAAGGACAGGTCCTATCAATACCGATTTTCGGGGAGGAAAGATGACCTATGGGCAAAGGCAGAAACTTGACTATAGGAACTTCCTTAAGGAAATCTATGAAGATGATAAGCTTAAGGAAAATAGGAAGCTTAGAAATTTCATAGAAGATTTTTCAGAATCTTATTCTATATCAGACCTTATTTACAAGCTTATGGGCCTTGAGACCTTTAAGGATATCCTTAAGGATAAGAATCAAGATAAGAAGGATCTTATCTTCAAAAACATCAGCAAATTCATAAATCTTGCTGTAGACTATGATGAGATTTTTGAAGAAACTAATAGTTATTATCAGAAGTTCATCTTCTCCTATATTTTTATTTATTTTAAGAAAAACGCCATAGGAGAGTTCGATGAGGATGATGTCTACGACGATTCCATAAACTTCATGACCATCCACCAGTCCAAAGGCTTGGAGTTTGAGGCAGTATTCGTATCTAGCCTAGGAGATTATCCGAGAAGAGATTATGATAAGTTTACAGATAGGTTTGTTGAAAAGGATAGCCTAGAGAAAAAGGAATTGGATTTCTATAGAAAATATTACACGGCCTTCACCAGGGCAAAAAACCTCTTGGTCCTTCTGGATAATTCGACAGATCGAAGAATAAAAAACTTCGCATATACCCTCGATTCTTCATCCAAGTTAAGCTCTATTGACTTTAAGATGGAAGAGAGAAAAGATGATAAGAAAATCCTAGCCTTTACCACAGACATCGATGTCTATATGACCTGCCCCCTAAAGTATAAATTTGTAAGGAAACTTTCCTTTAGGACTAAGAAGACCGAAAGCCTAATCTTTGGATCAAAGGTCCACAATCTAGCTCAATATATCTACTCTCCTTCCTTTGACAAGAAGGATATGACAAGCTTCTTGTGGGAAAATAAGGGATACATTGAGCCAGTTTCAAACCTACTAAACAGGGGATTTAATGTGAAGCTAAGCGAGGCGAACTACAAGGCGGATAGAGATTTTTATATCCTTCAAGGAAATATTGACCTTATTTTAGAAGATTCCTCAATCATGGACCTAAAGACTGGGTCTTTTGATGAGAAAAGTCTCGCCAAATACAAAAAGCAACTTCTAACCTATAGACAGCTCCTCCTAGCTAATGGCAAGGAAGTAGGGAAAATCTACCTATATTTTATAGAAAAAGACGACCTAATCGAAGTAAAGGATGAAGGTTTTGACATGGCTGCTATAGATGATGTGGCTAGGGAGATCGTTAGAGAAAACTTCAATCATAAGACCGAAGATAGGAAAGCTTGTAAGTTCTGTCCTATGAAGCACTTCTGCGAGCGAGCTTGAAATCCACCTACTATGTTATACAATATAGATAGGTGATAAAATGATTGAATCTCAAATGCTAAAGGGAGTAATAGAAGGCGTTATACTCCATATTATAAAAAACAACGAAACTTATGGCTATGAAATCGTAGAAGAACTAAAGAACTCTGGCTTTTATGCCATGACTGAAGGAACGGTCTACCCAATCCTACAGAGACTTTCCAAAAAGGGATATATCTTTGGAGCTTATAAGAAATCTACGATTGGGCCAAAGAGAAAATATTACTATATAAGCCCAAAGGGCAGGGACTATCTCGATAGCTTTTACAAGTCCTTTGACGAGTTAAGTTATGCTACGGGAAATGTATTAAGTAAGGGGATAAAATGAGACTAGATAAGATGATAGGAAACTCTGGCCTAGATACCAGAAAAAATATAAAGAAGAATGCCAAGAAGGGAGCTGTCCTTGTAAATGGCGAAGTGGTCAAGGATACCGCAACCCAGGTCGACCCAGAAGTCGATGAAGTATACTATATGGGGCATTTTGTAGACTATTTCGAAAATATTTATGTCATGATGAATAAGCCTGCAGGCTTTCTTTCAGCGACAGAAGACAGGGACCCAACTGTAATAGATCTCTTGGATGATTTCTATAAAGTAATCGACTTATCCATAGCAGGAAGGCTCGATAAGGATACTACAGGCCTCCTCCTTCTTTCAACAGATGGTAAGTTCATCCACAAGGTAACAAGCCCAAATTCTAATATAGAAAAGACCTATCTTGTAGAAACTAGAGATAAGATAGATGACAGCCTAATAGACTTATTCAAAGAAGGAGTCTATATCAAAGAAGATGACTACACAGCAAGAAGTGCTAAGCTTGAGATATTAGAAGAGAAAAAGGCGTTAGTCAAGGTTACGGAAGGCAAGTTTCACTTAGTAAAAAGACTATTTTCAAATTGCGATAACAAAGTAGAAAAGCTCAAAAGAATTGCCATAGGAGACTTATCCCTAGACGAACACTTGGCAGAAGGCGAGTATAGGGAGTTAAGTGATGATGAAATATCCCTACTTATGGAGTAAAATAAGGATAATATAAGTAAGGATTAGACGGAGAAAACTATGTATGAAAATTACGTAAAGAATATATTGGATAGGATTTTGGCTCTTTTGGGTCTTATAATCCTCTCTCCAATATTTTTGCTTACAGCTCTCGCCATCAAAATAGAAGAGCCCAGGGGAAAAGTCTTCTTCATCCAGGATAGATCTGGTAAGGAAGGTAAGGCCTTTTCTTGCATCAAATTTAGGTCGATGTCGACAGAGGCTCCAAACAATGCCGCAACTTGGGAGCTTGAGAATGCGGATAGCTACATAACAAAAGTGGGCCGTTTTATCAGAAAGACATCCATAGACGAGCTTCCCCAGCTTATAAATATAATAAGGGGAGATATGAGCATAGTTGGCCCAAGGCCGGTTATCCTTAAGGAAGAAGATCTAATTAACTTAAGGAGACAGTTCGGTGCCTTGAGTGTAAGGCCAGGAATTACAGGTCTTAGCCAAATTTCAGGCAGGGACAATCTCCCTCCCAGTAAAAAGGCTGAGACAGATGGAGAGTATGCAGCAAATGTAACTTTCTTAAATGACTTAAAAATAATATTAAAAACAATCCCCCAAGTCCTATCAGGAGAAGGGGTTAGCGAAGGAAAGAAGGAAGATTTTAGGTAAAACTAAACATTTTCCTTATTTTTCTTAAAAATATTCACCTTGAATGATTTAAACTATGGACTCTTGTCTGCTTCTATAAAAATATTTATGAAAATGATTGCAAGAATAAAATATTTATGGTAAACTACTAGTAAGAGAATATATTAGAGAAGACGAGCTGTAGTAAATTTGCACGCTCGTTTTCTGTGTTCATGGAGGTTGTATGACTCACGAAGAGATTTTCGATATAATTTATGAAAATCCAATAATCATGGCTATCAAAAATAACAAAGATTTAAGAGACTCTTTGGATAGTGAAAACAAAATAGTGTTCGTGCTTTTTGGTACTGTAGAAAGCATCCCACACATAGTTAAAAAACTTAAAAAACATGGCAAGATAGTTATGGTTCATGAGGATTTGATTGAAGGCTTATCAAGCTCTCCACTGTCTTCAGCTTTCATTAAAAATTATACTGACGCTGATGGAATTATTACTACGAGGCCGCAAAATGCCGCTTACGCTAGGCAGATTGGCTTATTTTCTATTTTAAGATTCTTTGTCCTAGATTCTCTATCATATGAAAATGTGAAGGAGACTGTAAAGAAGGCAAATTGCGACCTTATAGAGATACTTCCGGGGATTATGCCAAAGATATTGGATGATATATCAAAAAGGACTAGGATTCCTTTAGTAGCAGGCGGGCTAATCAACGAGAAATCGGATGTAATCGAGGCCCTAAATGCCAACGCTATTGCGATATCGTCATCTAATACCGATGTTTGGAAAATGTAAAAGGAGATATTATGGGAAAATATATCATGGCACTTGATGCTGGAACAACTAGTAACAGAGCAATCATCTTTAACAAAAAGGGCGAGATCATGTCAGTGGCTCAAAAAGAGTTCACTCAATTCTTTCCGCATCCAGGCTGGGTTGAACATGATGCAACAGAAATCTGGTCAACTCAATTAGGAGTTTGTACAGAAGCTATCGCAAAACTTGGCGTAAGTGCAGATGACATCGAGGCGATCGGTATCACCAACCAAAGAGAGACAACCATAGTTTGGGAAAAAGATACAGGTAAACCTGTCTATAATGCAATCGTTTGGCAATGTCGTCGTACAGCAGACATGGCAGACAAACTAGTAGAAGATGGCTACAAAAAGACAATCCAAGACAAGACTGGACTTGTAGTAGACCCATACTTCTCAGGAACCAAAATCCGCTGGATCCTAGATCATATCGAAAATGGTCAAGAAAGAGCAGAAAACGGCGAACTCCTCTTTGGTACAGTAGATACTTGGTTAATCTACAACTTAACACGTGGTAAGGTTCACGTAACAGACTACTCAAACGCATCAAGAACAATGATCTTTAACATCCACACCCTAGAATGGGATGATGAATTATGTGGAATACTAAATATTCCAAAATGTATGCTTCCAGAAGTTAAACCATCTTCACACATCTACGGAAATACATTCCCAGGATACTTCGATGGTGAAATTCCAATAGCTGGTATAGCAGGAGACCAACAAGCTGCCCTATTCGGACAAACTTGCTTCGATGAAGGAGATGCAAAGAACACATATGGAACAGGTGCCTTCCTGCTAATGAATACAGGCGAGACTGCAGTTAAGTCAGACAATGGTCTAGTAACAACCATAGCTTGGGGACTTGGAGATGGCAAGGTAAACTACGCACTTGAAGGTTCAATCTTCGTTGCAGGATCTGCTATCCAATGGCTAAGAGACCAACTAAGAATCGTAGATGCTGCTGATGATACAGAATATATGGCAACCAAAGTCGATGATACAAATGGCTGCTACGTAGTGCCAGCCTTTACTGGACTAGGTGCACCATACTGGGATGCTTACGCAAGAGGATCAATCGTTGGTATAACAAGAGGAACAAGCAAATACCATATAGTTAGAGCAACACTAGAGTCCCTAGCTTACCTAACAAATGACGTACTTCAAGCTATGAGTAAGGATAGCAAGAGAGAACTTCACGAGCTTAAGGTAGACGGTGGAGCAAGTGCAAACAACTTCCTAATGCAATTCCAATCTGATATGATCCAAACTAAGGTAGAAAGGCCTAAGACACTAGAGACAACAGCTCTCGGAGCATCTTATCTTGCAGGACTTGCTGTAGGTTACTACAAAGACCTAGAAGAGATAAAAGAGAATCGTCTAGTTGACCGTGAATTTACTCCAGAAATCTCCAAAGAAGAAAGAGATAAGAAGGACAGAAACTGGCAAAGAGCAGTTGACAGATCATTCTCTTGGGCAAAAACTTACGAAGAATAATTAACAAATTAGAAAAAATGTGATACAATATAAACAGAATATAAATTAGAGAAGGCGAGCTAAAGTATTACCCTACTTTAGCTCGCCTTTTTCTATTATAAAAGGGAGGATTATATGTATGATGCTATAATTATAGGCGGTGGAGTCACAGGAACATCAATAGCCTACCAATTGTCAAAGAAAAAAGGAAAATTCCTATTATTAGAAAAAAACGAAGATGTATGTACAGAAACATCTAAGGCAAACTCAGGAATCTGCCACGGTGGTTACGACGCAATTCCTGGAACAATGAAAGCTAAGATGAATGTCAAAGGAAATCATATGATGGCTGATGAGGCTAAGAAGCTATCTTTTCCTTACAAACAAATCGGAACTTTTGTTTTATGCCACGACGAAAAAGATTATCCTAAATTAAAAGAACTTTACGATCAAGGTATAGCAAATGGCGTAGGTGGTATGGAAATTCTTGATGGAGACCAAGTTCGTGAAATGGAGCCAAATGTCTCAGACGATGTATGCTACGCCCTATATTGTAAAGAAGCTGGAATAATAGATCCATTTCTTATGAACATTGCTTTTGCTGAAGTATCCAACATAAATGGAGTTGACTATAAATTTAATGAAAAAGTAACAGAAACAAATCCAAAAGACGGATATTGGGAAGTTGTTACAGAAAATGCTACATACGAAACTAAGGCAGTCATCAATGCAGCAGGACTTTACTCAGACGAAATCCACAACAGAGTTAGCGATGAGAAGTTTGAAATAAAAGCTAGACGTGGTGAATATCTCTTACTAGATAAGGATACCAAAGGCTTTGTAAACCACGTTATGTTCAACCTACCTACAGAAAAAGGTAAGGGAATCTTAGTTTCACCAACAATTGATGAAAATACCCTAGTAGGCCCAACATCAGACTTTGTAGATGACAAGGGAGACTTAAGATCAACTAGAGAACACCTAGAAGAAGTTATCGAAAAATCAAATGATACAGTTAAAAACGTACCTGTAAGAATGGTAATAACATCATTTTCAGGTAACAGAGCTCACGAGAAGGGTGGAGACTTTATCCTTAAGGAAAGCCTTGATGGATTCTTCGATTGTATAGGAATAGAATCACCAGGACTAACCTCAGCTCCAGCTATAGGTGAATATATGGCAAATCTTGTAAGCGAAAAATTAAACTTAGAAGATAACAAGGACTTTGTCTATGATAGAAAACCTACACCAAAAACAAGTGAACTAAGCCTAGAAGAACACGATAAGCTAATCAAGGAAGATCCAAGATACGGCAAGATCATCTGTAGATGTGAAAAAGTGACTGAAGGTGAAATAGTAGATGCTATCAACAGACCACTAGGAGCTAGAACAGTTGACGGAGTCAAAAGAAGAGTAAGAGCTACAGCAGGAAGATGCCAAGGCGGCTTCTGCCTACCAAGAGTTATGGAAATACTCGCTAGAGAGCTTGATGAAAATTACGATGATATAGTCAAAAACCACAAGGATTCTTACTATATCAAAGGTCATGTAAAGTAAGGAGGGCACAATGAAAAATTATGATTTAGTAGTAGTAGGTGGAGGTCCTGCAGGTCTTGCAGCAGCTGCCAAGGCCTATGATTTGGGTGTAAAAAACATCCTTGTAGTAGAAAGAGACGAAATGCTCGGAGGAATCCTTAACCAATGTATCCACAATGGATTCGGCCTACACAGATTCAAAGAAGAGCTAACAGGACCAGAATATGCCCAAAGATTTGCTGACCTAGTAGAAGAAAGAGACATAGATGTCCTCCTAAACACAATAGTAATGGACTTTGCAAATGACAAGACCCTTACATTAATGAACGAAGAAAACGGAATGTTTACCCTAAAACCAAAGGCAATAATCCTTGCTATGGGTTGTAGGGAAAGACCAAGAGGAGCCCTAAACATCCCAGGAAGTAGACCAGCTGGAGTATATTCAGCAGGAACTGCTCAAAGAATGATCAACCTCGAAGGCTACATGCCAGGAAAGAAAGTCGTAATCCTAGGATCTGGTGATATCGGCCTAATCATGGCAAGAAGAATGACCCTAGAAGGTGCCGAAGTTCAATGTGTTGCAGAAATCATGCCATATTCTGGTGGACTAAAGAGAAATATAGTTCAATGTCTAGACGACTTTGATATACCACTTTACTTTAACACAACAATCTCAGGCATCGAAGGAAAAGACAGAGTAGAAGGCTGTACCCTTTCCCAAGTTGACGAGAACATGAAAGTAATACCAGGTACAGAAAAACACTACGACTGTGATACTATCCTTCTATCAGTAGGCCTCCTTCCAGAAAACGAACTAACTAAAGAAGCAGGAATCGAAATAGATCCAAAGACTAAGGGAGCTATCGTATCAGATAGATTAATGACAAATATCCCAGGAGTATTCGCTTGCGGTAACGTCCTACATGTTCACGACCTAGTAGATTATGTAACAGACGAAAGTGAGCTAGCAGCAGAAAACGCAGCCCACTATATCGAAGGTAAATTCGAAGAGTCAAAGGCAGAACCTATATATCTAACAGCTGGTGAAGGCGTATCCTACACCTTGCCACAATATATCAACCCAGATACAATGGCTGATACTGCAATCGTTAGATTTAGGGTAAATAATGTATACCAAAACAGAATCCTAAAAATGTACGTTGATGGCAAAGAAGTAGCAAAGAAAAGAAAATTAGTCTATGCTCCAGGAGAAATGGAAGATCTAATACTAAAGAAAGAAGACCTTCCAGAAGGAGCTAAGGAAATAGAAATCAAATTGGAGGAAATATGAAAAAGGAATTAACATGTATCAATTGTCCTCTAGGCTGTTCTGTAACAGTAACCATGGAGGATGATGGAACAATAACAGACATCACTGGAAACACCTGCAAAAGAGGTGAAGTTTACGCAAGAAACGAAGTGAAAAACCCAGTAAGAACCGTAACATCAACTGTTAAAGTTGAAGGAGGCTCTGCTTACTCTGTGCCAGTGAAGACTAGTGATGCAATACCAAAGGGCAAAATGAAAGAAGCAATGGTTGAAATTAACGAAGCCGTTGCCAAGGCTCCTATCAAAGTAGGGGATGTGATAATTGATTCAATAGCAGGCACAGGAATAAAGCTTGTAGCTACTGCCAATAGATAAAATAGAATCTTCTCTAAAATATATTAACTAAAGACGCGGGATAAAACTCGCGTTTTTACTTTTATAAGCAAAGATTATCTTTAAAATATATGGTCTTATTTAGCAAACTATGTTATAATAATAGTAAAAAGAAAGCTTTTGTTAGAAATATTTAATATTGTAATATATTATTATAAATTCTTACACAAAATCTATAAGCTTAAGAAGAGAAAACATACATAAATTCTAGGAGGAGATATGAAAAGGGAGAGAAAATTTAGGCTATTAGCATTTATCCTGCCAGTCCTAATGCTTATCCAAGCCTTTTTCCTTGCGCCTACGGGTTTGGCTGAGGAAAGGGCGAAAGAAGTGACTTATACCATACACCTTGATTTTTCAATCAAAGATACTACGGTTAAAGAATCTAGTAGAAGGCAGGTTAAGCTCTGGAGAATACCACAAGATAAGCTAAAAAAAGATCAGGCTGGTGAGGTTGATAGACTTTCTATGGCCAAAAAATATGATGATATGAAGGAAGAAGATATCATAAATGATTTGGGAAAAGAAATCCTTACAAGCGAAGAGTCTAAAATCAATGAAAATGGCGATAAAGAAAGAATTAGCCTACAAATAGAACAGGAAGAAAATGAAGAATCTTACTATCTTATAAAAGAAAGTGAAGAATCATTCGCTAAGATGAAGGATAGGATTGATTCAGGAAAATCTTCTAAGCTTACTACAACAATATTAAAAGTACCTAATGATGAATTTAAAAATAATGAATTACTTATTAATCTTAAAGATAGTCCAAAGACTAAGGATTTAAAACTAATAAAGGTAGATGCTGATAATCCTAATATCAAATTAGATAAGGTTGGATTCAAACTTTTTAAAAAGGCAGCCCAAAAAGAAAATAAGGACGATGATTCTCAAGTAGAGGAGAAAGATATTCCTATTGATGTTGACGGATCGCTTGGCAAGTACAAGTTTAAAGGTGAACTTACTGATGAAAAGCTTGCGAAAGTTCTAGAAACAAATAGCGATGGTGAGATATTAGTAAGCGGACTTGATGAAAAATCTTCTTATTATTTCAAAGAGGTTAAACCTATAAAAGGTTATAAAAATATAGAAAATGAAGGTGTAAAGACAGAAGATAAAAATCCTGGCGAAGTTATAGAATTTAAGAATAAAAGGATACCTTTTGTTAAAAAGCAAGATTCTATAAGTAAAAAAGCTTTAACAGGAGTTGTATTTGAAGTATATAATTCAAAAGATGAAAAGCTAAGTTTCACCTGGGATGACAAAAAAGATTCCTATATTTATGATGAGACTTCCGAAAATACCAGGGTCGAGACTAAAGGAGAAGGTCAGATTAATATTCTTGATATGCCAGCTGGTACAGGATATTACTTTAAGGAAGTAGAGCCTCTAGAAAATTATGAACCTTTAGAAGAAAAAATAACTTTTGATGTTGACGAAAATGGACAAATTTTGAATAGCGAAAATAATAATTCTCCTATAGTTGTTTATAATACACCAAAAGATAAGCCAACACCTCCACCAACGGAAGAGAAACCTAAGGGAGGTAGGAAGTTTGTAAAAGTTGATTGGAAAGATCATAGCAAAAAACTTAAAGGTGCGAAATTCAATGTTGAAGTTTTGAATGAAGATATAGAATGGCAACAGGTTGAGAGAGATGGAAAATTATACATCGTCGAATCTGATGAGAATGGAGTAATATCTGTTGATAATTTAGATTATGGAGAATATAGGTTAACAGAAACAACAGCTCCAACCAACTATACTCCTTTACTTGGATTTGTAGATTTTAAGATTGATGAAAAATCTGTTAATGAAACAGCAACTGTTATAGAAAATAAATACAATCCACCAAAAGAGGAAACACCTCCTCCAACTCCACCAACACCACCAGAAACTCCTTCTACTCCAACCAAGACACTTACCTCAAGGAGTCGTGGTCCATTAGTTAAGACTGGAGATATTAGAATTTGGATTTATTTTGCTATTGGTTTGATTATGATCGTGGCAGGATTTATCATTATCAGAAATCAAGATAAAAAACAAGAACTTGCATAGCTTAAGATAGATGCGGTAGGGATATCGTATCTATTTTGCTTATAAAGGATTTTAGATGGCGATTTTACGTAAAAATAAAGAAAATAAAAATATTAAGAAACAACCTTCCAGAAGGGCCAAGTGGACCTTTAGGCTTGTTTTCTTCTTGGGTTTCTTGGTAGCTCTCTATCCTCTTGTAAATAGACTCTACTACAGGATTGATTCCAACAACCAAGTATCAGTCTTTAACGAAGGTACCGACAAGCTAGCGACAGAAGAAATCGAAAGAAGGATGGGACTTGCCCGTGCTTACAACGACTCCTTGAACAATGCTGTCTCCGAAGACCCTTATGCCAAGGACAAGCAGGAAAAGGGAAGGGCAGAGTATGCGAGGATGCTTGAAGTCCACGAGATGATAGGCCACGTTGAGATACCAAAGATCAACCAAGACCTGCCAATCTACGCAGGAACTGCAGAGGAAGTCCTCCAGAAGGGAGTAGGGCACTTGGAGGGAACCTCTCTTCCAATCGGAGGTAACTCTACTCATTCTGTCCTTACAGCCCACTCGGGTCTACCTGAGGCGACTTTATTTACCCACCTTGGAGAGCTTGAGATAGGAGATAAGTTCTACGTCCACAACATTTCAGAAACCCTAGCCTACCAGGTCGATCAAATCAAGGTCATAGAGCCAACCAATTTCTCAGACCTATTAATCGACCCAGGCCATGATTATGTAACCCTCCTTACTTGTACTCCAATAATGATTAACTCTCACAGACTCATTGTTAGAGGTCACAGGGTGCCTTATGTACCTGCTGTAGACGAGGAGCTAATTAGAACGACCAAGGCAAACTGGATCTTTAGACTCTTATTCTTCATAGCCCTATTCTTGATTATTATCCTGATAATCTACCTATGGAAGCTAAGAAGAGATAACAAGAAATATTACACAAGGATTGAAGATATCAGAAGAAGACAAGATAAATTGATGAATAAGTCCAAGAAGGTGAAAGAAGATGAAGACTAAACTAAAAGATAAGATAAAGTTTGGTCTAATCTTCCTGGTGGGACTTCTAATATTTTCCTACCCTATGATTTCCCAGAAGTTCTATGAAATCAAGGCAGAAGACGAGATAATCGAGTTTGTCAAACAGAGTAAGGAAATAAACGAAGAAGAGGTAAACAAGAGGATGGAACTTGCAAGGGCCTACAACGAGACCCTAGATCCTTCAAGGCTGTCCGACCCCTACAGTAAGAAGGAAGAAGAAGCCAGGGCCTACTACGCTCATATGCTTGAAGTAAATGAGATGATAGGCCACGTCGAAATACCAAAGATCAACCAGGACCTTCCTGTCTATGCCGGAACCAGCGAGACGGTCTTACAGAAGGGCTGCGGCCACTTGGAAGGGACTTCTCTTCCTGTAGGGGGTAAGTCTACCCACACGGTAATAACAGCCCACAGGGGCCTTCCTGAAGCCGTTTTGTTTAGGTACTTGGACCAACTAGTCGAAGGAGATATTTTCTACTTCCACAATATCCAGGGAACCTTAGCCTACAGGGTCGATCAAATTATGGTAGTCGAGCCAACCAACTTCGAGCCCGTCCTAGTCCAAGAAGGCAAGGACTATGCGACTCTTTTGACCTGTACACCATATATGATCAACTCACACAGGCTTTTGGTTAGGGGCTACAGGATTCCTTACCAAGAGGCTATAGATGATGGTATTGCCAATACGCCAAGATTTAAACCGGACTTTTTCCAATTATTGCTAATACTAATGCCTATATTGGTATTTTTGATAATCGTATCAACAAGAGAGAAAAGAAAATCACTAAACTTAAGAAAAGAGGTAGAAGATATTGAAAAAACAATCAAAACTAACAAAAATTAGCTTCCTGGGATATCTTCTTATCCTTATTGGCCTACTTTTTGTAACAGTGCCCTTGATAAATAGGACTGCAAACGAGATCTCCTATAACAAGAGATTAGAAGAATTCGAAAAAGAGCAAGCAAATAGACCAAAAGAAGAAATCGAAGAAGAAAACAAGGCTGTCGAAAAATACAATGAGTTAGTCAAAAACTCCGACACCAGCATCCTAGATCCTTTCACTACGGAGGATAACCAGAACCGCTACAATTACTTCAAAAATTCAAACGAAGTCTTCGCCTACCTAGAAATCCCTAAGCTAGGCAAGAACCTCCCAATCTACCTTGATGCGACCTTAGATCACATATCAAGAGGAGTTGCCCAGGTAGAAGGAACAAGCATTCCAGTAGGAGGAAAGGGAACAAGGTCAGTTATAGCAGGCCACAGGGACTGGTGGGGAGATACCATGTTTCTTTATGTAGACGAACTAGTCGAAGGAGATGATGTCTACATCAAAAGAGCAACTGAGACCCTCCACTACAAGGTAAGTGACAAAGAAGTAATAGGCCCATATGATTGGGATAGACTAGAAAAAAGAGGAGACCAAGACGTCCTAACCCTCCTAACATGTTCACCCTTCTACCCACCACGCCCAGACAGACTCCTAGTAAACTGCATAAGATACGAAGAGCCAAAAGAAGCAAGTGGAGAAGAAAAGAAAGAAGATAAAAAAGAAGACCAAACTCCAGTAAAAAGAGTACAAAGAGCAAGTCTTCTTACAAAATTAGGAGCAGGACTTGGAATAATTCTAATAATTCTCCTTCTAGCGAGATTATTTAAAAGAATAAATTACACAAGAAAAAACAAATAAAGGAAGATCCCTTGGAAAATAAAAATCCAAGGGATTTTTTAGTAGAAAAGTTTAAAAAGAACTGATCCTAGGAGGTAAAACTCCTCTTATGTCACCAAACCACCCCTTATATCTAATGGTACTGGCCACAGTGAACGTAAGTGAATTGATGGCAGACCTTAATCGAGGCTTTTCGAGATAAAGGACAGGCTATGCTTGTCCTGAATCCGAAAACTACCGTCGAGCGAAGCGAAGCGTAGTCGAGATATCTCATAAGAATTCAATCTCCCTTATCCCGCCAATTTCCCTTATGTCGACCTGAGCGGAGCGAAGTGGAGACATCTCATAAAAGGATAATAATCTAAGATGACATGTAAAAAAGCTAAGTAGATCTAAGTAATCGACTTAATTCCAAGAGGCTTCTCCACAAGGTCGAAGTAAGGGAAAAATGGGTTTTATATAAAGTCAAGAAAAATATTTCCCTTACATCAATCGAATTGAATGAACTCTCTTATATCGAGCGAAGTCGAGATATCTTACCACCATTTCAAACGTATCTGCATATTTCCCACCTCTAATGGAATTGTCACAGTGAGCAAAGCAAACTGATGAAATTCCTTAATCGAGGTTTTGCGAGCATGAGGTCCTCCCATAGCCGGACAGGCTGTCCCTAGAATCCGCAAACTACCGTCGAACAAATGTGAGAGGTCTACAGAACTTTGGGACGTGTTTGATTTAAGATTTCGTTATTTAGTTATTTATGTAGATAATTGGAACTTTTATATTTACATGTCATTGTAGACTATAGATCTCTTGTATCATATAACCATAGTCATTCTATGGAAAAAACAATGGAATACTATACATTAAACATAGTGTTGTGGAATGTGTTAGATCTCTATAGC
>QWCJ01000093.1_pt1 | contig 36721 bp, 31 predicted proteins | sample 1972501 | NCBI WGS metagenome assembly QWCJ01 (sample SAMN09866711, study PRJNA288562) | Human vaginal metagenome isolate term2_vaginal, whole genome shotgun... | isolation source: vagina | host: Homo sapiens | place: USA: California
CAGCAACCCCGCAACCGGAGGAAGAAAATTCCTGGATAGAGGGGTGCGTCACGGGTAACGGGAGGAAGGTTGGCCACAGGCGTGGCTAATGCTGACAAAGGGTAGGGGACGGGATTGGCTGGGTGAACGGTGGCTGCGGACAGGGGGAGGCTGGGTGAACGGTGGCTGCGGGCGAGAGGATGTGAGCCATGGCGGGAACGGCGGCGTGTGGCGCCTAGGAGCGCTCCGCAGGAACGGTGAGGGGCGCAGCCGGAGAAGGGAGAATACGTTCGGCGGAACAGATATAAGAAAAGCCCCTCGGGGGAGGGGCTTGGCGGCTACATTTCGGTCAGGGAGCGGTCACCTGACCATTCGATGTGGAATGTGCCGTCCCGGTCCACACGCTTGAAGGTGTGGGCGCCGAAGAAATCGCGCTGGCCCTGGATTAGAGCAGCAGGGAGGCGCTCGGCTCGCAAGCTGTCGTAGTAGGAGAGGGAAGAGGCAAACACCGGAACCGGCAGGCCCAGCTGCGTTGCAGCAACGACGACGCGGCGCCACGGGTCGATGAGGTTCTCCAGCTCGCCCTTGAAATACGGGTCCAAAATCAAGGCAGGCAGGTCGGCATTGTTGTCGTAGGCCTCACGGATGCGGTCGAGGAACTTCGCACGAATGATGCAACCACCGCGCCAGATTGTAGCCAAGTCACGTGGGTCCACGTTCCAGCCGAACTCCTCGGAGCCAGCCTTGATCTCATCGAAGCCCTGAGAGTAGGCAATGAGCTTTGCGGCATACAGTGCACGGCGAACGTCTTCGACGAACTCGGCTTTATCTACGTTGAGCTCGGTAATGGTTCCGGAGGGCAGCTGGCCCTCCTGGGCAGCTGCACGCTGAGCGGTGGCAGAGGAGAGCGCACGCGCGAACACCGATTCCGCAATGCCGGTGATCGGCACGCCCAGCTCGAGGCCATTAATGGCGGTCCAACGGCCGGTGCCCTTCTGGCCGGCGGCGTCCACGATGACGTCGACAAGCGGGGCACCTGTCTCCGGATCCTTTTGTGCCAGCACTTCGGCGGTGATCTCAATGAGGTAGGAGTCCAGGTCGCCGGCGTTCCACTCGCGGAAAACCTCAGCGATTTCAGCTGGTTCCATGCCTGCACCATAACGAAGCAGCTGGTATGCCTCACCGATAACCTGCATGTCGGCGTATTCGATGCCGTTGTGCACCATCTTGACAAAGTGACCCGCGCCATCCGGTCCAATGTGGGTCACACACGGCGTTCCGTCCACTTCTGCTGCGATCGATTCAAGGATTGGGCCCAGGGTCTCCCAAGACTCTGCTGGGCCGCCAGGCATGATGGACGGGCCATTGAGCGCGCCTTCTTCACCACCGGAAATTCCCGCGCCGACAAAGTGACGGCCCTTAGCCGCCACCTCCTTCTCACGGCGAATGGTGTCCGTGAATAAGGCGTTGCCGCCATCAATAATAATGTCGCCCTCATCCATCGCCTCGGTGAGCTGATTGATGACGGCGTCGGTAGCCGCGCCAGCCTGCACCATGATGATTGCCTTGCGGGGGCGCTCGAGGGAGGCAACGAAATCTTCGACAGTTTCGGACGGGATGAAGGTACCTTCATCACCGTGCTCACTGATGAGCGCGCGGGTCTTTTCCGGACTGCGGTTGTAGACCGCGACGGTATTTCCGTTTCGGGCAAAGTTACGCGCGAGGTTGGAGCCCATTACAGCGAGGCCCACAACGCCAATCTGAGCAAGATCTGTCTTTTCAGCAGTTTGAGTCATGTCCACCATCCTACGTCACCGATATCCACTAACCTGGTGTGGCATGAAACACTCTGAAATCTTTGAAAAGTTTGTCGCGGTATCCCAAACACGGCCGCTCAACGCCGAGGAACTTGACCTCATCAACTCTCACCCACAGGGGCTTGCCGGGCTCATCGGACTGCGCTTCACACACATCTCGGCTGATGAGATTCGCTCCGAGGTCGACGTCGTTCCAGACCACCACCAGCCGTGGGGCGTGGCGAATGGCGGGCTTTTCTGCACGATTACGGAGTCCACTGCATCTGTCGGCAGCCTCATTCTCGCGGGCAAGCCGGTTGTCGGCGTGAACAACAACACAGACTTCCTTAAACCGGTAGCCGAAGGCACCGTCAGCGCCGTCGCTACGCCGCTGTACAAGGGCCGCCGCACGCAGCTGTGGGAAGTAAAAATCAGCCAGGGCGATGTACTTCTCGCTGCTTCCACACTGCGCACCATGGTGGTGCAGTAGCCCCTACAGCCAGTTATTGCGCCGGAACCACCACCACATTCCGGCCACGACCAAGACCATGAGGCCAATTGCCCCGTAATAGCCCCAAGGAAAATGCAGCTCCGGCATGACATCAAAGTTCATACCGTAGATACCCGCCACGAGCGTCGGAGCGGCCCACATGCCAACCACCGCAGAGATCGTGCGCATGTCGGAGTTTTGCTGCATGTTGATTTTGGCGACGGAGGCGTCGATAAGCGAGGTCAAGCGCTCGTCAAAGCCCGCCACCTGGTCTTGAACGACGAGCTGGTGATCGTTGACATCGCGCAGATAGGAGCGAATCGTCTTCGGAATGAGATCCTTGTGGTCTGCGACCATCGCCCGCAAAGCCGGCGAGAGCGGCACGATCGCGTGCTTCATCTCCAGAATCTCTCGCTTAAACATGTAGATACGGTCAATGTTGGGCAGCGAATTCGGGGTGAAGATTTCTTCTTCTAGTTCGTCGACCTCGATGGCGATGAGGCGGCAGATCTCCGAATAGCGGTCCACCATCATGTCCAGAATCTTCCACGCGAGCGATATGGGGCCCTGCTCAACTAGGTCCTGTTCATCCTGAATCACGTAGGCTAAGTTGGGCAACTTGGCAGAGTGGCGCACCGTGATGATGAACGTATCCCCGATGATCATTTGGATTTCACCCGTGGAAATGATCTGGCGCTTGTCGGCCACTTCGTCGTGGTCACGGTAGTTCACTGACCGTGCCACCACAAAAAGCTGGTCATCGTAGCGCTCTAATTTCGGGCGCTGGTGGGCCTGGACCGTGTCTTCAACGATGAGTTCGTGGATGCGGAACTCAGCCGCCACCTTCGTCATCTGGGACTCTAAGGGCTCATGCAGGCCTACCCACACGAAGCCGCGGCCGTATTCTTCCACGGTTTGCAGCGCGCTGTGCGGGGTGAACTCACCGGGCAGTGCCTCGCCGTCGATGAACACTCGGCAGTGCTCAATGGCGCGCTCGACAGGCACAGAAAAACTCGGCGAATTATTGTCCGAAGTGTTTTTCTTGCGTGGCTTGAATGGTGACGGTACAGATGGCATCGTGTCTCAGCCTCCTTCGCTTCGTATAGGCGTTTTATAAGAGCGGCTAAATCTTACACCTCTAAAGGCCTATACTCGTTGTCATGCCTACCTGGAAAGAAGTAACTGCAGCGAATCCCGCCCATTCCCACAACTTTGCACGGAAATGGAAGACGCTACGGGCCCAGGGCAAGGATATCGATGGGGAAGCCCGGCTTATCGACGCCATGAGTGAACGCCACTCCCGCGTTCTCGACGCCGGCTGCGGTTCCGGACGTCTTGGCGGTGAGTTGGTAAAACGCGGGCATACCGTCGTGGGCGTGGATGTCGATCCCATCTTGATCGAACATGCGGTCAACGATTATCCGGAGGCCCGCTGGGAGGTAGGTGATCTTTCCGAGGAGGAAATCCCCGAGAATAACTTCGACATCGCCGTGGCTGCGGGCAACGTCATGACTTTCATTGCTACCGAAGGGCGTGAGGCGGCCTTGCGCAATGTGTTTAACGCGCTACGCCCCGGCGGCCGCTTCGTCGTCGGTTTTGGCGAGGGCCGCGGCTGGGGCTTTGAGGACTTCCTCGACCTCGCTCGCTCAGTGGGTTATCGGGTCGATTTCATCTTTGCATCCTGGGACATGAAGGTCTTTAAGGAGAATTCCACCTTCATGGTGGCCGTGCTTACCCGCCCAGGCGCCGATCTACTGGGCTAACTTTGTGCCTCCGCGGCGAGGCGCCGGAGCCGGTGGCCGTGGTCAACGGGGCCGTGTCCGTGCCCGACGTGGAGCGCATCCGCATGCACGATCGCCTCGTGGAGCCATTCAGTTGCCCATACCAGTGCCTCGTCGAGGGATTGGCCCGCGCCCAAACGCGCCGCTAGGGCAGAGGACAGAGAGCAGCCGGTGCCGTGCGTGTTCTTCGTATCAATCCGCGGGCAGGGCACGCGCGTGATTTCGCCGGAAGGGCTTACGGTCGCGTTATCGGCCTGAGCACCATCGAGGTGCCCGCCTTTGACTACGACCCACGTGTCGTTCTCGTGGGCCCACTCGGTTGCAACAGAAAGAGCATCATCAAAGGTGCGCGGTTCTGCTACGCCCGCGAGGACTGCAAGCTCCGGCAGGTTGGGGGTGACCACTGTCGCGCGGCAAGCCAGCTCACGTACTGCGCGTTCCGCCTCCGGCTCGAGCAGGCGGTCACCGCTGGAGGCGACCATGACCGGATCGCAGACCACCGGCACACCCGCAGGGAGGGAAGTAATGAAGTCGCTCACCGCTTCGGTAATGGCAACAGAGCCCAGCATGCCGATCTTGACGGCGTCGATAGTCACGTCGTCCTTGACACTTTCCAGCTGTTCGCGCAAAAAGTCCACCGGTGGGGTGTGGATAGCGCGCACGCCCTGCGTATTCTGCGCCACCAGGGCGGTCACCACGGCCATGCCGTAGGCCCCAGCGGCCTCAAAAGACTTGAGGTCGGCGTGAATACCAGCGCCGCCCGTGGGATCGGTGCCGGCAATGCTGAGGACACGAGGCAGCGCAGGTTGGCTCACGGTTTTCTCCTTAAGCTAGGCTGTTCTTCCCTCTACCGTACATGGGCAAAGAGAAAGGAGAGAGGATATATCCTCTCTCCTTAAAAGACGCGTAAGACCTAGTGGAGGTCGCGGTCAATCACGTTGCGAGCAACGCGCTGCTGCTGGGTGATCTCCAGATTGCCGCGGTCGCGCGAGAAGGCGTTGAGCAGCCAGTGCAGCGCAACGAGGGTACGGCTGCGGAAGCCAACGATGTAGAAGATGTGCAGACCAAGCCAGGAAATCCAAGCCGGGAAACCAGCGAACTCAGTCTTGCCCAGCTTGACCACTGCGTTGAAGCGGGAAATGACGGCCATGGAGCCCTTGTCGAAGTACTCAAACGGCTCGGCCTCGTTAGCGGTGGACTCTTCATCGATCTTGGCCTCGATGAGCTTGCCCACGTGGTTGCCACCTTGGATGGCCACCTGGGCCACACCCGGAAGGCGGTTGAGGGAAATCATGTCGCCGACGATGTAGACGTTCTTGTACTCACCAACCGTGAGGTCCTCGTTGACAGAGACACGGCCGGCACGGTCCGCCTCCACACCTGCCTGGTCGGCGATGAGCTTGCCCAGCGGGGAAGCGGCGACACCGGCAGACCAGATCTTGGTCGCGGCCTCAATGGTGACCTCTTCCTCAGTCTTCATGTTCTTGTAGGTAACGGCGTCAGCGGTGACGTCGGTAACCATGGCGTTGAGGCGCACGTCAACGCCCAGCTTCTCCAAGGTGCGCTGAGCCTTGCGGCCGAGGCGCTTGCCAAAGGGCGGAAGAACCTGCGGGGCGCCGTCCAAGAGGTAAATCTTGGCGGAGGAAGAACCGAAGTTGGAGTATTCGCCAGCAAACGTACGCTGTGCCAGCTCAGCAATCTGGCCGGTGAGCTCAACACCAGTCGGGCCAGCGCCGACGATGACGAAGGTCAGCAGCTTCTGACGCTTGGCAGGATCTTCTTCCAACTCAGCCTTCTCGAAGGCGGAGATGATGCGGGAGCGGATCTCGAAGGCGTCGTCAAGCGTTTTCATGCCCGGTGCGTGCTCGGCAAAGTGGTCGTTGCCGAAGTAGGATTGACCAGCGCCGGCGGCGACGATGAGGGAGTCGTAGCCGTAGGTGCGAACCGCGCCGTCGAGCTCGGCGGTGACGGTCTGATCCTTGATGTTGACGTCGGTAACCTCACCGTTGACGAAGTTGACGTTGTCTTGGTGGCGCAGGATCTGACGCGTGGACGGGGCGATCTCACCGGCGGAGATGACGCCGGTGGCGACCTGGTAAAGCATCGGCTGGAAGAGGTGGTGGTTCTTCTTGTCGATCAGGGTGATCTCAACATCCGCGTCCTTGAGCTTCTTAACGGCGTTGATGCCGCCGAAGCCGGCACCGATAACAACGACGTGGTGGCGGCCGTTACTAGGACGGTAGGGGGTGTGCGCCATGGTGATTGAATACCTTCCTTAAGAAAGCTAGATTATTTTACCCGAGTTAGTCTAAACCTTTCTAGCGGTACATGCATACTTTATGGGTTATTAACTGGCTTTTTAGGCCGCGCCTCCACCTGTTCGTGGCCCGCCCGTTTTAGTCTAAGAAAATACGTGTGTGCGATGAGGAAGGCTGGCTAGAGCGTGTATTCCCACTTGGCTTCGATTGACGCTGCGGCGTGGCCGGGCGTGGCCACCGTCCCTTCTTCACGCCTGCTGCGTTTCAAAAGCGACCGGTCGGAGGCGGAATTTGCGCAGGCGTGTTCCAAAGCTGGGGTCGAGTTGGACGGCGAGGACCCAGATCTAGCCGTGCTTCACGACGCCCTCTTCTTCCGCATCGCCGATTCAGGCTGGCTGGGCTTAGCCGAGTCTTATATGGCAGGGGAGTGGACGACGCCCGATTCCGATCGTTTGGTCAAAGTTCTCCTGCGGCTGCTGGGGGTGGGCTACCGGCCGAAGGCGAAAGAGCTTGCGGTGGAGACTTCGAGCCCGGGCGAGCTGCCTCTTGATGTGGTGAAACTGTATGCGGGTGATTCCCTCAGCCATTCGGGCGGCATCTTTGCTAGCGGCGTTCCCACAACGGTGCGTGAAGCGGTGCGCAGCTATAGTGCGCGGGTGGGGAGCAAAGAACCCAAAGAGCACTTCGTCGATGTGACAAGCGTGACCGAGCCGACGCACACCGACCGTGAGGACTTGGGCGATGCGCAGCGCCGCGCTGCACAGTGGCTTCTCGACGCCACCCGCACCGGCGCCGGCACACATCTTCTGGTTTATCCGGCGACTGGTCTGCAGGTAGCAATTCAAGCCGTTGCCCGGCGCGCCACCGTTGACGTCCTTACGGGGGATGCTGAGCAGCAGGCGCTGTTCGACGAACAACTACTCCTTGAGGGAGCCGCTGATTCTGTCCATGTGCAGGGCATCGAAACGGCGTTGCCCAATCCGAAGCAGTGGCGCGGGCGCTATGACGCGATAGTGAGCGTGGAGAAGCTAGAGACGCTATCGGCTCCCGAGCGCCGGCGCTATGTGCAGATGCTGGATCGCTCGCTGGTCAGCGGTGGGCGAGTGGCCATGGGATCGCTCTTTGCTACCGAGGCGATGACTCCGGCCGCCCAGTCCGCGATTCAGGTTCTGCGAGCTTATATATGGCCTGGCCTGGATTACCCGACGCTGGAGGAGACCCACCGACTCTTCGATAGGCGCTCCAACCTGCGCATCATCGCTCAGACCCACACCGGAACCCACTACCTGGAAACGCTTCGTTACCAGCGCAGCTTCTTCGACGGGCGGCACCGCGAAGCTGCGGCAGCGGGCTTCGACCAGGTTTTCCGCCGCCTTTGGACGTTCCAGTTTGCTCTCCGCGAGGCGCTGCTCACCTTAGGGATGCTGGATGCGGTGCACGTGGTGGCGACCCACCGCAACCGCGGGGGTCGCCGTTAGCGGTCTACACTGGGCGGCGCCAGAGGCACAACCACTTTGCGGCTCGGAGGAAGAGGGTATGGCAGACCGCACAGGTATTATCGCGCACCGAGGTTATAACGGGTGGTACTCGGAGAACACGTACCGTGCCTTCGAGGAGGCTCTCAAGCTTGATGTGGCCGGTGTGGAGTGTGACGTCAACCTGACCAAGGACGGGGAGGTTGTGGTTATCCACGACCAGACTGTGGATCGCACGTCGGATGGCACCGGCTCTGTCGGTGACATGACACTGGAGGAGCTGCGCGCACTCAACTTTGGTACCCACGAGGATCCTCAACGCATCCTGCTTCTCGACGAACTTGTGGACCTCATCAAGTCATACCCCGGAAAGCAGCTGCTTATCGAGACGAAGCACCCGTCTCCTTTCGGGGCGCGACTCGAAGAGTCGGTGGCCGAAGTCCTGCGCAACCGACATCTCGATGCCGATCCACGGTTCAGCCTGATTTCCTTTAACCCTGAAGCAATTGCGCGCTTCCGAAGCCTATTGCCATCCCTGCGATCCTTTCTTCTCTTGGAACCGGATGCGGGACTACCAGATTCTCTCGAGGGCGCTTCGGGCTTCGGGCCTTCCATTCGCCAGGCGCGGTTGGAAGCTGATTTCTTTGCAGGCGTCGACAGTCAGTCCTACGTATGGACGGTGAATTTACCGAAGGACATGGAGTGGTGTCGTAACAACGGGGTAGAGCTCATGGCAACGGACTTGCCAGAGCTAGCACTCGACGTTGTGCGCGCAGCAAGTTAGCGCCAAGCTACGCTCGGAGCCGTTGTGTTCATGGCCGCAAAGGTCTAGCTATATCGACGGTGGCACTCCCGTATTCAGGAGTTTCTATAGATTCCTCTCCTGTGCGTTTATGTGATGTAACCCACGCGTATGGGGTGCTTTTGTGGGTGCGGCCCCGGGAATTTTCTTTTTGTTTATTCAATCAAAACGTCGAGTAAACTTTTTGTTTACTGACTTGGTCTAGTTTTTTCTGCATGGCAAAAACCATCCCCGCGAGCGGGCGAACGGCTACGATCCCTCCTGTTACCGAGAGGCCGATCGTCTCCGAGGAGTATGCGCGCCACCCACGCAAGCGAAAGCTCGACTGGCGCCAGATCGGCCTAGCGGCATTGCTGATTGGCCCGAACCTTCTCCTTCTCATTCTTTTCACCTATCGACCACTGGTCGATAACATCCGCATCTCTTTCTTTAACTGGAATATTTCATCGCCGACGATGACTTTCGTCGGCCTGCAGAACTACATCGACTGGTTCCAAGCGCCAGATACGGAACGCGTGGTGTTCAACACTGTCGTCTTCACCTTCTTCGCGGTGGTCGGTTCGATGGTGCTGGGGCTAGCGCTGGCATTGCTTCTGGACCAGAAACTGTTTGGCCGCGCGGCGGTGCGCTCAATTGTTTTCGCGCCCTATGTCATCGCGGGCGCGGCGATTGGCGTTGCCTTTCAGTTCGTCTTCGATCCCAACTACGGTCTTATCCAATACTTCCTGGGCTTAATCGGGGTCGATGTGCCGAACTTCTACCAGCAGCAGAACTGGGCATTGTTCATGATTACGGTGACCTACGTGTGGAAGAACGTCGGCTACGTTTTCGTCATCTATCTTGCGGCTCTGCAGGGGCGCCGGCGCGACCTCGATGAGGCTTCGGAGATTGACGGCACTCCGGCCGCGCGCCATTTCTTCCGTGTGGTCCTGCCGCAGCTTCGCGGCACCACGTTTTTCTTGTTAATCACCGTGCTGCTCAATTCCTTCCAAGTCTTCGACATTATCAACGCGATGACCGGCGGTGGACCGTTTGGTTATGGAACCTCCACGATGGTTTTCCAGGTGTACCAAGAGACGTTCATCAACAACCGTGCCGGCTATGGCGCTGCCGTGGCCACCATCATGTTCCTCGTCGTGCTTGTCATTACGGTGCTGCAGATCAAGTTGCAGGAAAGGATGGATAAGTAAATGTCCGAAAAACGCGCAATTCCGGCTTCCATCAAGGTGGGGCTCCCGCAAGCGAAAGGTGAGCTTCCACCGGTTCCTGGTTCGCAGTCCCTCGCAGCCCCAGTCATCACCGAGGCCCAGCGCAACCGTAAAGGTGAGCCGGCTGATCACGGCCATCCAGCAACGAAGGTCGTCGGCTATATTGCCTTGGTTCTGACAGTGCTGATGATTGTGGTGCCGCTGTACTTCATCTTCATCACCAGCTTTAAGTCCTTCCAGGATGTGTACTCGGATCCGATTTCTTTCTGGCCTAATCCTTTCAAGGAAGAAAACTATTCCTATGTCTGGCAGACCTCTGGCTTCTCGAGTTATCTGAGAAATTCCATCATCATCACGCTGATTCTCACGGTGGTGGAGGTAGTCCTCGGAGTGCTGACTGCCTATGCCTTCGCTTTCATTCGCTTCCCCGGCCGGAATCTGTTGTTTTTGCTCATCATCGCCTCGTTGATGGTGCCCAACCAGATCACCATTATTTCGAACTACTCGTTGGTTGCGTCATGGGGTTGGAGAGACACCTACGCTGGAGTCATCATCCCGTTGGCGGGCGTGGCGTTCGGTGCCTTCCTCATGCGCAATCACTTCCAATCATTGCCGCCGGAGATTCTCGAGGCCGCGCGCATGGACGGGGCAGGATTCTTCACCACCTTGTTCCGAGTGGTCCTGCCCATGTCGTGGCCAACGCTGTCCGCGTTCGTCCTGATCACCGTGGTCAATGAGTGGAACCAATACCTGTGGCCCTTCCTGATTACGGATACACCGGCTGCAGCCACCCTTCCGGTGGGCCTGACCCGCTTGCAGGATGCGGAAGGCGTGACCAACTGGGCGCCGGTGATGGCCGGCACAGTGCTGACAACCCTGCCCATGATCATCATCTTCCTCATACTCCAGAAGCCGATGATTAAGGGCCTGACTGCTGGAGCAGTCAAGGGCTAGCCTGCCTGCCATCCCGAGGCCCAACTCGAACAAGTCCACCCAACTCTTCACTTCTCAAGGAGAACCTCCCCATGTCTCATAAGATTTCTACTCGCATCGTTGCCGCTTGCGCGGCGCTTCTCACCACCATGTCCTTGACCGCCTGTGCAGGTGGTTCGACCACCGCAGGGAACGACTCAAAGGACGGCGGCGACGCCAACACCATCACCTTCTGGTCCAACCACCCGGGTTCCTCCCGTGACATAGAGCAAGAGCTCATTGATGAATTCGAGAAGGAGAACCCAGATCTGAAGGTCGAACTGGTCACCGCAGGCTCCAACTACGAAGAAGTTGCACAGCGCTTTAACGCTGCCCTCGCAGGTGGCGACCTTCCCGACGTCCTCGTTGCTTCTGACGTCACGTGGTTCAACTTCGCACTGAATGAAGCCACGACGCCGCTCGATGAGCTGTGGGAGATGAACGACATTGACTATGAGAGCTACGTCGACACCCTGCGCGAAGACTACAAGTACAACGACAAGCACTACGGCGTTCCGTACTCCCGCTCCACGAACCTGATGTACTGGAACACCGATGACCTCAAGGCAGCTGGCCTTCCCACCGACCGTGGCCCGAAGGACTGGGAAGAATTCGACGAATGGGCCACCAAAATCAAGGACAAGCTCGACAAGCCGGCCGTCACCGTCCCGGATGGCTCTAGCTATCTCGACTGGTACTTCCAAGGCATGATTTGGGCCTTTGGCGGTTCTTACTCTGATGAGTGGGAACCGAACTTTACGTCGAAGGAGTCCATCGAAGCCGGCAAGTTCCTGCAGGACCAGGTCAAGGCCGGTCACATCGAAATCTCCACCGACCCGACTGTAGCCTTCGGCTCTGGCAAGGCCTCTGGATTGCTGGAGTCCACCGGTTCCCTGGGCGGCCTGAAGGAGACGGCAACGATTCCATTCATCACCACCTACCTGCCAGGCCCTGGTCCTTCGGCAGCCACCGGTGGTGCTGGTCTGGCCGTGCCTGCTGGAATTTCTGACGAGCGCAAGGCTAACGCGGTCAAGTTCATTGACTTCCTGACGAACACCGAGAACACCATCAAGTTCTCCCAGAAGACGGGTTACATGCCGGTGCGCAAGGACGCCCTGGATGATCCAGAGGAGAAGAAGTTCTTGGAGGAGAACCCGAACGCCCAGACGGCAATCGAGCAGCTCAACGAGAACACCAAGCCGCAGGATTACGCTCGCGTCTTCGTACCGGGTGGTGGACAGCGCATCGGTGGCGTTCTTGATCGCATCACTGTGGGCAATGAGGACGTGGAGTCCGCATTCGGTGACCTGCAAAAGGAGACGCAGAGCGTTATCGACCGCGACATCACCCCGAAGCTCAAGTAACACTTCGGATCGTTTGAAAGGACACCATGGCTACTGTTGAATTCCGCCAAGCTTCCAGGATTTATGATCCGAAGAAGCCCCCGGCGGTCAGCCGCATTAACCTCGATATCAAAGACGGCGAGTTCCTGGTACTCGTCGGACCGTCTGGTTGCGGCAAGTCTACGACGTTGCGTATGCTCGCTGGGCTTGAGCCGATCGACGAAGGCCAGATCTTCATCGACGGGGCCGACGTTACCGAGACCCGCTCGCGGGACCGCGATGTAGCCATGGTGTTCCAGTCCTATGCGCTGTACCCCAACATGACAGCGCGCCAGAACATGGCGTTTGCATTGCAAAATGCCAAGGTGGATAAGGCAACCATCAAAGAGCGCGTGAGCTTCGCTGCGAAAATGCTGGAGCTGGAGGACCTTATTGATCGCAAGCCCTCCGCAATGTCGGGTGGTCAGCGCCAGCGTGTGGCCATGGGACGCGCTATCGTGCGCCAGCCCAAGGTCTTTCTCATGGATGAGCCCCTCTCCAACCTGGATGCGAAGCTCCGCGTATCCACGCGTGCGCAGATCCTTCAATTGCAGCGCGAGCTCAACACCACCACGGTCTATGTCACTCACGACCAAACTGAGGCAATGACCATGGGTGATCGCGTGTGTGTCCTCAAACAGGGCATTATTCAGCAAGTCGACGCGCCTAAAAAACTGTATGAGAACCCCGGTAATTCCTTCGTCGCGACGTTCATCGGTTCGCCGGCTATGACTCTCATCGACAATGTACCTTTCGTTGACGGCCGTGTTGTCAGCGGCAAAGATCATGTGTTGGACTATTACATGCCACGGGAGCAGGCCGCGAAGGTGGGAGCGGAGCACGTCCTCGTTGGTGTTCGCCCAGAGAATTGGGAAATCATTGGCGTCAACCAGCCAGGTGAACAGTATGGGATACCGGTTCGGGTCGGTATTGTGGAGCACTTAGGCTCCGAGCTGTACGTCTATGGTGCGCGCGAAGAGTCGGCCAATGACGGAACCGTGGTCCGCGGTGGCCGGATCACAGTGAAGGTGCCGCGCGGCATTGACGTGCACCAGGGCGACACGATCTACCTGCGCCCAATGAAGGGCGGGTGCGTGTTTTTCGCCCCGGACACCGAAATCAATTACGACTATCTCTAACCCGGCTCCACCACATCTGTTGCGCCGGTGGCAGAGCCCCCGACGAGGAGTATTGCCACCGGCGCGTTGCTATGGAGTGACGACCGGACGGGAGGCCCGCTCCAGCAGCACTGCGATTGATTCATAGGTCCGCCCGGAGATCATCTCCAGGCCCATTTCGCAGGTGCGGTTATCGGAGACGAAGGCGTCGAAGTGTTCCGCGTCGAGAGAAACGCGCTCCTCGCGTGTGGCGGACTCGACAAGCTCCGGGTGCAGCATGACACGGTCACCGGCGGAGCCACAGCACATCGCGCCCTCCGGGACTTTGGCAGAGCCGCAGAGGTTTGCCAGGTCAACGAGCGCTTGGCTCATGCCCATGTGGTCAGTCGAGCAGGTTGGGTGTACGGCGATGCTGCCCATGTTTTTCACGATGGGCAGGTGTGGGGCGATTTCATCGCGCAGCCATTCCACGACATCGAGGATGCGCAGATCCTCCCAAAGCTTGCGGTCAGCAGGGGAGAGCACCTCAGGAACGGAATCTAGCAACCCGTGGGTGCAGCTGGCAGCATCGACCACGATGGGCAGCTGGCCGTGCTCCGACCAATGCCAGAGGTCGCGCACGATCTTTTGAGCCTGGTACTCAAATCCTTCCTTGTAGCCCTTGGACGACCACGGTGTACCACAGCAATCGCCCGCGACGTCCTCCGGAATCCACACTAGCTGGCCAGCGCGGCGTCCTAGTTCCACGATGGCGCGCGGGAGGTCGACTGAATCCTTGGCCGCGCCGGCTGGGCGGCCGAAGATGCGGTTGATGCAGGCAGGGAAGTAGAGTGCGCCAGCGCCCTCGCGCGGGGTTTCCGGCAGACGCGATGCGGCCTTCGGAAGCGGCCCCGGGACGGTGGGCAGCAAGTCGGGAGCTACCACGTTGCGAGCCATGTTGGCGCCCAGCTCGAGGGGCTTGTGGGGAATCTTGTTGGCGGAGATGATGCCAGCGCGGGCAAGCTTTTCCACCAGTTCCCAGCGCTGCGCCGTCGTCAGTGCCACCTTCTCGCGGGCCGGGGTAGCCTGTTGCGCGCGCAGCTGCTTCATGACCGCACCTGTATCGATGCTAATCGGGCAGGGGATAGAACAGGTGCCGTCTGCGGCGCACATGTCGACTGCGTCGTACTGGTACTCCTTCTGTAGCTGCGCCAGCACCTCCGAGCCTTCTTGCTGCCGGGCCATCTCGCGGCGCAGCACGATGCGCTGGCGTGGGGTCACCGTGGCGTGGCGCGAGGGGCAGACAGGCTCGCAGAAGCCGCACTCCACACACGGGTTGATTTCATTCTCGACCTTCGGGAAGGACTTGAAGTTGCGCAGGTGGATGGTTTGGTCGCGTGTAAGCTTCACGTTCGGCGCCAGGATGCCCTTGGGATCGATCATGTTCTTGACTTCCCAGAACAGCTCGAAGGCCTCTGTGCCCCACTCGTGCTCCAGGAAGGGAGCCATGTTTACGCCGGTGCCGTGCTCGGCCTTCATTGAGCCCTGGTACTTATCAATGACCAGCTCGGCCAGATCATCCAAGAACGCGGCATAGGACTCGCGCTCTTCCTCGACATCAAAACGCGGGGTGAAGAAGAAGTGCAGGTTGCCAAAAGCAGCGTGCCCCATGACGGATTCCGGGTAGCCGTACTTAGCCTGCAAGTCCAACAGGTCTGCTGCGGCTTCGCCAACCTGAGAGGGCGGGAAGCAGACATCCTCGGTGATGTACGCCGTGCCGTTCGGGCGGTCTGCGCCCAGCAGGCCATAGAGGCCGTTGCGCAGCTCCCACGCACCGCGCATACCTTCCGCGGTGGTGAGGAATTCGAGGGGGCGGAGTAGTGGGGCGTCGGCAAGCACGGTGCGTAGGCGATCCATGGCCTTGTCCAAATCTGCCTCGTCGCTGCCGCCCACCTCGACGAGAAGTGCCGCGGCATCATCATCAAGGTTGCGCCAGGATTCCGGCGCATGCGCATAGTGCTCGGCGGAGCGGCGCATCACGGGGGCGACGAGAAGCTCGCAGGCTTCCGCGCCGGTTTCCATGATGGGGTGCACGTAGTTTGCGGCATCACGCAGGTTGGGCAGCTCGACCCACGTCGTGGCCTTCACACGCGGTAGCTTCACCGTGCGGATGACGGATTCCGTGATGGCGCCGAAGATGCCCTCGGAACCGATGAGCAGGCGCTTGAGGATGTGCACGGGTTCGTCTTCATCGAGGAAGGCGTCAATTCGCAGCCCATTGGTGTTGCGGATGGAGAACTTAGTGCGCAGGAAGTCCACCATCTCGGTATTAGCGCGCAGCTTGTCGCGGAAGGCCAGTAGATCGGCGTGGAGCTTTGGCTCCTGCTTGCGGAAGGCCTCGTCCCCACGGGACGTATCCACGATGGTGCCCGAAGGTAGGACGAAGATGAGCTCTTCAATGCTGTGGTAGCTATCGCGCTCTAAAGAGCAGCGCATGCCGCCGGAGTTATCGGCCAGCACGCCACCGATGGTGCACACGGACGTGGATCCCGGGTCCGGCCCCAGCATGAAGCCGTGGCGGGAGAGTACCGCCTGGGCATCGCCCAAGATGACGCCGGGGCGGGACCACAGCTTGCGGCCTTCTTCGCGCACCTCCATGCCGCCGAAGTGGGTTTTGACATCGACGAGGATGTCATCGCCCATGGCCTGGCCGTTCAGCGACGTTCCTGCTGCACGGAAGGTCATGTGGCGATCGTGAGTATCGCAGTACTTCATCAGCGCAGCGAGGTCCGTGGCGTTGCGCGGGGAGACCACGATGTTCGGGATGGAGCGGTAAGGGCCGGCATCAGAGGAGAAGCGCACGAGGTCGCTGAGACGTCCGTGCACGTTCTCGTGACCAACGATGGCTTCCATGTCCGCCACCAGCTCGGCGGGGGAGCCGTTCTTGTAGCGTGCAGAAACCGCGTCGGCCTGGCTCGTGGTGCCGGCTGGGCGGGAGAAACGAGAGGAATCGGGGCTTAAAAGCTTGGACATATTTCTAATCTATCGCGTGACAGTAAATCTGGACCAAAACGGGTACGTGAGGTTCATCATATGGGATACTCAATTCATCTAGTGAGACATACTCTGGAAAGGAAACACCATGACGAACGCGCGTACAGAGGGGGAGACCGGCGAGAAACTCGCCGTCTACATCTTTCCCATCGTTATTATTGCCTGCGCCATTGTCGCCTTTGTGAGTCCCAGTACCTTTGAACCGGTGGGGCAGTACACTTCGCAGTTGCTCATGGTCATCATGTTTTCCATGGGCCTTACCCTGACTATTCCGGACCTGGCCCTAGTGGCGAAGCGCCCGCTGCCCATCTTCTTGGGCGTTATTTGTCAATTTGCCATCATGCCGACGAGTGCTGTGCTCGTGGCGAAAATGCTCGGGCTTTCCGACGCCGCCACTGTCGGCCTCATCCTCCTTGGCTCTGTGCCCGGCGGTACTGCCTCCAATGTGATGGCCTACCTGGCTAAGGGGGACGTGGCGCTGTCGGTGGCGATGACTTCGGTGTCAACCCTCGTCTCGCCGATCATGACGCCGGTGCTCATGCTGTGGTTGGCGGGACAAACCGCAGAGGTTGACGGTGCCGGCATGGTGTGGTCGCTGGTCCAGACCGTCCTCATTCCGGTGGGCCTGGGCCTGTTGCTGCGCGTGATTGCTACTAAAGCTGTGGACAAGGTTCTGCCGGCCTTGCCGTGGGTGGCCATCGCTGGCATCGGCGGCGTGGTCATGGCGGTGGTGTCAAAGTCCCAGGACAAGCTCGTGACCGTGGGGCTCGTGGTATTCGTGGGCGTGGCTATCCAGAATCTCATCGGATTTCTTTTCGGCTACTATCTGGCGAAAATTGCTCGCCAGCGCGAGGCAGCGGCACGCACCACGGCAATTGAAGTGGCGACCCAGAACTCCGGTCTGGCCTCGGCATTGGCGCTGCAGTTCTTCACTCCGGAGGCGGCGATTCCGGGTGTGGTCGCCGCGGTGTGGGCAAATATTACTGGTGCGCTCTTCTCCGCCATCGTGCGCCGTAAACCCATCGAGGAAGATGCGAAGGCTGCTGAAGCTGCTGTTACTGCGTAGTTTCTAGGCAGGCTGAGTAGATTAAGGGCTCGTGATAGGTGGTTGGCACTTTTGAGGGCAGTGGGGCACAACCACCCATGAATGGCGCCCGCAGGCGGTGTCAGGTGAAGCGTGACGTGAGTAGAGCCCGCAACGCCGCAATAAAAATCTCCCCGACCTTGGTGCTTCAGACCAGAAAGAGTCGGGGAGATGTTTGTATTTAAAGACCTAAACCTGGGACAGGTCCTGATCCTTTAGCTCCTGCATCATGAGGATGGCGATGAGGGAGATGAAGCAAACGATAACCAGGTAGTAGCCCACGTAGCTCACGTTGTATGTGCTTACGAGCCACGTTGCGATGAACGGGGCCACGGCGGCGCCGAGGATAGAGGACACGTTGTACGCGATGCCGGAGCCGGTGTAGCGCACGTTGGTGGGGAAGAGCTCTGGGAGAACGGCGGACATAGGGCCGAAGATGAGGCCCATGATGAGCATGCCAACGACCAGGAACCCAAGGACGGAGTTGCGGTCAGCGTGCGCAATGCCCAAGAAGTATGGGAAGCTGAAGCCGAAGGCAATCATGATAACCGAGGTTATGGTCAAGATCGGCTTGCGTCCGTACTTGTCCGAGAGCATGGAGGACACCGGAATGCCGATGATGAACATGAAGATAGAGATCAGTTGGATCTCCAGGAACTCCAGGTAGGGGATGCCCAAACCCAGCTCCTTGGTCTTATCGCCAATACCGTAGGAAAGGATCCAGGTGGTGACCAGGTAGAATAGGGTGTAGCAAGAGACCATCACGAAGGTACCAATGATCATCGGCTTCCATGCTGTGCGGAAAGCCTCCACCATAGGGGTCTTGACCTTCTTGCCTTCATCAACGGCCTGCTGGAAAACCGGTGTTTCTTCCAGGCGCAAGCGGACGTAGAGACCGATGAGCACCATCACAGCAGAGGCGAGGAAGGGCAGGCGCCAGCCCCATTCCATGAAGGTGCCGGTGGTATCGCCGCGCGAGTAATCCATGGTGGCTACGAGCGTCAGGAAGAAGCCATTGGCCAGTAGGAAGCCGAAGGGTGCGCCAAACTGCGGCCACATGGCGGCAAAAGCTCGTTTGCCTTCCTTCGCGGTCTCGGAGGCCAGCAACGCTGCACCGGACCATTCGCCGCCCAGGCCCAAACCTTGGCAGAAGCGCATCAGGGCCAGCAGGGCCGGCGCGATAATGCCTGCGGTTTGGTAGGTAGGCAGGATACCAATGATAAAGGTGGCAATGCCCATCGTCAGGAGTGCGCCAACGAGCGTGGCCTTGCGGCCGATGCGATCGCCGAAGTGTCCAAAGAGCAGTGAGCCCAGTGGTCGAGCGATAAAGGCAAGGCCGAAGGTTGCAAAGGACTGCAGCAGGGCAACGGTCGGATCCTCAGTCTTCGGGAAGAAGAGGAAAGGAAAGACGGCTACGGCTGCCGTGGCATAAATGTAGAAATCATAGAACTCGATGGTCGTGCCAATAGTTGAAGCCACGGCCACACGCACACGGTCACGTTTGGTGAGCTGCTGTGCTGGGGCCGCTGCGTTTGGCGGTGTTGTGCTGACGGCGGTCATGTGAAAGGCGCCCTCCTTGATTATTTCGATAGGTCGATTGGTTGTGAGGGAAACACTACCGTTCCACGCAATGAAATAAAAGTCTCAATGGGTGAAAAATTTTTCTTGGGTAAGTTTTTGCATTGGGCGGGAAGTGGGCACGTCGATTATCTGACATAATGTACATTATCGGACAAGAGTTAAAGTAGTGGGTCAAGCGTGGTCTTTTAGCTAAACCTGGCCGGGTCCAGTGCAGGCCTTGACCGTGCGGTGTCGGTGTCCGTGGATTGTTGTGGCGCTGTGACGGGTGTGCTGTCCCCATCTTGCCGCCGTTCGGTGCTTAGGTGTCGAGACGTCCGCCTTGCAGTTTCTGGAATGCTTACCGTTCCTATATTGCGCTGTTGTTGTGGCATGACACTTTTCTGCTGATGCGCGGCTTCCTGCTTTCGTCAGCTTCCGGGTAGTCCATTTGCGTGCTCTTTATTGGCCTCAAGCAATGCACTGTACGCGTACGGGGTTAACCGCTGACGGCTCGTGGCGTTCCCAATTTGCATCCCCTGTTTGCCGCGCGGCAGAGTCCCCTTATCGCCCAAATATAGTCACAGTTACGTAATTGGCCTATGTTCCTGTGGCTGTACCGAGTGCGAGTTTTAGCGCTGACGGTAGGCGATCACCAGCTGTACCGCCGTAAGGACTACGAGTAGCACTGAGAAGGCAGCGAGGAGCTTCATGGCTTGGGTCCAAATGAAGATGCCGAATCCTGCGAGCACGACGAGCCGCACCCACAAGACTGGAATGAGATAGCGAGGATTCATAAGGAACCGTAGCTATTTCTTCTCAAAAGTTACGCGGACATTGATCTCGCCGGTTTCCGAGATTCGTGCGGCGATCATCTCTGGAGTCTCAATTCCGTAGTCGAGACGGTTAACCGGAATATCGCCGCCCAGGATGATGGTGTCACCATCGCGGACCACCTGGAAGTCTTGCGTCACGCTCTTGGTTTGACCGTGGATGGTGAGGTCACCTGTGAGTGGGATGGTAACCAGTGAGCCGTCGTCAGGCACGGCGGAGACATCAGCCGGCTCGGTCAACGTAAAGGTGGATTCTGGATACTTTGAGACCTCAAAGAGCTTCGTCTTCATGTTTTGGTCGCGCACCTTTTTATCCGTGGTCAAGGAGGACATGTCCACGGCGATGCGCGCCTTCTCGACGATCCCGTGCTGAATGGTAGCCTGCCCGGTGACGTGCTTGGTGGAACCAGACGTCGTGCGCTTATCTGCCGGGAGGATTTCGTCGATAGTAAACCCTGCTGAGGTGTGGTTATGTGCCGAACCTTGCGCCACCTGCCATTCGCCGTCGATGTCCGTTGTTGCGGCTTGGACCTTATCCGCGTTGATCGGCTCGGTCTGGACGCCACGGCCCATGATCAAAGAGAACGCTAGCGGTCCAAGGGCCAGTGCCGTTGAGGCCACAATCAGGATCACGAAGATGCTGACAATCAGTTTGCGGTTGCCTAGTACAGATTTCATGTGCTATCTCAATTCCTCAAGCTTGCGAGCCAATGTGACCAGTTCGGCACACAGTTCTTCCATTTCTTCAGCGCTGGCGCTTTCCGACGCCGCCGTGGCGACGTCCTCGGCACAGCATCGAAGCTCGAAGAGGCCGTCACGAAGTCGGTCGGCCTTCTCCGGAGTCAAGATGACAGCGTTGGCTGGAATAGGCGTCCCTGCGACGTTGTGGCGCTGTTCGTACGCGCGTTGCTTGCACGAGGGCGAGCAAAACTTGCGAGGCCTTCCTCGGCCGCCCTGGGCGATCTCTTTGCCGCACCACTGGCAGGTAGCCGAGCCGCGCCTTGTTGGCTTTCCGGGCTGCGGATCCTGTGTACCAATCACCTCACACACCTTAGCCCATTAAACCGAGGGTGGGAACAAAGGCAGTGGGGCGTTCGTTATAATGATTGTTCTCTGGGTGATATGGGTCGACCCTGATCACTTCCCTACCTCAACACGTGAAAAGGATGATGTTGCATGGCAGATCGCGTACTCCGTGGCAGCCGCATGGGCGCAGTGAGTTACGAAACCGACCGCGACCACGACTTGGCCCCACGCCAAATGGTGAAGTACCGCACCGAAGACGGCGACATCTATGAGGTGCCCTTCGCTGACGATGCGGAGATCCCCGAGGAGTGGATGTGTAAGAACGGAAAACTCGGCACCCTGGTTGAAGGCGAAGGCGTCGAGTCCAAGCCCGTGAAGCCACCGCGGACCCACTGGGACATGCTGCGCGAGCGCCGCTCCATTGAGGAGTTGGATGAACTTTTGACCGAGCGCATTGAGAATCTTCGTTCTCGTCGCCGCGCGGCCGCCCGTCTGCTCAAGGAACAGAAGGCGCAGGAAGAAGGCGAAGCTTAGAGGGCTTCTAGGAAGTCCACAAAGACCACAGGGTAGCGGATCCACGATGATGTGGATACCGCTACCCTGTTTTCGGCTTTAGGTCAGCTGGCGTGCACCGCGTTAGGAAGAAGAGCTATCGGGTGATTGCGAATTGAGTTCGGGCCATTGCAGCACTAGCTCGGCGAGATAGACCGCGAGAGCTGGGCCCAGCACCGCGAGGAAGAACAGGTAGCCTCCCCACTGCGCTGGGAAAAAGACGGGATACAGAACAAGCACTATGCCAGGCAATACTGCCAATAGAGTACGCGGTAGGTGCCCTACCGCCTTCATTATGGCCTGTGTGCTTCTTTGACGGAATCCGAGCCCCGGTGCATCGAGATGGAAGAACCATACGCTGACACAGCCCAATACGATAAGCCCCGAGATCAAGGCTGCACGCAGTATCAGGCCCATTGAACCCAGATCGGCCTTGGCAATAATGGCGAATTCATACGCGGCTAAGGCGGCGACGGCGAGGCAAATCAACCACCATGCGGTGTTGACCCCGGGACGCGTCAGAAGGCCCCGAACGAAGGCTGAGCCGCGGCGAGAACCTTCCTCCCGGACCATCTGCCCGGTCACCGCATGGGCGGTGCGCAAGGACATTCCCCCGGTGAACACGGGAAAGCACGTGATCACCAAGAGAACATTCACGATGACTAGGTCAGCGAAGAGGCTCAGAGCAGCATAGAACTTCGATTCGGGGCCGAGCATGCGATTCATGGTTTTCTAACCTATCGCACCGGTTTAACCCTTCACGGCACCGGCAGCCACACCTTCGATGATGTGCTTCTGCGTGGAGAAGTAGAAGATGACGATGGGGATGATGGCCAGTACCAGCATGGCCATCATGGCACCCATATCGCGGTTACCGTTGGAGCCAACGAAGGACTGGATGACCACCGGGATGGTCTTGTATCGCGTGGACAGACCGATGACCAAGTACGGCAGCAAGTAGTCGTTCCACACCCACATGGCGTTGAGAATGGCCACGGTAATGGCAGTCGGCTTGAGCATGGGCCACACCACACGGAAGTAGTTTTGGATCGGTCCACAACCGTCGATCATCGCGGCTTCCTCGACATCCAGAGGGATGGACTTGACGAAGCCTGCAAACATGAACACCGACAGACCAGAACCGAATCCGAGGTAGAGCACCACGATTCCGATCGGGTTGTTGAGGTGGAGCATGTCTGCAATCTTGACCGTCGGGAACATGACCATCTGGAACGGGATAATCATGGACACGACGAAGAGGTAGTACAGAAGGTTTGTCCACCACGTCTTAACGCGCGTGATGTAGTAGGCGGTCATCGCGGAGAAGAACACGATGACGATGACAGACAGAATCGTAATGATGAAGGACCACAGGGTGGCTTCCAGGAAGCCCTGCTTGGTCAAGCCCACCATGAAGTTCTCGAAACCGACCCAGGTTTCACCAATGGGAAGGGAGAAAGGATCGGAGGAAATGGCGAATTTGGACTTGAAGGAGTTGATGAAGATGAAGAGGATCGGGCCAAGGAAGACAATGGTGAAGAACACCAGGATGGCATAAACCACGAACTTGGCGCCGCCAGACATCCGCGTCTTATTGTCCGTGGGAAGCTGGTGATCCTTTTTCTTCGTGGCCGGGACGGCCTGCGCTGAAGTGCTGGTAGTCATAACTTATGCCTCGATTTCCTTGGAGCGGGTCGCACGCAGCTGGAAGTAGGCGATGACGACCACGACGACGACGAAGATAACGGCCTTGGCCTGACCCACGCCTTCGACGTTCATACGGTTGAACAACGTATTGACGATGTTGAGCGCGACCATCTCTGTTTGTCCGCCAGGTGCGCCGTTGGTCAGCGCAAGGTTCTGGTCGAAGAGCTTGAAGGAGTTCGACAAGGTCAGGAAGAGACAAATAGTGATCGACGGCATGACCATCGGGATGGTGACATGACGCAGCATCTCCCACTTGTTGACGCCATCAAGCTCGGCAGCCTCGATGAGCTCGGGCGGGACGTTCTGGAGGCCGGCGATATAAATGATCATCATGTAGCCGATCAGCTGCCAGTTAAGCAGCATGATGAGGCCGGCGTAGCCAAACTTCCAGTCCGCACTAATCGTTGTGGAATAGTGCGAGAGCACGGCGTTGATCATGGTCTGCCAGGTATAACCCAGCACGATTCCGCCGATGAGGTTCGGCATGAAAAAGACCGTGCGGAAAAAATTGGTACCGCGAAGTTTGCGGGTCAGCATCCACGCCAGGAGGAAGGCGAAGACATTGACGGTGATCACGGAGACAATGACCACGAGGACAGTGAAACCGAAGGCTGAAACGAAACCTTCGCGTTGGGAGAAAGCTTTGGCGTAGTTGTCGATGCCAACCCACTTGGCGTTGGTGATGGTGGTGAACTTCGTAAAGGAAAGGAAGAAACCCACGATGAACGGCACCAAGAAGGCAATCATGAATGCCAGAAGGGTGGGCAAGACAAAGACTGGGAAGTACTTCTTCAGCGTTGCTTGCATGGTGGTGAAACCTTAATTTCTGGTGGTGCCACACGTGTCCTAGCGGGAAGGCGGCGAGGAGAGGAGGCTGAGGATGCGGAGAACCAGTCGCGCACGTGCCACCGGCGTGGGCCACAATCCCCACCTACTCCCCTCCCCGCCCTCCATTGCCGGAAGACGTTTGGCGAGGGGATTGGGACTTTAAAGATTTAGCCCCAGTTGGATTCCTTCTCAGCAGCCCAGTTGTCCTTGAACTGCTTGACGACGTCCTCCCACTTCAGCGTTCCGGAGGCGTATTGCGACAAGGCCTGGCCGAAGTCATCCTTGAATTGCTGCGACGGGAAGTACTGGAAATTCCACGGGTAGGTGGTCAGATCCTCGTTAGCGATAGCTTCCGCGACCTGCTCAGCAAGGGGATCATTCGGGGTGTCTTCAGCGGTGTAGCTTTCGAACGGTGCGATGAAGCCCAGGTCCTTCACCACGTGCTCCTTGCCAGCATCAGAGGTAAACAGCCAATCCACGAAGTCCTTAGTGGCTTGCTGGTCGACCTCAGAGGCCTCAGAGTTCACGCCCAAGTAGTTCTCGGTGCCGACGTTGATGCCGTACTTTTCTTCGTCTGGCAGACCCATGTACATGGGCAAGAACTTGATCTTGTCTTCCTTGACCACGTTGCCAGAGGTCTCGGAAATCTGGGACCATGCCCAGTTACCGTTCTGAACCATGGCGGCCTTACCCTGCGCAAACTCAGCCATGGAATCAGACACCGTCTTAGAAGGTGCAAGAGACTTTTCTACGGTGGAGTTATCAAGGTAGAGGTCGAAGAGATTCTTGTACTCCTTGTTGTAGGAGAACTCGATATCGTTGGTGTCCTCGACGTTCTTGTCCTGGTACTCCTGCCAGATCGGAGCGTTAGCCAAGTGGGTCTGCCAACGCCAGTCTTCACCGGAGGTCAGTGAGGTGGAGGCGAAGGCGCCCTCGATACCGAGCTCGTCCTTCTTTGCCTGCATATCCTCGGCGACTTCCTTGAGCTTTTGGTAGCTCTTGATTTCATCCGTGGACTTGATCTTCGCGCCGGAGGTGGCGATGTACTTGTCGAAGATCTCGTCGTTGTAGATGATGCCGAAGCCTTCGACGGCGAACGGGACGCCGCGTACCTCTCCGTCCTCGGTGGTTAGCGGTGGGATGTCGTCGGTGAGCTGCTTAGCTACCTCAGTGTCCGACATATCCGCCATGTAGTCTTGCCAGGTGATGAAGCCAGCAGGTCCGTTGACCTGGAAGAGAGTCGGGGCTTCATCCTTACCGATTTCCGCCTTGAGGGTCTGCTCATAAGAGCCGGAGGCGGCGGTAACGACCTTGACCTTGACACCGGTTTCTTCAGTGTAGGCCTTTGCGATTTCCTGGTATGCCGCGTCCTGTTCAGGCTTGAAGTTCAGGAAGTAAACATCGCCTTCCTCGTCGGTGGAGCCTGAGCACGCGACGAGACTTGCGGCGGCGAGCATGGATGCCATGCTGATGGATGCGATGCGAGTAAGACGCTTCATGAGGTCCTCATCTTTCTTGATGAAAAGCGGGATGGTGGGCCAGGGATAGATACCCGGCTCGTATTCGGTTGTGTCTGGGAGACCTCCCGTAACGAAGGCTTCTTCCCAGCGCCACCAAGTGCTTCATAGCGGATCGCAGTCCGACTATGAACTGGTTAGCCTGCCCTCCATCTTAGTGAGGTAGTCCACATATTCAAAAGAATTCGGACATAAAACACCCGATTGTGACCATATCCATATTCGGGCATGGAAACCCTCCCCATTTATGGGGCAATCGGGCTTAAAACTTACAAAAACATATAAAAAGCAGTTGAAAAAGTCTGGTTGGATTTGAGATTGCGGGCGTTGTTGGGACACGCGAGAGGTTATGACAAGTCTTCGTCTGCCGGGGGCGTGTTGAGGAGCCGGGCCTCAGCACGGCGGGCTGGTAGTACAGACGCCAGATAGGATGCCGTGGCCTCCGCGAGCGTGACGGCCTCTCCCCTTTCCTGGGCGAGGAACCAACGGTGATCGACTATCTCGTGGAAGATTTGTGCCGGCTCAAGCTTGTCTAGCATCTCTTCGGGCACGGCAGTGATAGTCGGCTCATACTCATGCGTCATCCACAAGTGCGCGGCCTGGGTAAGGCCGACGTGAGGCCCACATTCCACGGCCTGGTAGGCCTGGATGGAGCCCAGAAGGCGTTGGGCTTGATGCTCTTCGACGCTGAGTCCAGTTAAGCTCAACAGCTCTGCACGATAGTGACCCGGATCCACCACTACGGGCCGGATTCGCACCACCTGCCGAGAATCGTCCTTGGTTACCTTGAGCTCCCCTACATCAAAGCCCAGTTGGTTGAGGCGGTCGATCCTCTCGGAGACGCGCCAGTACTCACTGGCATCCACGGCCTCCTCAGCGGTGAGTTCTGTCCACAGCTCAAGATAGGAACTCTCGACAAGGCTGCCTAGTGTAATGACATCGATAGACCCATCCAAGCATTCACCCGCCTGTAGGTCCATGAGCTCGCCGATGATGTTGACGCGGGCAATGTCGACGTCGTAAAGCCTGCGTGATTCGGAGAGGTTGGGTTGGAACTCGCCCGTCTCGGCATCGACAAGATAGGCGGAATAGGTCTCAGCATCGCGCCGAAAGAGAGTGTTGGACAGTGACACATCGCCCCAGTAGAAGTTGAGCAGATGCATCCGCACCAACAGCACGGACAGGGCGCGGATGAGCTTCTCCGCTTCCACGACCGTGAGGTGCCGAGAGAAGATCTCGCGATAGGGCAGAGAGAACTCCAAGTGCTCGGTTACCAAAGCTGCGGTGAGTTCCCCGTAGTCTTCCTCTGCCGGATGGCGGCCGGTGATCACGGCTACGGGGCGCACACTGGGGGCGCCAAGGCGCTGCAGTTCACGCAGCATCTTGTACTCGTGGTGGGCGGTACGCGCACCAATTTCTTTGACCGCGACGATGCCACGGTTGATCCCCACGAACCGCACGATATGCCGGGAAATACCCCTGGGCAATGCGGCGATGAGAGCATCGGGCCACTGCTCTAATGGTGTGTCCCAGGGCAGCGTCAGCAGTGCCGACGCGTACGTCGACGAGGTGATGCTCATGGACTCTTTCATGGTGAATCACTCCACCTTTTCTGCTGACTATGGCTGAAACTGTCCTATTCATTACGTGCCGCGGGGCAGCCGGCACGGGGGCTTAAGGAAGGCGCTTGCCGGTCGACGCCGAGAAGTTGTGCTGGCCACCCTCCACGATGCGCGCGTGGAAAATGCTGCCCGGGGCCGGCGCGGTGTTCGGCGCAGCGCGGACGACGATTTGGCCGGACTCGGGGACGTCCTCGCTTGAGGATCCAAGGTCGCCCTCGCCCACCAACTTGCCGTAGAGGAAGGAATCAGAACCAAGTTCCTCCACGAAGTCGAGCTTGATCGGGATGGAAAGATCTGTGGACTCGCCCTCCGGAATGATCTCCAGTGCTTCCGGGCGGAAACCGATGGTGATGCGGTCATTATCCTCGGGCGTCATCGCGGCAAGGGTTTCCGGGGAAAGCTCGATGCGAGCGTGGCCAGAGGTGGCGTCACCATCCTTGACTGAGAAGGTGCCCAAGTTCATGGCTGGGGAGCCGATGAAGCCCGCGACGAAGACGTTGGCGGGGCGGTCATAAAGCTCGCGGGGCGCGCCAACCTGCTGCAGGTAGCCATCCTTCAGCACCGCGATACGGTCACCCATGGTCAAGGCCTCCGTCTGGTCGTGGGTGACGTAGACGGTGGTAACTCCAAGCTTGCGCTGCAGGGCTGCAATCTGGGTACGCGTCTGAACACGCAGCTTGGCATCGAGGTTAGAAAGCGGCTCATCCATGAGGAAGACCTGCGGGTTACGAACAATGGCGCGGCCCATGGCCACACGCTGGCGCTGACCACCGGACAGGGCCTTCGGCTTGCGCTCCAAGAATTCGGTCAGGCCCAAGGTAGCGGCTGCTTCGTCGACGCGCTTATTGATCTCGTCTTGGGACTTGCCGGCGATCTTCAGTGCGAAGCCCATGTTCTCGCGCACGGTCATGTGTGGGTAGAGAGCATAGTTCTGGAAAACCATGGCGATGTCACGGTCACGCGGTGCAACGTGGGTGACGTCCTTGTCTCCGATGTAAATGGCACCGTCAGTAACGTTTTCCAAACCGGCCAGCATGCGCAGTGTGGTGGATTTACCACAGCCGGAAGGACCGACGAGGACGAGGAACTCGCCATCAGCGATTTCCAGGTTGAATTTCTTGACGGTGGGTTCCTTTGCTCCCGGGTAGGTCAGGGATGCATCTTTGAACGTTACGGTTGCCATAGCAAAATCTCCTCCATCGACAGGTACGTGCCGAACGATCCGTAGTGTGAGAAACAGTGAAGTAAATCACTGCGCACCAGCTACAGTGCTACTTATGACATTAGCACTAGCACTGGTAACTACGGCAAAAGCCCGGAAACCATAACGGGCTTCCGGGCTGGTTCTTATTCCTTACGCGCGTGTATGAGGCGCCATGAGCATCAAATTAACGCTTGAGGGTGCCTTTCACCAGGTTGGAGACTTCGGAAACAAAGTCGGCCACGGCATTCTTTGCCGTGTTGACCTTCGGGCCAAGCTCCAGGTCCTTGACCGTGCGGGAGCCGATCTTCGAAGCCTCCGAGGTGAAATCGCTGATCTGCTCGGAGCGGTGAGCCACGCCCCACTTGGTTACTTCGAGCAGGGAATCCTTGACAAAGGAGCCGTCCAGCTTGGATTCGCCAAGCTCGCGCTCGGTAAAGGTGATCGGAACCTCGCGGACATCGAAGCCATCCTTGATGGCGCGGAAGGCAACGTCCACCTGGAAGATGTATCCGGCGTTGGAGAGCTCTTCAAAGTCGAGGTGTTCAAGCAGCTCGCGCCGGAAAGCACGGTAGCCAGCAGTCATGTCATTGATTCCGGCACCCAGGGCAACCGAAATGTACTTGTTGCCCAAGCGGGAAAGCAGCTCGCGGTTGGCAGGCCAGTTCACTGTCTCTCCGCCCGGTACGTAGCGAGAGCCAATGACCAGATCTGCGCCCTTCTCGATTTCCTCAAGCAAGAGGTGGAGCTGCTCCGGCGCGTGGGAGCCGTCGGCGTCCATTTCGCACAGAACCTGGTAATCCTTCTCCAGTCCCCACTCGAAGCCGGCGATATAAGCGCCAAGAAGGCCGCCCTTGCCTTCACGGTGTAGAACGTGCAGGTGAGAATCCTCAGCGGCCAGCTTGTCTGCGGCTTCTCCGGTGCCATCCGGGGAATTATCGTCCACGATCAGGATGTGAACCTCGGGAGTGGCCTTGCGCACGCGGCCGGTGATCAGCGGCAGGTTCTCAATCTCGTTGTAGGTGGGGATGATGACCAGAGTAGATTCGTGGGTCGAGCTCACTAGTTCCTTGCTCCTTTAGGTTTCTGCTTTAAGACGCGCTGCGTCTTCCGGACAAGCGGGTGGAATAGATCGCAAACAGCGCGCAGACCGTTCCAATAATAGTCATGAGCCACTGCAGGAGCGAACCATAACGCACCGCAAATGTACGCCCTTCTCGCAGCGGAAGTTCCTCTTCGAGATAAGCCGGTTCAAAGATACCGCTGTCTTGGCTCACTGAACCATCGGGGTGCACGATGGCTGAGACTCCAGATGTGGCGGCCACAACCACGGCTCGGTCCGCTTCTATCGCGCGCAGGCGGCTCATGGCCAGCTGCTGGTAGGTCATGTCAGAATCACTGAACGTGGCGTTATTTGTCGGCGTCGTGAGAATCTGTGCGCCGTTATCGATTGCCGTTCGGAACGCCTGGTCAAAGCTGACCTCATAGCACGTAGCAACGCCCACTGCAGTCCCGGCCATGGTCACCACGCCTGACCCGTCACCGGGCTTCATATCGCCCGCTAGGTCTACCAGATCAGTGATCTTCCTAAAGAAATCGCGCATCGGCATCGTCTCACCAAAGGGCTGCAAGTACTTCTTGTAGTGGTGTTGCCCCACCGAGCCATCCGGGTTGAATACCTGCATAGTATTGCGCGCGCCGACCTCATCTCGGGTGAGAGTTCCGACCAAGATGGGGGCGTCGATGTCGTGGGCGGCGCCGTCGATAAGCGCCCGTGCGTCCTCGTTGGCAAAAGGATTGATGTCGGAGGAGTTCTCAGGCCAAATGACGATGTCTGGCTCAGCGCCATCCTGGGCTGCCTGCTCAGTGACGCGGACGTGGTTATCCAACACTGCGCGGCGTTGCGCTGCAAAGTCAAGGCCCAGCCGCGGGACGTTTCCCTGGACGGCGGCTACCGTGACCGTGCCTGTGGTGTGGTTCGGTCGATTCACGCCTTGCGCTGCGATGAGCCCTGCAAGAAGCGGCACCGCCAGCAAGGCACAGGCCAACCGTGGTGCGCGCGTAAGGCCCACCACACCCGCGGCGACGCAGACGACCGCAAAGCTAATGAGCGCAGGCCCACCCCATGGGGCAAGGTTGGCAAGCGGCCCTTCAATCTGTCCCCACGCCAGACGTACCCAGGCAAACCCCCCAAAGGGCACGGAGGAGCGCAGCATTTCCACCGCCACATAAAAGAAGGGAAAAAGTGCGAAGCCATAATTCAGGCGCAGCAACGCTGCCCCGCCGACGCCGAGGAGGATGCTGTACAAGGACAGGAAGATAGCGAGCGCAATATAGGGCATGTTGCCCACGAGCTCACCAATCCACGGCAGGGTGAATAGATACAAGACAGCGCTATGGACCACAGCGATGAGCGCCGCCCACCCTAAATGCAGGGGCTTTCGCCAAGGAGATAACGCAGCCACTAACATGGCCGCCCCAATGATTCCCGCAGCCCACCAGCCGCGCGGCTCCACCGACAGATACGTGACCGCGCCCGAAAGAGCTGCGAGGACAAGCCGGGCACACACAGCGAGCACTATTTATTTCCGTCCTCAAAGTCTTCGGGCTTGACGTGTTGGGTCCATGTGCGGATTTCATCTTCATCGAGGACTTCGTGCGTTTGGTCCGCTTGTCCCCTGCTTCCCATGGCGCTGCCGGCAGCGCCCGCACCGAAGTTTCCAAAGGATCCATAGGAGTCGCGGTGCTGCGCCATGGGTGAGGCCTCGTAAACGCGCACGCCCATGTCTTCGATTTTCCGGAACATCGACGCAGCAAGAAGCGTGCGGATGATGGAACGCGTTGGCGCAAAAATGAGCAGAACCCCGATGATCGTGGAGACGAAGCCGGGCAGCGAAAGCAGGATTCCGCCCACCATAGTCAGGCCGACGTTGCCGGCTGTTTTACCTGGAGTGGGATCCTCCATTACATAGACTCCGTCTTCGGTTTGGCGGATGTGGCTGACCATCATGCGGCGAACTTCCCAGCTGGCTATCGTCATACCGAAGAGCATGGTCAGCGCCAAAGCGAGCAGCGCCCACAGCACACCAATCCACTCGGCAACTGTCCAGAAAGCCAGGGTTTCGAGGAGGATGTACGCGATGAACAGAAGAAACGGCATGCAGCCCACCATACTTGCTGGACCTGCCGGTTCGCTGGAGACCCTCCCGGAGCGATTAGACTGACCTACCATGTCCCTCCCCGAGTCGAAGCATCCCGAATCCGATACCTTGCGCTTCCATCCCGCCGGCGGTGTTGTCACCCCCGAGCAGTGGCTTGCCCTAGGCCAGGCCGCCAGGGAATGTGGCGATGGCCATGTGTACCTTGAGGAGCACAGCGTCATCAGCCTGCGCGGCATCCGCGATGAGCAGGTGCTTGGCGACGTCCCCCTGCCCACCACCGACGCCCACGTGCTGGCCTCTCCCCTCTCCCTTCATGCACGCCGTGTGGCGCAGCGCGTTGCTGATGTCCTGGCCGAAGCTGAAGGAGCCTCCGCCGCTCTCGACCAGGATGCAGTCTTTGGTATCGATGGTGGCGCGGGCGATCTCCTCTCACACGGTGTGGCGGCTGGGCTCCAACTATCCGGTGCTAGCACTGGAGAAGACGAGGACGCCAGCTCCGCGCGCCTCATCCGAGAGGGGGCGGTTACCGGTCCGGTCCTAGAACTAGACGATGCGATTTCTCAGCTCGTCGACTACGTGCTCGAGCTATCTGCTCAGCGCCCTGAAGCCATCGATGGCTTCCCCTCACCGACGCGTGCTGCCTTTGCCGCGCCGACCTTGCCCATCGGCTGGCTGACCGAACACACTGAGCCCGGCCGCGTCGATCTGGGTGCGTGCCTGCAGGATGGCGTGCTGCCTGGGGAGTACGCAGGACTCATCGCCCAGCTGGACGCGTCGATTTCAGTAACGCCGTGGCGGGGTTTGGTCATCCACGATTTGCCCGAAGGCGATGCTGACGTCGTCTTGCGAGTCCTTGCCCCGCGCGGCTTCATCTTTGACGCTAACTCTCCCGCCCTCAACTCTCCCGCCCTCGGGCATCACTAGCGCGGCATGTGCCGCCAGATTGGCCGTGGGACCAGCTTCATGATCCAAGCCAACACCTGAAGCCTCCGAGGGATCCATAGCGTGCGGGAGACCGGCCGTGAATCCGACGGGGACCCGGTACCCGACGAGGACTCGATGGCCTTCACCACAGCATGTGCCACGACGTCTGGGGTCACCGACAAGGGCGCGGGTTTCATCCCCTCAGTCATGGATCCGATGACGAACCCGGGGCGCGCGGTGATCAGGGCTAGGTCGCTGCCCTGCAGCCGATCCGCCAAACCCTGGCAGAAAGCATCCAGGCCTGCCTTGGTCGAGCCATAGACATAGTTGGCTCTGCGCGCACGCCAGCCGGCAATGGACGAAAAGGCCACGATGTGGCCCGTGGTCATGACATCAGCGAGCACGGTGAGCATGGATACCTGTGCTGCATAGTCCACCAGTGCTATGTCGAAGGCGTGGGCCTCGTCGTGCTCGGCGCGTTCCTGATCACCCAGGATTCCGAAGGCGACGACTGCTGTTGTGATGTCCTCACCCGCGAGTGCTGAGGCTTGTTCGATGACCGAGCGGTGGGAGGAGACATCCGCAGCGTCGAAAGATAGCGTGTGCACGGAAACCGCCCCTCTGCGGAGAAGCTCTGTGGTGAGTTCCTCCATACCGTGCTCACCCCGTGCGGCAAGTACCACTGGGCGGCCTGCGCACAGCCGACGCGCAAGCTCGCCGCCGATATCGCTGCGCCCGCCAAGAATCAACAGCGCACCAGTGCGTCTCATTAGCGTAACCCCCGCGGTGCCTGGTTCAGGGACTCACACCCGGATTCAGTGGTCACCACGATGTCTTCCAGACGCATGCCCCACTTACCCGGCACGTAGATACCCGGCTCAATAGAAAAGGCCATGGACTGGGAAAGCTCCAGCTCATTTCCCTCCATGATGAAGGGCTCCTCGTGCGTGGACAAGCCAATGCCGTGCCCAGTGCGGTGCGTGAAATATTCACCCCAACCGGCTGCTTCAACCACACTGCGCGTGGCACGGTCTATCTCCTGGGCGCTCGCCCCCGGGCGTGCGGCAGCTCGTCCGGCAGCCTGGGCCTTTTCCAACACCGCGTAGGCCTCCTGGAAATCGGCGGGTGCCGCAGAGGGGGCTGCCCCCACCACATAGGTGCGGGTGCAGTCAGAGTGATAACCGGACGGCAGCGTCCCTCCGATATCCACCACCACGGGATCGCCCGCGCCAAGTTCTCTGTCCCCATAGTCGTAGTGCGGGTTCGCCCCGTTTGGGCCGGAACCAACGATGATGAAGTCCACCTCTCGGTGCTCGCGCAAAATGAGTTCCCGCAAATCAGACGCTACCTCGGCCTCAGTGCGTCCCGGTTCTAAAAGACGCGGGACCTCGGCGTGCACGGCATCGATAGCCGCCGCGGCAGCGCGTAGCTCCGCCACCTCGTCTGGGTCTTTGCGACTAAAGAGCTCAGCCAGTGCCTCAGTAGCTAGAAGATATTCCACGTGCGTTACATCCGGCGAGGACGGATCTAGCTGGCTTCGAATTGCGGACTGGAAACGCAATACGTGATCGGCGGTCAGTGAGGAGCCCAAGGCAACGGTATTGGGGCGCACGCCTTCCAAAGCCAGCGCATAGGGATCCTGCCCATCGCTCCATCCCACTAGGTGGGCTGCAACGCCCTGAAGCGACTCAATGTCGGTGTTGGGGGCGACGATTACCGGTTCGGCATCGGGGCGGATAACCAAGCAGGTCAGGCGCTCGTGGGAGGAAATCCACGAACCGGTGAGGTACGCGAATTCGGCACCTGTCCCCACTAACAGGATGTCGATGCCCTTAGCAGCGGCGATAGTGCGGGAGCGGCTCAGTCGGGACGCATAATCAGTCATGACAGTTAGCCTACCGCCCGCCTTCGTCCGGTTAAGCTGGGAGGCGTGAATTCCCATCGCGCTGCCGTCAAGATCCGTAATCGCTCAAGCTATTGCTCGGGAGTGCTCATCGATGCGTCCTTAGGCCCCCGCACCCAGCGGGCAACCCGGTTGGTTCTGACCTGCGCGCACTTTTTCCGCAGCGGCCTTGACAGAGGGGAACACTACAAGGTGAGTGGCGGGTTCAAGCGGCGCGTGGCCGCCGTGCGCACGATTGACGGGACCGACATGGCGCTGTGCTTGCTAGACCGGCCGGCCCCTCCCCGGGACCTTCCTGGGCTTGCAAAAAGCACCCCACCATTCCGCGCCCCAGTCACCACCTGGGGATACGGCGGAAAAGCTCGCCGTGCCCAGCAACGCAGTGGGCTTTTTCTCCTTCCCTTCTTCCGCACCTGGTCCATTGACTTCCGCACCACTGTCTCCCCCGCCGGATTTGTTTTCAACACGATTCCGGCAGTCAAAGGTGACTCGGGCGGTCCAGCTGTAGTCGATGACGCTGTCATCGGTACGCAAGCCCTCATACTTAACCCGCTGGGGCGCAACCTCAAGCTCGCCACTGTGGCACTCGTTGCGCCCCACCGCCAAGCACTCGCGGCGGCAGCCACGGCACTGCTTCGCGGTGGCTCCGAAAACTAGGCGCTAAGCCTAAGCGCCGATGGCGACGACGCCGCGCTGGATCGCGTCAATGGCGCGCCGGGCATTTCGGCGAATCTCGTCCTCGTAGCCGGTCTTGGCCACCTGCTGGAGCAGGTCGATGACCTGTCGGCACCAGCGGACAAAGTCACCGGGGGTGAGTTCCGCGCCGGATTCGTTTGCCGCGGCCATGCAATAAGCCAAGGGGGCGCCCGCGGTCCACTGGTGGATGGCGAGCGCAAAGGCAGGCTCCGGTTCACGGGTCTGCGGCAGGTTATGGCGCTTCTCATCAGCAACAAGCTCTCCGTAGATGCGCCAGGTAGCGTTCATGGCGTCCGCCATCTCGTCGGTTGCTGCGCCAGGTTCGCCGCGGGTGGCCTTGCGGTTTTCGAAGACACAGAGCGAAGCCACACCAGCGAGCTCCGCCGGGTCAAGCTCGTTCCAGATACCGCGCTTGAGGCATTGTGCAACCAGGAGGTCGGATTCGGAATGGATCTTGGCCAAGCGCTCGCCTTCGTCCGTGATGACCGGTTCGCGGTTCTCGCCATAGCCTTCGAACTCCACGTAGTCCATCTCTGCCAACAGGTCCACGATGCGCTCAAACGTGCGGCCAAGGGTATCTGTGGCACGCTCCACCTTGGCTTCTAGTCGCGCCAGTTCTCTCTCACGGCGCGCCAGCTTTTGTGCCACACCGGCCAATTGCTCGCGGTCGGTCGCCGGCCAATGGTGCACCGGATGTTCGCGGAGGGCATCGCGCAACTGCGCGATCTTCTTGTTGGGGCGATTGCGCGGCTCGGTGCGCATCTTCTTCGGCCGCTTGTAGTAGTCACGCTTAAAGGCATCCTGCACATACCGGGTATGACGGCGCGGATTCTTTTGTGCTGCGCGCGGTAGCTTCATGTGGCCGACGACGATTGGCGGATTATCAATACCGGCCGAATCGATGCGACCAGACCACCCCGTCTCTGTGGTAACCCAGGGGCGCGGATCAGCAGTCTGGTTTGCCGGGGTAATGACGACGGCCAGCGTTGGGCGCTTCTTCGTGGCGATAGCGATGACTTCTCCCACTTGGAGTCGGGCAAGGACCGCCGCGACCTCCTTGTTGCGCTCCTCCTTCTTGGAAGCCCGTGTTGACTTTTCCTCCTCAGTTAGTGCGCGGCGCAGCCGCATATAATCCATGAGAATCTCAGCTGGGTCTTCGCCATCGGTGGCTGGCGGGGCCAGGTTTTCCACGGCCTGATCCAACTGTGCGCGCAGCTCCCGAACGCGGTGCTCGGCGCGCTCAATCTCACGGGTTTCCTCCACAACGGAACCATCCGCCTGGAACTGCGCAAAAGACTTTTCTAACAGGCGCAGCGAGTCCTCAAAGCCGAGCATGCCTAGCAGGTTGATGGCCATGTTGTAGCCGGGCTCGAAGGTAGAAATAAGCGGATAGGTACGAGTTGATGCAAGCCCCGCCACCGCCGTGGGAACCATGGCGGGTGCCCACTGCACGACGGCATTGCCCAAGGTATCGATGCCTCGCCTACCGGCGCGGCCGGTGAGCTGAGTGTATTGGCCCGGTGTCAGGTCCACGTGTGCCTCGCCGTTGAACTTCACCAGCTTCTCCAGCACCACGGTGCGCGCCGGCATGTTGATGCCCAGGGCAAGCGTTTCGGTGGCGAAGACTGCCCGGACGAGGCCCTTGACGAAGAGTTCCTCCACGATGTGCCGAAAGGCCGGAAGCATGCCTGCGTGGTGAGCAGCAAAGCCGCGCGAGAGTGCCTCGCGCCAACGCTTGAAATCAAGGACCTTGAGGTCCTCTTCCGGGATGCCTTCCACGCCTTTATCGACGATGGCCTTAATCTCGGTGGCCTCC